>Ga0222691_1000134_pt1 | contig 31609 bp, 36 predicted proteins | sample AntAcemetage1237_FD_179839 | JGI IMG/M metagenome (GOLD analysis project Ga0222691, IMG submission 179839) | Saline water microbial communities from Ace Lake, Antarctica - #1237 | ecosystem: Environmental > Aquatic > Non-marine Saline and Alkaline > Saline | place: Antarctica: Ace Lake... | reverse complement strand
GACCTCCTCCACCGCCTCCGCCGTAGCCATATCCCCCATAATCTCCACCATATCCCCCGCCGTCTCCGCCGCCTCCTCCATCTCCACCCTCTTCATTAAGAATATTGGATATGTATTCTTTTAATAATTGTTCTGACATGCTATTAAGTATTAGTCCAGACTTCTTAGTATCACGTTTTTAGCGTAATTGATGATTGGGCGCTGATAATAATGTATCTTAGGCAAATCATTCATTGGAAACCATTTTGCTTCAACAATTTCTAATCCATCTATCTTTAGGCCATGCTGTGGATTTAGCTGTTTAGCTAAGAACATATGAACAGTCTTGGACTCTTCCTTGTTTGTCGTAAAAATGGGCGGCAGCTCGTACAATAAACGAGAAACGACTCCAGATTCTTCCCACGTCTCTCTTACTGCACATTCCTCAATAGACTCTGATCCTTCAACATGCCCCTTTGGAAAACCCCATACGCCATTTTCTTCCAAATGATGCTTTACCAACAAGAAGTCCAGCTCGCCCCGTTCGTTCATTCTAAAAACGACAGAACCAGCACAAACAACAAGCTTTTTCTTCTTCTTGAGCATCTATACTTAATAAGTATATCAGAGGTCATATGGACATAGGATTATTTCCAATATCAGCAAAACCTTTTCATGAAGCTCATTACAAAATGATAGAAATAGCAGCAATGGAGAATCATGCCGTTATTGTTATCGTTTCATTAACAGACAGGGTTCGAAAAGAAGAATTTCCAATATATGGAAAAGATATGGCGCTAATATGGAGAGATCATATAAGCAAGATTCTTCCAAGCAATGTAAGCATGCTGTATCTCACATCATCTCCCATAAAAAAAACTTATGAAATATTAGGTTCTGCCGAAAAAGATGGTCAACAAAACCAATATAAGATATATGGAGATATAGATGACACTCAAAAGAACTTTCAATACAACATGTTGGAAAGATACTATCCCAGACTTTCTATGAGCAATCTTATAACACTTTGTTCTTACGATAGAAAAGATATAAAAGAAATAAGTGGAACAATGATGAGAGCGTTCTTATCAAGTAACAATAAGGAAATGTTCATTCAAAATCTACCAGATGGTATAGATAAAGAATTCGTATACTCCACACTACTAAACGGTAATAAAAGTAGCTAAAGAAGATCTGGATACGTTTTTCTTTTTCTCTAGATCCGAATATTTTATATCTGCTATAACTCGATTCATTGGAGCGAAATTTCCTGTGAACTTATAGAGATTTCCCCTATATTCAAATACAACTCCCTCAATAGTAACCTTGTCAGAGTTCATCTTGCTAGTCATAGAACCTAGCCACTCATGTCGATTATCATCTTGAAGTATATTGCTGCACCTATTAAATTCTGCACTTATTCTATCACTTTCATACTCTACATCCTTAATGAATTCGGAATCTAAATTGTCTAAGAATTTAAAGGAAAACCTATGAACCACTTCTTCAATAGGTCCAAGTAAAGTATCAAGCTTTTCTTTTTCGATTTTAACTAACTGATCTATTTGGTCTTTTACAAATTTGTCTACTGTTTTTGTAATTTGATTCAAAGTCTTTGATCTGGGATGTTTAGTAAGTGTTCTTGCGATCTCTATTCGAATATCCTTTGGAATCAAATGAAACCTATCCATGTCTCCTCTGATTTTTTTAAATAGAAAAATTCGAATACTCATTTGTTCGTTAGGATATATCTTATCTATTTCCTTACAAAAGTCAGAAATCTCCTCTTCTCCCATTATGTCATAATTCAAACAATTAGGCCCAGATATTTCCCAAGTAGACTCTTCATTCATTCTTGGAATACAGCTCTCTAACATCTCCAGATTCCTTTCTAAGCTTGTTTCTATTGGCTCAGCGTCATAACCAAAATAGACGGGACCATGCTTGTGAAATATGATTCTTTTTTTATCATAAAGGATTGTGTTGGGAAGTTCAGGGTTAATAATTTCTATCGAAAACCATATTCCTCCCATTGAACCAAATATCTCACTTTTCTCATTTTCGCTTATACCATTCATTGCTTCATTGATTGCGTCATAAGCACCAACAAAAAGATTTTCAATATCTGGTCGATCTCCAAACTTTAAAGATAACCCATATCGATCTAGTCCACCTTCTTTAATGTTCTTTTTGTTTCTAGCAACCTTAAGCTTCTCTTCAAAAAAATCCCAAGTAATAAACAAGTTTTGCCCATCATATTTTTCATAAACATCAATTTCTCCTCGTCCAATTTTTCTGAACAGTTCTTTTATGTCATGAAATCTAAAATCAAGATCTTCATAAACATGAGAAATATGATTAGCTAAACCACCCATTACTCCTCAACAACCCCAACACCCTTATCTACAGCATTAGAAAAGGCGGACTTAAAAAAGTCCACCATTTCCTGTTCTGTTATGATCTCATCGGACTTACGCCCTAGATGTTTTCGAACGACATTTATAAAATCTTCGTTGTAGTCAATTTTTATATCATTTTTGCTAATTTGCATGATATATCATATCACATTATGACTGAAGAATCTTTTTGATATGGTTTCGATACTCTACAATTTTTGACTCATTTCTTCTTCCAACAGTAATTGGAGCTGTTGTGTCTTCGCGTCCACTTACAGCCCTTCTTCTTCGTGGAGCAGCGACTTGAGATCTCTGCTCAATATCTGATGGACCATCTTCTTCGCTTCTTTCTCGATCGGTAACATCAATTTTGATATTTTCATCACCAGGCTCCGGTGCATCTTTAGCCGTTTCCCCTCCTGAGATATCTCTGATGGCAGACAAGAAGGTTCCCAAAGCTAATCTTTCAGTATCATTTAACTGATCTTCTATATACTTCTTAAGTTGATCGGCTATATCTGCTTCCTTGAATGACCTTCCCGCTCGTACCATGTTTAGTGTTGAAATAAGTCCATCTGTTGAAACTTGACCCAACTCCAAAGTAAGTGGAGTAGGACGAATTTGAATCTTTTCCTTTTTGGGCTCAGGTTCAGGCTGGCTTTTTTCTTCACCGTCGCCATCTCCATCACCATCACCGTCTCCACCATCGTCTCCATCACCACCAAATAGAGGATCTTCCTCTTCCTCATCGTCTGGTGCTTCCATCTGAAATGCCTCCCTAAGTGAAGAGTGGTCTCTTTCTACAGTATATGCATTTTTTACACTTTCTTGAGCAATAACCCTTAAGTATAAATTTAGATCGTCTCCATCTTTAATCTTAGGCATTACTTTCTCCCATAACGAGTGCTGTTATTAGGTCTTTCAGAATATCTGTTTATGATTTTTCGATTGAAGTTGTCCTCATCTTCATCACTGTCTTTTTTGACAGATTTTGAAACCTCTTCCTTTAAAACGATTTCATCCATAAATTTATCAAATTTCATTTCTTTTTTGAAATCCTCTGGCTTTTCTATTAGATAATTGCTCATGCTGTGTAAAACTCCTATATCAATAACTATTGATATGCAATAGTAATAATAGAACCTGGGTTGACTAGCTCTTGCTCTATACCAAATTCTATTATTGTCTTCTCCATCAAATCATCCCTATTGAGAATAAGTTCTCCATCAACAAAAATGCTTGCTGTTGTAAATTTTCCCATCAAACTAACAAAATCTTTTACCATAGATTCAGTTACTAAAAGCTTGAAGAAATACCTGTAATCATCAGATACTGATACAATACTATACTTCATTAGTAGACCAGAAGTAGATTCATCATCCTTATTTGAGAAGTTTATTGTAATAGCTGAATGAGAATCTTTTTCTTGTTGAGACACTTCATCAAACTGATCTTCGTCAATCGTGTCTCTAATTTCGCTGCTAACTAAAAGCTTACTCATCGCTATCATCTACAGCCATCGTATCCAGTCTTGGCTGCATACGCTCAGCATCAACCTTATCTATTGATTTGTCTACCAATCTTTTTAGTCTTGAGTAGAACCATTCAATTTGACTTTCTGGTATTAGTCTAGACATCTGTTTCATCGCACGACCTAATTCGGCCTCATTACCAGGGGTCCAGTCCCTATCTTCAATTGGCATTGTCTCGTCTGATGCCTGATTATCAGCTTTAGGGTCAATTACAACCGCGTCCTGCTCTAAAGGTGGCTCGGTCATAACAGCTGGTCGACTATCTTCAGATCTCCACTCTCTTTGAAGTCGCATTCTCGCAATATCTTCAACGATTTTCGTTAAATGCTTTTTCTTTATTATAATACTTTCCATTAAGCGTCCTCGGGCTCTTCTTTGCCTAAAACATCTTCAGTCTTAGCGTAAAGCTTTTGCTGATCGTATAGTCCACTATTTGTATCAGTCCACCTTCTACCAAAATAGAGTCCAATTAAAGGAACTAGAACAGTTGTTGCAAATCCCATATTAAACTCCCTAAAAGAAACACTGTTGTCTCCAACATTTAGAGTCTCAACAGCACCAAAGACAGCTAATGCTATTGAAAAAACAAATGAGACTAACATTAGTGTTAGGGCAACATCTTTCTTTCCACGAGAATTTCTAATCATCCACCAAGAACCTTCTTCTGAAGGTCTAGATGCCTCCGTTAGTGGTGCAAGCCTTTTATTTTCTGACATACCAATAAGTATGAGAGAGCTACTGTATTACAATCGTATTTGTTCCTCTGACTTCTTTTGCAATAAACGCAGCTCCAACACTAAGTCCAATACCTGTCAAAACACCACCTAGCAACCACCACACTGCCTGCTTACCTTTTTTTGATGATGAAATGGCCTGGTTTTCAAGAAATTTGATCTGACTATCCTTAATCTCTCCGATTTCAACATATCTACGTTCTGCTGCAATCTTTGATGCACGCAAATTCTCCATATCCAAAGAAAGCTTTGCAGTAGATAGATCCACTTCCCTTTTTATCTCAATCTCACACTTTTCCTTGGCTGTATCTAAGTCAACCATAACTTGACTTGCTGCGGCAGCATTAAATAAAGTACCAGAAAATGGAGCTTTGTCGCCTTTTTCTAAAGGAGAAATCTTTGGCTTATCATCTTGCACAGGTTGTTGTGCAAATGCTAGACTGACAGTATATGGGGACGCATACACATCCCCAGATATAATCAAACACATAAAAAAGCAAATTGAAGTAAAGAGTGATGTAATTTTTTTCATTTTAGTTCTCTGGTAGAACTATATCAAACCCAGTAAGAGCAGATACCCTTTTTGTCAATTCAACAGGATCATTTCCTACTTCGTCAACAATTTTCTTAATCTGCTTTTTCTTTTTCTTATCAAGACTGGAGTTGGATTCACTGTATTGTTTCTCAACCTCTTCAACAGTTTCATGGTATCTCTTTATAGAAACCTCTCTTTTCTCTATCTCTTCGGCATGAATCTCTTCAAGCTTTCCAACTTCTTCTTTGTGAGAATCTCTTGATTTTTTGATAATTTCGACCAATTCCCCATATCCAACTTTAGAAGTAAAAAAGAAAACAATAAGACCAACAACTGTGATTGGAATATACCAATGAGTCCTTAAGAAAGACCATACTTTTTTTAATGTAAACATATTCTAATCTCCTTTTAGTGGACTATTTTTTTGAATGGTGTCCAATAGAGTATCTGTATCTGTTTCAGAAAAGAAGGACCTTGCCTCATTATTTTCTTTTTGAATTTTATACTCATTCAACATTCTTATAATGTATGGATCTTCATCGACAATGCATTGAGCTAATCTTTCAAATATCTCTTGCATGGAGAGATCCATTCGATGAGAAACTACCCTAAGCTCATTCTTTGTTCTTGTAAACAGCTTTACGTGTAAATGCTTTCTTACATCAAAATCATACTTTCTTCCAAAATCTGGGTCTTGTAAGCTTTTATAAGGTATTCTTGTTTTTTTTCGTTCACTCATTAAGCTAGTGGACCAGCACTGCCACCTGACGGTGGTGATGGTATCTCCTCTTTTCTGTAATCAGGAGTGATTCCAAATTCTCGATCTAACAAATCCATAAACTCTTGAACTAGGTCAGGTGAATATCCTTGAGCTAAAAGATTTTTTGCTCTATTGATAATAGCTCCCTTTACCTCAAGAAGGTTTTGCCAATTTTCAGCTAAGTTGGCAACCATTTGAGCGAATTGATCAATATCAATCTTCTGCTCTCTAGGATCCGCAGGACGATCAGCTTTCATTTGCTCATCTCCAACACTCATATCCTCTTCTTCTGCTGGAAGATCTTCATCCTCGTCCTCAGGAGCTTCTGTAATAGGCATCGACATGGTTTCTGACATCGACATACTTCTACCTTCTAGAATGCTTTTAAAATGACTTGGGACGGCTCTGGCTTCCCCTATACCCTCCTCTAATGAGGCGTCATTCTGGTATCTTAGTAGAATGCTATCAATTTGACTATCTACGCTGTCTTTAGAAAGCCTTGTTGTTTCTTCTGACAACAGAGAAATAAGCTCTGGTGTTGTTGAAAAGATTTCTGATAATTTATTAATTTTCTTCATAATATTCCTATGAGATAGCCTTTAGGATAAGGTCGCCACGCTTAAATCTTTCTTCGATAATGTTCCAGTCGAACTCTTTCATCATTGCCTTGACATACTCTTGTTTGTGATTTAAGTAGTCTCTACGTGCATGCTCCCACATATCAAGAACAATTACTGGGTATGTTCCAACTAACACGTGCTTTGAGTGATCATCAACAATGAAATTGACATATTTTTTAAGATATGTACTAACTGCTGTAACTACCCATCCGCCTCGTGCAGAATTTGCACAAGCAACAAAGTCTCTCTGCCAATCGTCAAATGTGCCAAAGTCACGAGAAAGTCTCATGTGAGCAAAACTGTCTAAATTTATCTCGGAATATGGATCGCTAATATTTGAAAAGTAAAGTTCATGCAAATAACTTGCATTCATATTGTACTGTTCATCTACCTTTACTGCCCTATACTCACTACCCTCACTATTAGATGACTTTCTATCAGCTGTATCCAACTCTGCACTTGCCTGATTGAAACTTGCTATATAGTGAGAATAGAGTTCCTTATGTGCATCTTTTGTCTTAGTTAGTAGAAGCTCGGTATTCAAACGATAAGTCTTTGGAGTCGCTACTACAGATTCCGAAAGTTCACCACTACTAGCACCTCTTGGTTCTAACTCCAAGCTTTCTCGAATCATTTTTTTTACATCGCCTTTTTTAATATCCATACTCTTTAATCCAATGCGTATTCAGCTTCTAATTCTTCTCTTGAAATAACAAAAGGAAACCCTTCTGCGTTTCTGAGATGGAATTGGCTTTTATCGTCCTCTATCTTAACTATAGGATATTCTAATTTTGAATCTTTGTGTACAATTCTAATACCTTTTGTCAATAAATCAGCATCTAGAACATCTGACTTTTCTTTCGTATTCTCTTTTCGACCCCCAGGCTCTTCTTCTTCCTCGGGTTCTTCATCGTAATCCTCGTCGTCTTCATCGACCTCTTCTTGTTCTGTGTTCTTATCACAAAATGTTTGTAATTTTCTCTCCATTTCTTTACGAACTAGGTCGAGGACATCTTTCTCTGTAAGCTTTGTTACTGGCATATAAATCCCTATATACCATAAGTATCCTCTTCAATTAAATAAAAAAGGCTACGTATGTAGCCTTTTTAAGCAGATATTCGACTATTTGCTAAAATCTAAAGATGTTACTTCACAAATAGGCTCTTTATGCTACCGTGATATATAAATCCACTAGCATTTTTGTGACCGCCACCACCGAATTTCTCAGCAATCATAGCAACATCATTCTTTCCAACAGATCTTAGACTTACGTAAATGGAGTCTCCCTTATTATTACTACCATGGTGATATGACCAAATTGCTCCAACATGAATGTCATCAGCTAATTCGTTCCCAATATTTGAAACAAGTTGCCGGGATGAGTTGTTAACTACCATTGCCAGAACTTCTGATCCGTCTGGGCATTTTAGATATCTCTCTTCCGCTTTTCTTACAGAGCTATCTATAAGAATTTGTTGATACCTACAGATTGCGGCTCCCTCATCGACCATATCTGATGTTGTGGTGCCATTAAGCATATCTAACACTTCGAACGTATGGGCATAACTATCAAAGCTCGCTAAATACTCTTTTGCGTCAGGCAATTTCCAATTCCACAAATCTCGATCTTGAATATATAAAATCATTGGTGGAACATCTTTCTCGGGATGAAAATATTCCCAAGCCAACATAGCTCCACTTTTGCCCATATTAAAAACATATTTGCAATTTATGTTTCCATCTAACTTGTCACGCGCTGACTTGTGATGATCCAGCAATAAAAAATCATTAGCATCCTCGATCATTGAATTCATGACGAATACACAATCGTCACCTGTAAATGCAAAATCAACCATCAAAACATTCTTTCCCTTAACGTCTGGTGGAGGATCTTCATGTGTTAGAAAGTGATACTCAGCATTGTCTCCAATGAGCTTCCACGCAGCCCATGCCGCACCCCACCCATCTGGACAACTTCGATGCGTGATAACGCAATTTACTTCACTAGGCTTCATCTAACCTAGTCTATCACATCGAACGAATGTTTGCAACACTTGATTATCTAAAAATATATTGCATATTTAGGGTATGGGAATTAAAGTTATTGTTGGAGACAAGGGTCTTTATCAAGAGAGAATAGAAGGAGACAGCTGCCTACATGTAAGAGTATCCACTTTCGGAATTGCCTCATCTGTTAATGCAGGAGTTAATTCTGTTTCGGGGAAAATTGGAGATGTAACACTAAATACAGATGATATAATTGAGGGAAACAATTTGTTTTTCACTCAGGATAGAGTGTCTAGCAATTCTGATGTTTTATAATCTTCCAATCATTCTTTCGAAAACGGAAACCCGAATAACACCACAGCTCTTCAAGTCGGAGCAATACCGCTTACTTATACGGGATCTGCAAATGGCGTTGCTACACTAGATGCTTCAGGACTTGTCCCAATTTCTCAAATGCCTTTTTCAAGCCCACTCAGCTTTCAAGGCGTTTGGGACGCTAATACAAACACACCAGAACTCACATCTAGTGTTGGAACAAATGGTCACTTGTATTTTGTTTCCGTTTCAGGAACAACAGATCTAGACGGTATCGCAAGTTGGCAGGTCGGAGATAGAGCGATATTTGATGGATCTATTTGGAATCAACTTGCAGATCCAAATTCTGTTAGTTCCGTCAATGGATTTGTAGGAGCGGTAAATCTTGATACAGATGATATTGGAGAAGGTGCGTCTAATTTCTACTATCTAGAGTCTCGTGTTGATAATAACTCAAATGTAGCAGCAAATACAGCAGTTCGGCACTCTCATTCTAATATAAATATTTTAGAATCTATTATAAGCTCAGGTTCTGGGCAGGTTATTGAAATCGTTGAAAGAAATAGAATACCAGTACAAGATGAAAAAAATGCGCTTCTTGGAATACTAAAATCTATATGTTCCATTTACACGTTACTCATTGTTGAAAATGATGGTGAATCATGCTCTCCGTCAAATACAACAACCATTGAAGGAAATGGTGCGGGAGTGTTTTCAATGTCTTCAAAAACATTTTTAAACTTAAGTCTTCCTTTTACTAGATATATCTCTTTTGCCTTCATGCAGTAATCGTGAAAGTATCTTGTATCAGTTCTTGCTGGGATTAGGAGAACCACTACTGTATTCTCTTTCAATCCTTCCTTATAAGCTTTTTCAACCCACTTCTTTAGATCTCTACCATAAGGTGGGTTTAGAAAAACTATATTTCCAGACCAATCTTTACCTAAAGAGTTGTCATGAAATGTATAAAACTTATCACATTTAGCATTTTCAATGGTTGAAGCCGCATCTAATGTAAAGTGAAACTTGGCATCTAACCTGTTCCAAAACCCTATAGGAGTTTCCCACTCATTAGACTTAGATGAGAAAAACAGTTTATCTCTGAAACTATTAGATTCTTGTTCCTCTATTGCTTTATTGACCAAATTGTCAATTGATAATCTTACTTCATTTAGTGCTTTAGAATTCATTATTTGTCCGTGTTTATTTTTAATATACTTCTCTTTCTTGTCTCTTTACTTCGATTTACTGAGGTAAATGGACCCTCTAGTTGACGTACTGTTTGATAAGCGAAAAACTTTTCTCCATTTAGGCGATTCAGTTCAGCCACCTTTCCAAGCTTATCAAACTTGTACTGCTCTTTTGATATAAGAGTTGATCTCTCACCACGTATACCAGCTATATTTAATGGATTTGGAAAAACAAACATTGGTCTTTGTCGATCCATACCGTCACCATACGATCCTATATCTATTTTCTTCTCTCTAATACCTACAGCTTGTTTGTATAGCTCGAAATCGCTATTGATAAAATCTCCATGGATCATTGTAAGAGACCCTATTTCTAATAACCCTGACTCACTATCAACCAATTGAACAATCAAATAAAAGCAAGGTATTGTAGATGGTGTTCCATCTATATCTACAACAATCTGTCCACATGGTGGAGTTGAGTTGAAATTTATACCACTTGTTGTAGATTTGGTTGTCTTTACCTCAAGTCCAAAAACGTTCTTGTTTTTCTTAGAATGTGAAAAAAAAGCAAGATCTGGAGATATAGATGGAGGAGCAATGACTCTTTTAATCTTACTACCAGTCAACGTCTTTTCGTCTAAGTATTTCACAAATGGATCGGATGTTGTATCCTCTCTAGATGGAAGTGAAAACTCTTTCTTTCTTCCATCTTCTAAAAAGAAATGCTTACATATCGTATAGAATACTTCTGGTACTAATTCCATTCAGGATCTCCTATTAACAAGTAAGAAAAAGTGTTTTTGGCTTGCTCCACTCGTCTGGATCGATCGATTGAGGAGTATCAAAATTTGTAAAAACATCAACATATCCTTTCAGATACTGCTCTTGATCTACCCATTTTGATATTTCTTTTGACATTTCTTTTTTTTTACTATCGATACTAGTATCAGCACTGCTTTTCTCAACAGTTACGTTTGTCAATACTAGAGAAAGTAAACCTCTAATGTTCCAAGTTCCAACAATAGAATTTGTGCTTGAATAATTTTCTAGTAGTCCTTTGCAAATAAACTCTATTGAAGAAATAACACCAGAAATAAATGAGTCCGTCTCTTCTGGCGAACGTTCTCCTTCAACTAATTCAATATGTTTCAATATGCTATTTAGATGGCGCTTATCAACATATTCATCTTCTTCTGATAACTCAAAAAAACCATTTAGCCAATATATAAAATCTCTATTTGTCATATTCTACTTCCTCATGTGTGGTAAGCCTTCAGCATAAGAAGCCGTACTTTGTTTCTGCCAATCTGCACTTGCTAAATCTTCCAACTTTTTTGCATTGGAATAACTCATTCCAGATCTTATTCCGCCAACCAAAGAATCTACAACATCTTTCAATGGCCCCTTACAAGGAACAGTTGTTCGAATACCTTCTTTGGTTATACCTTTTCTATCATAGGATGCAGAACCCATATAAACTTTTACGTTTCCATGTGGTGTATCAATGACCTCTCCTGGGGTCTCATCTGTTCCAGCAAGAAGTCCTCCAAGCATTACATAGTCAGCTCCAAAAACGAAACTTTTTACAATATCTCCAGATGATCGAATTCCACCATCGGCTATAAGCTTTACGTTAGGATAATCAGCTAATCCCTCAAAACAATCTTGAATAGCACTAACTTGCGGTACACCATGCCCAGTAACTAGTCTGGTTGTACAAACACTACCTGGGCTAACACCGCACTTAATTATATTCGCTCCCCAATGAGCCAAATCTCTAGCTCCATCAGAAGTAGCAACATTTCCAGCCATAATAAATACTTGATCTCCCCATTTCTCACGCATCCAACTAATCATGTCGTGCATAAGAACACTGTGTCCATGAGCAATGTCTATACAGAACATTCTTGCTCCTGCTTCGTACAGTCCTCTTGCTCTTAGTTTTCCCTCTACTTTTACACCAACTGATACAAAGCAATCCTTCCTTGCAGGCGGATCTTTCAGGATATGGGATATGTTATCGCCAGTTACTTCCAGGTACTCAATCATATTCTTTTCAATACTTTGAAACCGATGCAAGACACCAATTCCACCTGCATCCCACATTGCTGTAGCCATTTTAGGTCCAGTAACAGTCTCCATATTTGCAGACATAATTGGGTTGTGTCGATCGTATTTCCAAATTTTCACACTAGTGTCTGCATCTGATCTTGTTGTCAGTGTAGACATTTTTGGAACAAGAGTTATATCATCAAAAGTTAGTAATCCCATTTAGATTTTCCACCACCCTATCGTTTTCTCAAGACCTTCCCAAAATTTTACTTTTGGTTCGTACCCAAGCTTTGAAATAGCTGATATGTCAGCTTGTGTATGCTTGACATCACCAGCTCTCTCAGGAGCATGTTCAATACTAATACCTTCAAACCTCTTTTTGAAAAATTCTAATATTTCGTTATTAGATGTTCTATCTCCACAAGCAACATTAAATGCGTCTCCAGCGAAGCATCCTTCATAATTTGCAACAATCAAATTAGCGTCGACCACATTATCGATATAGCAAAGATCTCTTGTTTGTTCGCCATCTCCGTCACTCCTTAGTGGCACGCCTTCCTTTACAGCATGACACCATGCTGATACTGCTGTACTATATGGGCTGTCTCCAAACTGGTTTGGTCCAAAAACATTAAAGTACCTCAAGCAAACCATATCCAATCCATAAAGCTTATTGAATAGTTTTGCATAATCTTCTACAACCAACTTCTGAAGAGCATATGGTGAAACTGGCGTCTTAGGCTCTGACTCTAATGTAGGAAGGTTGTCAGCTCCTCCATACACAGAACTACTAGAAGCAAACACGACTCTTCTAACATTGCCACGTGCGGCCTCCATCAACCTAACGGTTTTACTAATGTTCGTATCAGTTGTTTCTGATGGGTTTTCCACAGAATAAGCAACTCGTGGAACCGCCGCTTCATGAAAAATTACATCATAACGCTTGTCCTTAATTGAATCAAGAACTGTTGGGTGAACAAAGTCTCCTTGAATAAATCTAGAGCCACTACTTTCCTTCAGTGAATCTCTAACAAATTCCAAATGACCATTTGATAGATCATCAACAATATCTACAATCCAACCTTCCTTCATAAGACGGTTTGCAATATTGGAACCGACAAATCCGGCGCCTCCTGTGACTAATGCTGTTTTCTTCATTACTTACATTCTCCCTGCTTTCCATAGCAACTTGCCGATCTGTCAATACGACTTCTTCTTGAGCTTTCACTAACATATTCAAGATTTGGCATAGTTTTGTTTACGATTCTCCAAACTTCTTTATTTGTAAAATCTTTCTTTATCTGATTTATATCATCTGATCCAGGAGGTCCACTAATCATAAATTCTATAATCAATGAAACTATGTCACAAATCTTTACCATCTTTTTAGTTTCATCATCAGGTGGCTCTATTCCCAAAAAGTTATAGATTCTTCCATCTATATTAGACTCAAGTTCATGAATTGCTTTCTTTACCTCTTTTGAAAAGTTCTTAATTGGGGATGGAATATCTCCAGTGTATGCTTCATGAAAATCATGAGTAAGAGCATAAATAAGTTTTTCAGCTGGATATCCTGCTACCGTCCAAATAATGGAGGTAAGAACAGTATGGTGTAACACTGTAAATTCAGCATTTCCATTACCTCCAAAACGAGGCTCCCTTCCTAAAAGCATTACGATATCAAATGGGCATACTATGCCCGATTCTCCATTGCTGGGTATTGGCGACAATTGCCCTGTTATAGTTCGCATGTTACTACTATACAATTCCCAAAATGGTTTCTACATCATTTTTCATAACATACTCAAAAGCTTGATCGTAGCTAATCAGAAAGTTCTTCATTAGATAATAAATGCATTCGTCGATATCTTGTAGTATTCTATCCATTTTCATAATTTTACTTTCTCCAATTTGTTGGACACTTTCTTTCGATTTCTATTGGTAGATTGTACTGAAATTCGCCTAGATCAATCGTTTTTGCATACGCAATCATTTTTTTGATCTCTTCACGAATCTCGCTACGGCTTTCCCATCCAAATCGTTCCTTAACTTTTTCAGAAGAACACTTGGCTTCCTTAACATCATTTAGTTTTTCAACAAAAACAAGCTCAGATTTAGAGCCAGTTTCTTCCAATATAATATTCGCTAGCTCTAGGACGCTCAAGTATGATTCGTCATCATCAGGGCCGACATTGAAAACTTCCTTATTATCAATGTCGCAGTCGAGCAACTGATCGGAAAAGCTAAAAACATCATGCACAAAAGAGAAGCTTCTTCGTTGACTTCCATCATTGTGAACAGTTAGTGGAACGCCCCTTAGTGCTTGAGATATAAATATGTTGATGACTCCACGCACAGGATCATCCCACCTAACATGGTTCCCAAATACGTTGTGAGGAACTATATGTGCAACCTCAAATCCGTAGAGATCGCTCATAACGTTGAAGATTTCTTCAGAAGCTATTTTAGCAATGCCGTATGGGTCAGCACCGCTTGTAGGTGTCTCTTCAGTAAAAGGCAAGTTAGGATTCTTTCCATATCTTGCCATTGAAGAGAAATTGTAGACTCTTCTAACGTTATTGTTCGCTGCTGCTGTCGCTATCACAACAGATGGATTGAATACACTTTCTGTTATGAATACTGGTGATACGTTCGAAAATCCTTCATAGGGTATACAGGCACAATGAAAGATGGTGTCTACGTTTCTACATAACATATTCATCATGTTTAGGTTTGAACAATCCACCCTCAGATCTTTTAGTTTATAGTCTCCGTAGCGGTGTACAAATACCATGTTAGAGCTTTCAGTTCTGTGTGAGTTCGAAAAATTGTCTACACCACGAACTTCATGACCCATGCCTTTAAATTTGCCTAATAAATAATTTCCAATAAGTCCGTTCGCACCAGTAATCAATATTCTCACTATGTAATCTCCATAATCTGATTCATCTTTGTAGAAAACCCTCTACCATTATAGTCAACTATTCCAAGATAACCTTTATTCTTCATCATTACTTGGTCTTCTGACCAGTCCCACAAGAAGACCCTCTCTACCTTACCAGATAGACCACTAACCTCTAATAACAGATATGGTTTCCCATTCTTTGTTTTTTTCTTGGTAAACCCTTCTAAAACAAACCAAGTCAATGCCATCGCCTTATCTGGAGGGAATTCGTTTATCGAAACGTAACCTTTTTTCAACAGTTTGTTTTGAGTCTTTTTTGACATAATAAGATCCAAATCAGTTTCTCCCAACAACTCTTTACTAATATTGATCTTTTCTTGCAGAGACCAATCTCTATCATCTGTTTCAGCCGCTAAGTCATCTAACTTTTGAACCTGTGTATCAAAAGTGCATTTCTTAAGCTTCTTTTTAGCAAGATCCCAATTGTCAATAAGTGTCTTGTGCATGTGAGCATAGTTCTTGAAAAGCTTATTTTCGCCAACACAATCAAGACTCTCAAAAGCACCTATTTTCACAAGGTTCGATACAACCTTCTTATTGCACTTGCTATGCTTCCATGAACCATCATCATCCCATAGGAAATTGTAAATGTTACGATATGGCCTCTTCCTTTTTATTTCTGTTACAGCAGCAACGCCGAGGCCCTTACAGGACACAAAAGATGGCATGAGCTTCTTCTTACCTTCAAGAATCGTCCACTTTCCATCAGCATAGTTTACGTCTATCTTAGATAAGTCATAACTAAAACTTTTCAGCTCTGATATTGCAGAAGCCTTATCTTTCACATTATTTACTTGAGACTCAACATACGAACAAAGCCATTCAGCTTCATAGTATGTTAGTAGCCATGCACAAATATAAGAATTGATTGCGTAAGATACAGCGTGACTCTTATTGAATGAATACTTAGAGAATTCTTTAATGTTATCGAATAATGTTTGAGAAACATATTTCTCAATACCGTTAGACAATGCTCCTTCGACAAATTGTTTTTCTAGTTTTATTGTCTTATCATAAAGCGGCGTTCCTGGGATTGGTTTTTTAGATACAACCTTTCTCAAGGTATCGCAATCATCCAAATTCATTCCACCAACTATGTTGCCAAGACTCATTGCCTGCTCTTGAAAACAAAGGTGTCCGAATGTGGGCTCTAAGACTTCCTTAATTTTTTCATGTTGATAAACAACAGATTCGGGATTCGCCTTTGACTTAATGTATTTCATATGAACGCCAGCACCCATTGGTCCTGGTCGATAAATTGATGTCAACGCAGCAATTTCCACAATCGATGTGGGTTTAGCTTCTGTAAAAAACTTTTGAGTATCTACAGTTGTTACCTGAAAAGTACCAGCATAATTTCCATTATGATAAACGTTCTCATAAACATTTTGATCATCTAAGTCAATGACGTGAGGATCTAGATGCTCACTATACCAATCATAAACATCACTAAATTTTGGAGACTTAATTCCTTCATGCCTTTGAAGAATTAGCTCAATACATCTCTCAATAATAGAAAGTGTTTCTAGTCCTAGAATGTCATACTTGACCCAACCCAGTGGCTCAAGAAAATCCTTTGTCCAAGGTGTTTGCTTTACCTTTTTAGACAGAATGACAGGCATTCTGTCGACAATGTTCTCTGACAAAATAATTCCACCAGCGTGGCGACCAATTGCTTTCTGCTCTCCTCTTAACTCTTTAATATGCTCTCCAACCAATGGGTACTCTTCAATAAAGCTTGCAAACTTCAAAGAGTATTTCATAGCATTATCAAAATCTATCTTTACTTCAGACTTATCTATATTGTCTTTTTTAGCACCCTGAATAATGTCAAAGTCGACATCTTTCACTGCCTCATTAGATAATACAAATTCTATTCCATAAAATTTTGCAATATCTTTAGTCAAAGACTTTAGTGATAAAGTATTGACATTGCTAATCGCAACAACATTATCTTCACCAAATTTTTCAGCCAACAATTTCCTCAACTTGTCTCTATCAGAAACGTCTGAGTCGACATCTGGCAAGTCCTCTCTATTCTTTGATAGGAACCTAGAAAACAAAAGTCCATACTTGATGGGGTCAATGCCTGTAATCTCTAAACAATAACACACAAGGCTTCCTGCGGCCGAGCCACGTCCGAAGCCACAAAGCATATGATCTCTAGCGAGATCCATAATCGCCTTCATCGTCAAGAAGTATTTTGCAAACTTCTTTGACTTAATCATCTTCAATTCTTCTACCAGTCGATCAAGATATTCCTGATTGTCAGAAAATCCTCTCTTTTGCAAGCCAGAATAAGCCATACGAGCTAATGCCTGCATTGGCTTCTCTCCTTCTGGAACGGTATATCCAGGAAGCTTAATCTTTCTATCTGGCTCAACATCACCAATAAGCTTTGTTGCTATATCGTGAGATCTTTCAATTGCACTACATACAATCTCGTCATTATAGAAATCGAACTTATCTCTATGTAAAAGATACTCATCCCACATCTGATCCGCATTTTTTGGATAAAGTTCACACTTTAAGTCATCTACAGATTGAGGCAACAATTCATCAGATGCTGGTCCTGGGCGTAGTCTTCTATATAATTCCCTGGCTTTCCACTTATCAGTACCAGGATAGTGACTATCTGCTGTTGCCGTAAGCGGAACCCCTGTTTTCTTTGCAGCTTGAAGCAATAGATAATTTACAGCGTGTTGAGGGTTCAGCTTATTGAACTGAAGTTCCAGAAAGAAATTCTCTTCTCCAACAGCATCAACGAATTTGTCAATAAGGTTTTCGAACTTAGGCATAATAATATGCTCATACTCTTTTGCATGATCAACAGAGAGATCTTCCCAATCCACATCTGGGATTGAATCGAACATTTCATAAGCAAAAGGTCCACCAAGGCAAGCTGTCAACACAACAAGGTTTCCGTTAGCCTTTTCTTTCAATCTTCTCATGTCAATTCTTGGAAAGAAGTATTGACCTTTTACATAACTAAAAGAAATTAGCGAGAATAGATCTTCTAACCCTTTAGAGTTCTTAGGAAGGACAACTAGATGATGTCTTCTTCTTAGTGGGTTTTTTACTCTTTTTTGACTTTTTGAGGACGATTCATCTTCAACAGTTATTGTTGAATCTTTTTCGTCCTCGATATCGATCTGTCCCTTGTTTTTATTTAGCTTTTTCTCCTCATCTATTCTGGTCTTTAGCTTGGCCCAGTCATCTAAGTCAGGATGAAAATACGCTTCAACACCAGGAATGTATTTGAAATTTTTTCCATCCTTTTTTAATTCGTTATATTGTTTAAATGCGGAAGCGAAGGAATTCATGTGACCATGTTCAGTGATCGCCATCCCTTCGCCGCCGTTTTCTAACACAAAATCAAAATGCTGTTTTGGGCTTCCCATGCCATCAAAGGCAGAGGCTCCCGTGTGAGCATGTAGACCAAAGAACTTCTTAGGACGGACCATTCTGGTCTATTCTATCAAGTCTCTCTTCCAATTTGCGAATTTCTTCATACATTTCTAGACAAAAATTTATATGAGGTGGATTCTTCGATCTGTCAACATGAAAAATTAGTTTTTGTCCATTTAAGTTTATGAAACTAGTTCCCTGACTCATCCTTTGGGTGTTTCTAGCAGCAGATGCTTGCTTTCCAAATATTGGATTATTTTTTATTGGATTATCAGGATTTACTTTTTCTAGCTCACCCTTCATCAAAACTAACACTTTGAGACCATGACTCTTTGCTTCTTGAATCATGTTCTTTGTTCCTTTCGAAACACCATCCCAAATAATCAACGCAGCATCTGCGTTCTTAGCCATCACAGCATTTCTAATATGGCCAGCAGCTTTTCCATACAAGTCCCACTTTGCAGGGTACTTCGCTATAGGAATATTGTTTTCAACAGCCCAGCGCTCACCTAGCGTATCAACACCTTGTGCACATCCAGAAACAACTTCAGATATTTCCCAAGAAACTTTGGCGATGGCAATTTGAAGCAGGGAGTAGTTTGTTATATCCCTACCCCCTGCTATAATGGTTTTTAAACCACTCATGTTATTTTATTGAACGAACCCTGGCTCTCGACTCTGTTGTTCTTTTTGAGCTTTCTTTGAGGCCTCTTCTGCTTCTCCAATAAGCTTCTTAATCTCCCTATCGAAACCGTCCTTATACTCAGGATCCAGAACTAACTTTCCGTCACTTGGTGATACCTTAAGGCTTCTAAGTTGCTCAGTAATGTCTCTTTGAAGAATAATTGCAAGTTGAAGTAACTGAGCTATGTGTGCAACAACTGTATCGTCTAAATTGTAACTTTCTTTATTTTTTTCCATCTTTATTTTCCTTTTTTAATTCACTAGTTCTAAACTCGACTAATTTATTATTATACCATCGAGCTTTCTCATAGTCCTGATCTCTCTTTCCCTTATACTGAGATCTTGACATGTATTTAATAATATTTCCCAACAAAAATCCCTCAAACTGATCAGAGCTTAGTTTGGCTTGAAGGTAATCTATACATTCAATTCCACCATGCTTATAGTGTGAGGGTGAGTTGACCATATCAACTTTAGATTTGTCACTAACCTTCTTTTTAGTGACCTTCTTCTTGATTGCCATAATCTATGGTATCAAAGATATTTGGTTTTTTATGTTTTTTTCAATTTTGTTCTTAGAATGTTCATCTCTGAAGCTATTCTAAAAATTGTCGCTACAGCTTCACTTTTGATTCTTTCAAAATTGTTGTCTAAAAATTCAACATAATTCCCAATAGCTGCCAACTCCTCACTATTATGTTTCGAAAAATCAATAGAAAAACGTATTGTGAAAACCCCATAATCTGCTGTTTCTTTGCTTTCTGGGATGATTATGTCAAACCAAACACCCTCTCCAGAAATCGGAACACCAGCTCCACCAACCTCTTCCTCAGTATGCCCTTCAGAATTTGTTCCTGGTATTAGGATTTGCTTTAGACTTCTTCCTTGAGCAACGTCCAATGCTTTTTCTAGCATTTCCTTGCTAAAATTTATTTTTAGCTGACGCAGCAACGCACCGTTTGTTGTTAGAATTACATATTCTCCAAAATCTAGAATTCCATCTTCGGTTTCAATTGTGTCTTCATCTAGATCTATTTCAAAGTTTTCATACTGATTCTCTTCAATCGTATCATCAAACGCATGATCTATTCCCGTCTCATCTAAGACGCCTATTTGAATAAGATATCCTCTTATCGCCTTCGCAATTTTTGGAACTTCTTCACTAGCCTCCCTCAAATCATTCTCTATAAATTCTCTAAATTCATCAGGATGCCCAGCATTATTGTTAGGATAAAAAGAGAATACGAAATGAGCACTATTTTCAGCATATCCCCTATTATAATCAACATACTCCAAGATTGAATCTATACGAGGCTCTATATAATCCATAAATCTTGAGATATCAATTACCTTTTCTTCTTGAATATCTAATTTTGGTGCAGGAACTCTTAATTGTGCACTCCACATACCATATGGACCCTCTCCGTCATCTTCGATATCCCAATCTACACTTACATAATCTATATCTCTAGCTTCATTACCAAACTGATCCATTTCTTCCATAAACTGTTCAAGAAGTCGAGTTCCTGAAACATCTCCATAATACCTATCTGTTGAAAAGAAATTGTTCATCAATTCTGCTGACGCTGTATCAGAATAAGAACCACCTGCACGTGTATACTCTGACATTTCGGGATATTCTATATCTCCATCTTCATCAGTAAATTTTTCTTTTTGTGTTTCAAATGACCATTTAGTTACAGCATCAAGAAATCCATCAATATTGGTTCCATAAACAGATGTCTCTGGTAGCATAAGATTGTCACCACTATCATTATGATCAAATCTTCTCAACCTAAGTCGTGCAGAAGGAGATATTCCCTCGATTCCACGAGAATCATCTTTAAATATCTCTTGCTCGTTTAGATCTACACCCTCTAGATCTGTTGTCATTACTAAGAAAGCAACGCCGCCGCCGTCTTCAGCCTCATCTATCGCACATTGAAAATATGAACCACCTTCGGAATGACAGGAACGAAGATTCTTAAAGTCACTCATTCTAACAATGTCAATAGGGGAACGAGAAATGATAACTGAATAGCCTCCACCTTGCTTATTGTATCCATTTACAAATCTCTCATATTCTTTCAGATGTTCAGACTTGTTTGCACTCTCCTCTACAAATTCCCTATTCTTCTCAACAACATCTTTCCACATGCCTTTTAGTTCTTCCATTTCAGATACGGTAGGTTTTACTGACCATCCAGGTAAGAAATTTCGATCCGTATCGACTGGGCGGGATGGTTTACTTACATGTCTCAATGCACGCAGCGCCGCAGCATCAGATATGTCTTTCAAATCAGATTCCGGCAATGAATCCATTGATGCATATTTTGAAAATTCCAGAGACTTCTCTCCCACAAGACCTGCCTTCTCTATCCCAAAAGCCCTTTGAATCATTGGCTCCATTTGGGGAGACAATTTTTTAATTGCTAAATCTCTTGCTTTTTTAGCCGTCTTGTAATCTTTACCCAACTTCTTACCAAGCCTCATTGTCGAAACCTGATCTCCATTTCGACCTTTTTTAGTCATCGAAATAGTTCCTTCCATTGGATTGACCTCAACTCCATCTTGAGAATTGTAAAATTCTACAATCTCTTTCATAATTCCTCCGACGAACGGAACAGCAATTCTTTTTTGGCCATTGAATTCTTGATTAAATGGTAAATCTGATGGATCTATTTCTTCTAGAAATTGAGATATATTTCTTTTAGAGATCTCTAAAATCAATGCGCTGCTCAAGTATTCCCTTAGGATATTTTTATCACTGTAATTCATTAGGGTTTTTTGGAGTGTTTACACTTTTCAATGCATTTTTTACCATGTTCGTAAACATCTCTTCTATTTTTTCGATATTTCGATCAACAGAAAATATGAAGTTCACACCCTCGTCGTAGTGTGGATCATCCTCATGAAAGGAGACATATAGAACGACAGTGTTTCCAACAATATTGAGATGTGCAGATGCTGGGGTTGAGAGTAAGGAAACTGGGCCATAATCAACATTTGGCAAAAGTACTTGACTTAAGTTTGGGGAGAATGTGGAAACTAACTTATCAAAGAATTCTTGCATCAAACCATCATATAGAATATCTTTTATTGCTTTACTTTCTTCTGTAGAAGATATTCCATGAAGAACATTTACAGAAGCCAAAATTACATTAAATTCGTCATCTGATACATCGTCACTTATTTCAATGTCAACATTTTTCAATTTGGAATCCAAATCTTCAACTCTCTGATCTTGCTTTGAATCAATATGTCCATAAGAAATAAGTTCGTTTCTTAATATCTTTAGGAATTCTTCACTTGTAATGTCAATACTTTCGTAATACATAAAGTTTTGAATAAGATGATCTGGGCTTGGACTATCTATTGAGACTGTTGAAGACAAATCTTCATCTTCAATATCAAAAGATATGTTTGACTTATCTATTTGAACTTCTGATGCATATAAATTAAAGTGCTTACTAAGAATATCTGAAACAAATTGGGAAGACTTTCTTTGCCAATTATCATGACTGTCTAAAGAACTAAGCGCTTCAATTATTTCTTCGGGCACATCTATGTATCCACCAACCATCACCTGTATCCATGCTGTGCTTTGGTCAATAGACTCCCATGATAACGAATCAACCATTATTGCGAACACATCATGAGAGAAATTTTCAGCAGCTTCCTCTACCTCTTCTGATGCTTCCGTCAATATGGCGTCGATATCCTTATCAGCTTTTTCATTCAAAAAAGTGTCTGTATGGATTTCTTCGATTTCTTCTCGAATATCTAATGGGATCATATCCCATGTCAAGTCTCCACCATGATGACCAACTGCATGATAGTTTTTTAATTGTATATCCGGGTTTCTTAACAATTCAAAAATACTATTCCAATATTTTCTGTCAGGGGAACTATTTGCTTTTCCCTTAACTTGATATATTGTTGAACCATCTTCTTCTATAAGAACTTCAACAGTTACATGTGGAAACCCCTCAGGGTCTCGCAATGAAAACAGTGTGGAATCACTATTGTCCGCCATTCCACAATGACGCATCATCTTGGCTTCTATAGAACAAAAATTCGTTTCTCTATCTAGCCAATTCCATCCATTTGAAAGTGTCATAAAGACATTTCCATCTTGGATTTTAAAATAATTTTTTGATGTTTTTACAGCTGAAGCAAGATCAAAAGGAACTGTTTCTAATTTTTCACCAATAAGAACTTTTGTTTTCTTCTTGTTGGTTAGGTTTGAATTTGTTTTTTTAGCCCACTCATCAACAATCCTTATGTCTTCTGACGTATTTGATATGACTTCCTTTATCTTATCAAACAGTGTACTGATAAACGCAGGATCCTTTCCTTTCTTTTTCGCAACCCTATATTGCTTCAAATAGTCCTTAAATTGATGAAAAGAGTTTGCAAACTCTTTAGCATACCATGAAGCATGATTCTTGCTATATTCTGGGAGGAAATCAATTATCCATGCGCCAATTTCTTCAGGAATACCCATATTCCTCATTTTGTCTAATGGACCCTCAATAAGAAGAGATTGAGATATGTACTCCCTGAGAAGAACCTTCATATAAATATTTATGCTGATTTACAGCTAAATACTCATATTTTGCCTATTTTAGATACAATTATTCTAAAAATTTTTCACGACAACTTCGACAAGTTCGGCCAGGTCCATTGCTTTCATCCATAATATTGTTTAATGTTACCCCTGTGCGGATATCCCAAGCAGCGTTAAGTCCACACAATGTCTTGGTATTAAGTCCTCCACCATACTTTGGCTTATGATCTTCACCAAATGGTGTTGGTTCATGTAGGTGCCAGGCTCCCATTGCCGAGGATGTCTCGCAAAATCGATAGTACATGCCAGGACGCTTTCGTTTAGCGACTTTTTCATCAAGAACAACTATTCCACTACCATAACTCCACAGCCTCTTACAATCCTTACAGGAGGTCTGTAGAGGAGATGAGTAGTAACATGAGTAGTAACATGAGCCATCACTCTCACCTCCACAATGAGGGCAGCAACCTGTTTCTTCTTCTTCTTCTAACTTACTCATACAGCTATCGGTGCCTTAATACCATCTTCATGTTGATAGTCTACCAATTCAAAATCTTCATATTTAAAATCATCAATATTCATAATGTCTTTATTTATCTTCATTGTTGGTAATGGGTGGGGTTTCCGAGATAGTTGTAACTTTACCTGATCAACATGGTTCTGGTAAATGTGAGCAGATCCAAATGTGTGAATAAATCTCCCTGGCTCAAGATCGCAGACCTGCGCAATCATCATTGTCAGCATGGCATAAGACGCGATATTGAAAGGAACACCAAGAAACATATCTGCGCTTCTTTGATATAGCTTGCAGTTGAGCTTTCCATCTTGTACATTGAATTGAAATAAGCAATGGCAAGGCGGCAACGCCATTTTAGGAATGTCGGCAGGATTCCATGCAACAACAGTCATTCTTCGACTATTTGCGTTTGTCTTAATTTCTTCAATTAGATTGGCGATTTGGTCGATAGACCTTTTGTATCTCAAAACATATCCTTCTGGTGTTTGGTAAGGCCTTATTTCTAAGCTTCTGTCAAAATATCTGATACCAGAAATTTGTTCCGACACTCTTCTACTATCAATACCATATGATTCTGAAAATTCTTTTTGAGATAAAAAGATTTTACTTTTTCCACCCTCACAAACTTCAATCGGCATATTTTGAGAATAAAGATGGTTCTCATCCCGACTTAAAAAAATACAAGTCTTTTTAGAGTATATGTTAGAAGAATAGTAGTCTTTGTCGAGATGATAAAGGCCAGGATTCTCAACCCATTTTTGGAAAAATGGAAGTGTAGATAGGTCTGAAATAAAATTGTAAAAACATTTCCATGAAGAATCTACAAAAACTCCCTTTTCTCCATACTGATGATAGCTTGGATGACTTTTGTTATAGCATCTCGCCATCATTGCTTGCCACATATTATACGCTCTAGTATGATATGTTCTTTTTTGAGAAATATTTGAGCCCAAACATCCAACACTAAATACTGATAAATAATATGGATCTTTTATGGCTCCTGATCGAATGTTTGGCCTAGTTGCACAAACAATCGAGCCCGTATCTAAAAATTGAACTCTATAAATTGAATTTTTGTTCTTATTTCCAACTTTATCCAAAACAACAAATTTTCCTGATTTTTTAGACGCAAATTCCAAACCAGTAAAACTATCATCAGGCAATGTAGAAATGTCTATAAAATTTGTTTTTGGAGCAATGAAAGGCTCGTCTTTATATTTGGTATTTTTTCTGACTTTAATTAATTCAATTTCTTTTCCGTATTTTTCCCACCTTCTCCATTGTGCCCCGTACACATTGTTTAAGTCCCCATTCTCACCTGCCCAAGCATCCCAAATATGAACACCATTATCATTGAGATACTTGATGTTGGTATCACCCTTCAAGAACCATAATAGCTCATGAGTAATTCCTTTTAGAAACATTTTTTTGGTTGTAACTAGCGGAAATCCTTTTGAAAGATCGAATTCCATTTGAGGACCAAAAAGCTCAATCATCCCCGTTTTAGTTCGATCTCCTTTGATAAATCCATTTTCTAAAACATTTTGAAGTAAATCTAAATATTGTTGCATGGCAAATTATAATATATATACAATAGTTTTTCTATTCAATATCGTCTGATGGAGACCATTCACACTGATCTCCGTCACAAAATTTGCTGCCTGATATATCTGCTTCTTCTGATTTTCCAAAATCTACAGGCTTGATTTGCTTAGAATATTTGTCATAATCTTCTTCGCTAATTTCCTGATATGGTGCTTGCTCATACTTGTGATCAGTTAGTGGCAAAAAGCTTAATGACTTGACATATGGTGAAACGAATTCAATAACCCTTTTTAGATCCTTAGCTTCATCCTTGTTGAATGTTACTGTGCAAGACACTCCATTATCTGACCAATAATGCTGCATCTCTCGAACTGCTAGAACCTGCTCCCAAACAGATACATCAAACTTACTTTTTGTGAAGTTTTCTTCTTTTACTGGGAAGTAGACAACTACTGTTCCACCCTTACTAGCAAAGGATTCAAAAATACTATCACTTGTAACACCTATTGGCTTAATACTATTAATATCAATATATTTTTTCCAATTTTCCGATTCTTCTTTTCCAATTTCAGAACCAGCTTCCTTAATCGACTTCTTAAGTATCTTACTATCTGTTGCCGAAAATTCAATTCTATAATTTGCTTCTATAAGATTCTTGATCAGTGGTGAGGATGCACTGCAACGTACAGTCCTATAATAAAATTCATCATGAGTAAAGTGAATTCCAGGTGTGGCTCCAGCCAAGATAGAAACGGTATTGTGACTCACTACTCCATTAGCAATATACGTATTTCCTTCAGGAACTTCAATATCGAATGTTTCACATTCAGAATCTTCAATTGAAACAATAGGATCTAGCCAGAAATCATTCCAAAATCTACTTTTGAAATCTTTAGACTGATATCTGTTTGGAGCAATATCTCTATTTTGAACAATCCATCTATCTTTAGACCCTAAACCACCAGGACCAGCACTCTTTATTTTGACGTTAAACCCTACAGCTCTACACAACTGTAAAATCTGTCTAGAAAATGTTTCTGATACAGAACACATTGTCCAATTAGATAAATTGTGCATTCCTCCATCAGCTCTCCAAAAACCATCTATAAAAGCTATTCCAATTTCCTTTCTAGACTCCCTGATAATTCTTGGTACTTGAATATCACTAGAAAAGGCTTTTAAAATACTGTTCTTTTCCATCCAAGATAAAAGGGTAGTACTATTAATATAAAGAGTATTTCCGTCATCTATATAGCTGTCTATATCGAACTCTTTTTTGACATATTCGATAACCCAATCTAATAGGGCTGGCTGTTTTCTATTGAAAGAAATTCTAACACCTTTATTGTGAATAGATCCGTCTCCATAAACAAGACCTAAGAACCACGCCAAATCTTCACTCATCTTATCTGGTGTTCTTATCTCTTTAGCATTACAAGCTATTTCTGACTCATCTAAAGATAGTAAGCTCGGAACATTTTCTGTAAATTGTGTTCCCAACTTTACTACTAAGTTATCACCAACAGACATCTCATCTGCTCTTTTCCATATGTAGTTACTTTCACTATCCAGTATTCGATACATATGATTATGTGAAGATTCAAGTTCGACACCATCAGATGTTGTTATTTTTTTAGTTTTAACAAAACCATTTACATAAAATTTGGTAGATTGTTCAAAGCTATCTTTATCAGACATTACGTCCATTTTGTGATCTTGCCATTCTGATCCAAGAGTGTCTCCGATCTCGTCCAGTGACAGTAGACCATTACTTGTAGATATAAGAGTGTCCTTTCTTTGGCAACCAGAGGGTTTAACCGTGGTCATCTTGATTGATCTGGGTATTCCTAACCACCTTGAGTAAACCCTATCCCAGCCTCGAATGGCTTCATATCCCTTGTCACAAAAATCATTCAAGAACGAACTATGTCCAAATTTCTTAAATGCTTGTTGAATACCGGACATCGAACAACCAATTCTTCGATTCCTCATCATAACAGCATTTGTTTTTTCATTATGAGTTGGAACAAGGGTGACAGATTTCGCATAAAGATAGGCGTATTTTAATGTTTCAATATACTCTTCTGGCGAGTCATGATTGGCTGGAAGTGTTTCTACTAAGCAGCACAATTCATGATTTTCCAGATTTTGCTCTACACAATTGTGAACGTATATTCCATTTGCATCAAAAGCGTGAACTTCATCTACCGTTACGTCATAAACATCTTCATAATCACCTTCAACAAGTTCCACAAATGTTCCTATAAACTTTGTTTCGTTTGGTTTTCTTTTATAATTTTTTATTTTAGATTCTAAAAGTTTAGACTTATGAAAATCACTAAATCCAATTTTTTCCGAATATTCGACAATATCTTGACCAGAAATAATTAAGTCAAAATTTTCTTTTCCATCTGGCATACTTCGATATCCTTCATCTCTTCTTTTGTATATCGAAGAAAATATGCCCAATCTCAAAAGCATTCTCTGCACAGTCTTTAACCTGTTTAGATCTGACTGATTGAGTCTAATGCTAACTCCCTTCTCTTGAGCACCTTGGACTGATCCGTCAGCATCAAACAACCCACTAAGAAAACCTTTGTAAAAGGATGAGGAAGATCCCTCAATCTCTTTTGAAATAACTTTATTTTTATTTAAGTTATACTTTTTTGAGATTTCACCAATTGAGCTAAGGGAGTATCGATACTCTTCCCTGTCCTCAATGTATCCCCACCCATTGAAGTCTTTTCGTCTACCAAGTTTTTCAGATGCCTTTTCAACTGCTTCTAATATTCCACCAAAACCAGGATTGCCCTTACTCCAAACAGATAATACCGGCCTTCCCTTTACAAAGGTGCCATCTCCAACAAGTAGACCCATCAAGTATCCACTACCCTGATCTTCATCATTCTTCGTACCCCAATCTGATGATTCTCGATGATTGTGAATAACGACCTTATCATTACTCTTTAGATCCTGGGCTTCTACCCAAACTCCATCATCCGTTAGCACTTTATGCTCTTTAGTTAGACAGACCTCATAACCCTCTTTAGTTATTAGTGTGAAAACTTTCTTGTTTCCTGTTTTCCAAAAACCAGAAGATAATGTTTTGTAATTCTTTCCATTAACTTTTGCTAAAAATTCCTTACCTACTAGGTCAGAAACTTGTTTAGGACCAATGCTTGTATTGATCCAAGAATCACTAGTAACGCAAGGATTGAATCCATCGACATCATCATACCTTTCTGACTCAAATGACACCCATCCATCTTTCATTCTTCCATAATGCCGAGCATTATCTAAAAAGATAAGTCCTGGCTCACCATTGCTAATAATATTATTTGTTACTAGTCCGAAATCTGAATTGCTAGAAGCGAAAACAGAATTGTTTGACGCCCAACGACGATCACCCAATTCTTCTCCAAACTTAGTAGGATCTTTCATCTCTACATATTCTCTATCATCAATTTCTCCAATTCCAAGCTCCGCACTTCTACGAACATTTCCGGCAACAACACACTTTCCAACAAAGTTCATTATGTCAACAATTGCTACTGATGATATCTTTTCCCCAATAAGACCATCTAAGATATCCCTAATGTTGTTATGAAGATCTTCCAAAGGATCAGGTCCACTTGACTGCCCGCCGAATCCTTTAATCGGTGCTCCATATGGCCTTATTAGATCATATGAAAATGTAACTGAATCTTTTCCTTGATAAGAGTTTAGGAGCAATTTTATAGAATCAACCCATCCCTCTCTTGAGTCAGGTATTTCGAAATTTACAATATTATCTTTAGGTTTTTTTACTGTTATGGATTTTGCACCTTTTGTATCAAACCCAATTCCAACTCCCAACATGAGCATGTCCATAGCCCACGCGAATGGGGCGGCCAAATCTATGGAAATATCCTTCGTCGAAACGAATCCGCAATTATGCGTCAAAATATTGTCTGAAAGCGTAAAGCAGTTCCGGTCAGGAACTTGTACGCAATAAACAGTTTCGAATCGATCTGTTTCTTCAACAGACTCTACTATCCAATGCCTTGACTTAATGTCGCTTCCTCCAGCATCTACAAAATTCTTTCTATGTTCATCGATAAGAAAAAACTTCTCACTCAAATGCTGTCTCATCAACGTAATATGATACATTTTGTGAGGTTTGTTGGTTAGATTAGAAATCCTATCTTCTTCTTGAATAGAATAGGCTCCAATGCCAAGCACCGAACACACATCTCTTACGAAAAGAATGTTGTCATGACTTGAGCTAGAAATTTTTGCCGTTCCATCTTTTTTACAACTACCATCTGCCGCAAAATATCCTGCTAACCAACCAAAAAGATATGTCTTGTTTTCAGAGATACTTGGCTTATCTTTGAAAAAGTTAGGAATACAATAGTACTCTTTACCATCAGCATGTTCTAGTTGTCTACTTGGACATAATTCAAAATATTTTTCTAAAGCGCTATCCTTTTCACCGATCAAATTTGCAACAGCAGAGTTTCTATTGTCCCCTCTTCTACACCCATCTCCAAAAACAAACCCATGAGAAATTCCAAATGGAGATGGATCAATGTTTTTGACTCCCTGTCCAAAGGAGTATTGAAGCCTGTGAATCCCTGGTCGCAGGTCTGTTGTTTTAAACTCATTCCAACCGCTACTTCTATAGGGTTTTCGGCGGTCTCTTGAAAACCAAATATGATCACCTGTAACAAAAATGTCCTTCTTTACACCCTGCCTTGACAGAGTTAGCCTGTAAAGCTTTTGCTGTCCGAACTCCTTAACTTCAGCCTCTACCCACTTCCCCTCAGAAGACAATACTTTTTGCTTGGTTCCAACTGCTTCAATGAAGGTCTTAACACCAGAATCTGTAAGAAACTCTGTCTCTCCAGAAAAGCAATTGTTCAACCCAGCACTTCCGATTTTATCAACAATTTCTGTTCCCATCATCCATAGTCCGCGACCAGGAGGTAGAAACTTAAAATTCCACATCTTTTCAAAAAATGTTTGAGCAGTTTTTTGTGCCTGATATGCATTCCATGGAAGACCATTTGTTTTACAGTGCTTTTCTTGAATTGAAAAAGTACCTTCAGTAACTCTTTTTAAAGTATCAAAAAACTCTTCTTGAACACCTTCTGATGTTAATCTTGAGTATGTCCTTTTGTAAGTAAAATATGAAAGATCGCCATATCCCCACTTAGGTTGCTTGCCTTTATATTTGCTTGAGAATTTTTCTGAAAGTTTAAATGTCATTTTAGCCTGTTTTGTATATCGTTTTTTGAGTAAAAGTTTTCTGCATCATTTCTTTATTGAGCCAAAAGAAATAATAAACTAGAGTATGAAAATTTGTGTCCCGTTTGTGGGTATAGATTAACTATGATCTTGAAGGGCTCAATCATAGTATTCGTAATCAGAATTTTGTGAAGTAATTTTCACTATCTCACCACAACCTTGACATGCAGGACATTTTGAAAGTGTTACAAAAAGAGGAATTTTTCCTGTTCCATCACACTTTAGACATTTTGTCCTTTCAGTCTCATAATCACCATCACCACTATCAGCATAGTCGTATTCATCATCAAAATCGAAATCTAGATCTGACATATTGTTATTTATGTAATGGTTTGGATTAGACACCTCAATAAATATTATTGAGAATCCTTGTTCTCTTCTTTAAGTCTCATCTTCTCATCTTTTTTAACTTGTCTCTTCTCTTCTCTAAATTGATCTCTCAATCTTCTTTTCATATCGTCTTCTTCGTCTTCCGAGGTTCTAGAGACTGCCGCAAACTCTTCTTTTG
>Ga0222691_1000127_pt1 | contig 33052 bp, 44 predicted proteins | sample AntAcemetage1237_FD_179839 | JGI IMG/M metagenome (GOLD analysis project Ga0222691, IMG submission 179839) | Saline water microbial communities from Ace Lake, Antarctica - #1237 | ecosystem: Environmental > Aquatic > Non-marine Saline and Alkaline > Saline | place: Antarctica: Ace Lake... | reverse complement strand
AGTGTGTACTATGTGTAACATTAGGAAAGACCATAAAGACTTCTACAAGAGGTCTGACACCAACAAATACCGTAGTCATTGCAAAGAGTGTACAAGTATTAACAGAAGTAGTAAATGGTTTACAGATCCTGAGTTTAAAGAAAGGCAACGGGTGCGAAGTAAGACGCACAGTATTAATAAGAGGTACGGGCTTACTTTGGACGAATTCGATTCCTATATAGATGATAACCACTGTGAGATATGTAATTCTACTATTAGGCTGGTGTTAGATCACTGCCATGTTACTGGTGATATAAGAGGTGTTCTTTGTAATAAGTGTAATGTCGGGATTGGTATGTTAGGGGATGATTTAGCTGGGTTAGAGACTGCTGCTTTCTACCTAAGAGGTGAGTCATGTCAGATTTCGTGATAGATATAGAGTGTGATGGGATACACCCTACCAAAATACACTGTCTGTCTTACCAAGAGCAGGGTATTGATGGTATTGTTAGTTTAAGTCTGTACTCTGATATGGTCAGTTTCATAAACAAACTTGATACAAACGACAAGATCATAGGGCACTCCTTTATTCGGTATGATCTCCCTGTACTGGAGCGTATCCTAGGTATTAAGATCAAGGCTAAGATAGTTGATACGTTAGCCTTATCATGGTACTTGTACCCAGAGGTTTCTAGGCATGGTTTAGCGGACTGGGGTGAGTACTTTGGAGTACCTAAGCCTAAGATTGACGATTGGGAGAACCTTAGTCAGGGGGAGTACCTTCACCGCTGCAAGGAGGATGTCCGTATCAACACCTTACTGTGGGAGAAGATGCAGGATGACTTGCTGGCCTTGTACGGTACAGTTGAAGGGGTCAATCACTTAACCAAGTACCTATCCTTTAAGATGGAGTGCGCTGAGAGGCAGGAGAGAGGTCGCTGGGCAGTTGACGTGAAAGGGGCTACTACCTTACTGGATAAGCTACAAACAGCCCACAGCGAGAGTACAGAGGCCTTAGCTGCCGTTATGCCCCGTGTACCTAAGATGGCGTGGAGGAAAAGTCCAGCTAACCCTTTTAAGATGGACGGTAGTAAGACATTACACAGGATCAAGTGGGATAAGTTGTGTGAGGAGCATGGTGTACCTGTTAGTATTGACAAGATACATGTACAGGTAGGTACTAACCCACCTAAGCCTGGCGGTACTGTTCAGGTTAAGAGGTGGTTGCATACCTTAGGTTGGGAGCCTTGTACTTTCAAGTATGATGGGGATAATGTTATACCTCAAGTCAAAGACGGTGAGGAGTTATGCAGTAGTATCAAGAGGATGATAACCAAGAACCCTGAGCTACAGCACCTTGTTATGTTTACAATACACAAGCACCGTATTGATGTACTCAAGGCTTTACTAGAGGCTGAGGAGGGTGGCTTTGTCAAGGCTGAGGTAAAGGGGTTGACTAACACCCTTCGCTTTAAGCACCGTAAACCTTGTGCTAACATACCATCCCTACGCAAGCCATACGGGAAGGAGATACGGGGCCTCTTCATGGCACGTAAAGACAGCAGTGAACTATGCGGAGCGGATATGTGCAGTTTGGAGGATCGTACTAAGCAGCACTTCCTGTGGCATTACGACCCTGAGTACGTTAAGGATATGATGCAAGATGGCTTTGACCCTCACCTACAATTAGCAGTACTTTCAGGTATGATTACGGAAGATGAAGAGGCATTTTACAAATGGTACAACCAAAATCACTAATTGATATGCAGTCCCTATCCCACTTGGACAAGACAATGACTGCAAAGCCTAACAAGTACCCACAACAAGGTTTTAAGAACAAACTGTGCAAGTGGTGCAATACAGAGTTTGAACCACAGGCCCCAAGCCAGTTCTACTACCTTGTTAGTTGTAAGAAAGAGGCTAGGTTAGACAGTAGGTTCAGGAAGTTGTACGGGATCTCCGGCGAGGAGGCAGTGGATATGTACAATGCCCAAGGTGGTCTTTGTAAGATTTGCAATACTGAGGGGTTCCTAATGCATAAGAACAAGAAGCATGGGCTAAACCTAGATCACTGCCATGCTACGGGGGTAGCTAGGGGTTGGCTTTGTGATAACTGTAATAGGGCATTAGGTTTACTTCAAGACAGTGTAACCAATTTGGAGAATGCAATTGAATACCTTAACACTAGCAGAGATGAAAGCCCTACCTGAAGCTGAGCAAGCAGCTTTGATTAAGAGGCTAGGAGAGGCTCGGCACGCTGGTAAAACCGCTGTGTATTCTTGTACATATGGCGCTGGTGCTGCTACTATTGCCAGGCAAGCTGGTATTTCCAAAAGAGAAGCAACTAAGTTACACAAAGCATACTGGGAACGTAATTGGAGCATTAAGGCAGTAGCAAAGAACGCCATAACTAAGACAGTAAGGGGTAGGTTGTGGTTATGGAACCCTGTATCAGAGTTATGGTACTCACTACGCAACGAGAAGGACATATTCAGTACGTTGAACCAAGGCACCGGGGTGTACTGTTTTGATTTATGGATTTATTATATACAAAAGGAGAGAAAGCAGTTGACAGCACAGTTTCATGATGAAATAATACTAGAAGTACATAGGGGCCGCAGGGATTCGGTAACTGGTTTACTAAAGAGGGCGGTACAGAAGGTTAACAAAACCTTAAAGCTAAACAGAGAGCTTGATGTAGATGTAAAGTTCGGCTCAACTTACGCAGATATTCACTAATTACACATAGAGAGATTTAAAGATGGCTATTCAACGCAAATCAGCACAAACAGAGAGCAGTTCAGACTATATCAACATGAAGCCTGGCGAGTACGATGCACGTTTAGTATACGTTGCGGATCTAGGCTTACAAGAGCGCAGCTACCAAGGTGAGGAGAAGCCCCCAGCCCAGCAGTTAGCCCTTGGTGTTGAGATCATTGGTGAAACTACAACCATTGATGATGTGGAAGTACCACGCTTGTTGTGGGTAAAACCTTTCAACATCTTCTACACCATGTCAGACAAAGGTAAAGAGTTAACCTACTACAAAGTATTCAACTCAGCAGCTAAGCCAGACACAGTAGCGGATTGGGATGGGGTTATTGGCGCACCTTGTGCAGTTACCATTGGGAATGTAACAGCTAAGGATGGTAAGGTGTACGACGAGGTCATAAACCTAACTGCTATCCCTGCTAAGTATCAGGGTAACGTAGGGCCTAGCTCGTTTACTAACGGGTGTACCGGAGACTCTGAGGACGAGAACAACCCTGCTCAGAAGGCTATGTACGGTTTGTCTAAGTTTGTCCATGAACGCAGGTTGGGTGAGGACGCGGAGCCAAGGCTTGTTAAGGAAGCAGTAGCCAAGGTAGTAGAGATCGATGATAGTGATATACCATTCTAGCTAACCAACAACGGGCAGGGATGCTCACCTAGGGGTTTTTAACAATGCACTTACTAATAGACGGAGACCCAATAGTTTATCGCATTGGGTTTGCAAGTCAAACAAAGGATAAGGAAACTGGGCTGGTCACAGCTGACTTAGTGTCACATGCCTTACACAGTTGTAAACTATTCATAGAGGGTATGATATATGATACGGGGGCCACCTCTTACACAGTATTCCTAACAGGTAAGGATAACTTTAGACATACAATACGTGACGACTACAAAGCTAACCGTAAGGGTGCAGACAAGCCTATACATTACCAAGCCATCAGGGAATACATGGTTAAGAAGTTCCAAGCTCAGGTCGTAGATAAGATGGAGGCAGACGATGCGTTAGCATTATCACAAACTGAGGACAGTTGCATTGCCACTATAGATAAAGACTTACTAATGGTTCCAGGTTCTCATTACAACTATGTTAAGAAGGTACATACAGAGGTTAGTGAAGATGAAGGTACTAGGTTTTTCTTTGAACAAATGCTCACTGGAGATAAGGTGGATAATATTACGGGTATCCGTGGCCTTGGCCCGGTTAAGGCTAATAGGTTACTTGAAGAAACTAAGAGGGAAGATTGGGAATCTATGGTACTTGAGAAGTACGAAGAAGCATTTACCCCCGATGGATTCCAGAGGGCGGTAGAGAACAGTCAACTATTGTGGATGCTACAACGTAACAGACCAATGCCAATGGAGTTCAAGAATGAAGCCAAGACCTAAAGGTAATAAGTTCGGTAAGTTTAGAAGTGGTTTAGAGTTAAAGTTTGCACAGAACTTCTCTGGTCATGGCTTTGCATTTGAACCTTACAACTTACCCTACATCATTAACAAGAACTACAAACCAGACTTTGTGTACGAGGAGCGTATCATCATAGAGTGCAAGGGGTTCTTCAGGCCAGGGGACACACAGAAGTACAAGGCAATAAGGGATAAGATTACTGAGTATGAGTTAGTGTTCGTATTGTCAGACCCTAACAAGAAGGTACGCAAAGGTAGTAAGTTAACAATGGGGCAGTGGTGCGAGAAGGAAGGCTTGGCACACTTCACAGTTGGTGAGGTTGATAGGCTACTTGCTTACATAGGGGCAATATGATGAGTGATATAAGGCCCCCTAACGGTGCTTGGGATCCTAAAATGTGCTTGATAGGTGATTCACCTGAGCATATAAAGGCTGCTAATATAGCTAACTACTTCATACAGAAGATGATACAGAACAACAAGTGGCGAGACTTCGGAAGAGGGTGGGAAGGATGAAGATTTGCGTAATACCTGATTGCCAGGTTAAAGAAGATGTACCTATGGAACACCTAAGACATATAGGTAAATTCATAGCTGAGAAGAAGCCTGATGTGATTGTTAACATAGGTGACTTTGCTGATATGCCAAGCCTGTCCTTTTACGATAAAGGTAAGAAGTCTTTTGAGAATAGACGCTACCTAAAGGACATACAAGCAGCTAATGAGGGCATGGACTTACTGATGTCCCCCATACGCAAGGAGGTTAAACGTTTAAAGAACAACAAGAAGAAACAGTGGAGACCCCGCATGGTCTTGACCCTTGGCAACCATGAGGAGCGTATCAACAGAGCAGTAGAGTCTGATGCAATCCTAGAGGACGTTATTGGTATTGGGGATCTACCGTATGATGAGTGGGAAGTGTACCCTTACCTAGAGGTGGTAGAAATAGAGGGTGTATCCTTTAGCCACTTCTTCACTTCAGGGGTTATGGGTAGGCCAGTAAGCTCTCCACGCGCCCTGCTTAGTAAGAAGATGACTAGCTGCGTCATGGGTCATGTACAGACTATGGATGTTGCATACGCTTACAAGCCTAATGGTGACCGTGTAACGGGGTTGTTCTCGGGTACTTGTTACCAGCATCACGAGAACTATCTAACCCCCCAGGGTAACGTACATTGGCGTGGTATTCATATGCTGTATGAGGTTAACAATGGTAGCTTTGATAATCATGCTATTAGCCTATCTTACTTAGAGAATAAGTACAAAGGGAGTAAATGATGGAAGTCTTAATAACAAATTGCTCAGATAGTAGTTACTGGTACAGTCGTAGTCTTGGTGAAGCCTTTGTGTCAACACATGAAGAAGGTGATATGTACTGGGTACGAGATCATGATGGTTTTAGGAACGTCATTATGAAGAAGGACGCTATTCCTTTGTCTGAGGAGCCACTGTACAACAGCATAGCAGCAAAGCGTAAGACATCAGACGGTAGCACCGCTGAGTACTATGAACTACCCAAAGGGGCTAAGGAGTTACAGGACTTAATCTCAGCTAAGGATATGAATGCACAGATCGGTGAAATCTTCAGAACGTGTTACAGGTACGGCGAATGCAGTCACAGTGACAAACTACGCGAGGCTAAGAAGATTGCGTTCTACGCGGCTGCGGAGATCAAGAGGTTAGGGATGTGAAAAACCACCTTAAAGACAATGTGTTCTTACTACCACGCCAAGCTAAGGCAAGGGCTAAGGCGGATGCAAGGAATGCAATGGATGATATGCTTGCTAGTTACTGGCGGTACATTAACAATATGTTCTGTGCAGATTCCGATAACTACTTTGATAAGTTCATGAAAGATACAGAGACTTGTAAACGATTACGAGAGGATGCAAAGTGTACGAAGAGTTCCAAGTAAAGCAGTGGCACTACAATAGAAACTTAATAGAAGGTAGTACTGATAAAGACCAGTGCTTGAAGTTGATGCAGGAGGTTGGTGAGCTTAGTGATAGTATATGCAAAGGAAAACCTGTAATAGATGATGTTGGTGATATACTTGTTATACTTATCAACATAGCAGAAAGGAATGGGTTAAACCTAGAGGGGTGTTTGAAGCACTCTTACGAAGAAATCAAAGACCGTAAAGGCATTATGCAAAGCGGTGTGTTTATTAAGGAAGAAGACAACAATGAGTAATATGACTGAATACCAAGAGTACATTGCCTTATCCCGATACGCACGTTGGATACCAGAGGAGTCACGCAGAGAGAGTTGGCCTGAGACTGTAGAGCGTTACATGGTTAACGTAGTTAAAGATAAAGTACCAAGTACTATGCAGAAGTCCATCAGGGAAGCTATCCTAAATCTTGATGTAGTACCGAGTATGAGGGCTTTGATGACCGCTGGTGTAGCTATGTACAGGGACAACACTTGTGCTTACAACTGTTCGTACTTACCTTGTGATGACCCTAAGTCTTTTGATGAAGCTATGTTTATCCTTCTATGCGGCACAGGTGTAGGCTTCTCCGTTGAGCGTCAGTACGTTGGTAAACTACCCGACATCCCTGACCAGTTGTTTGAGAGCGACACTTGCATTGTAGTTAAGGACAGCAAAGAGGGTTGGGCTAAGTCACTACGCCAACTTATCTCTTTACTGTACGCAGGGGAGGTACCTAAGTGGGATGTATCACGTGTACGCCAAGCGGGTGCTAAGTTAAAGACCTTTGGTGGTAGAGCCTCTGGCCCTGCTCCCCTTGAAGAGTTGTTTGTGTTTACCTGTGATACATTCAAGGCAGCCAAGGGTAGTAAGCTAACAAGTATCCAATGCCATGACTTGATGTGCAAGATTGGTGAAGTGGTAGTAGTTGGTGGTGTACGACGTAGTGCAATGATTAGCCTTAGTAATCTATCTGATGATCGTATGCGTCATGCTAAGTCTGGGCAATGGTGGACTACGGAGCCACAACGCGGTCTAGCTAACAACAGCACTTGCTACACAGAGAAGCCCGACGTTGAGACTTTCCTACGTGAGTGGACATCTTTGGTTGAGTCTAAGTCGGGTGAACGTGGTATCTTCTCAAGAGTAGCCTCACAGAAGAAAGCAGCAGAGAATGGACGTAGAGAGGCTGACCACCAGTTCGGTACTAATCCTTGCTCAGAGATCATTCTGCGCCCATACCAGTTCTGTAACCTAACCGAAGTAGTGGCTCGCGTTGATGATACAAAGGATAGCTTAGCTGCTAAGGTAGAGATAGCTGCTGTACTGGGTACTATCCAAAGCACTTACACTAACTTCCCTTACCTGCGTAAGATATGGCAACGTAACACTGAAGATGAGCGTTTGTTGGGGGTATCCATTACAGGTATCATGGACTCTAAACTACTGTCTGGATTACGTGACAATGAGAAGAGTATTAACTTACTTAACTACCTAAAGGCTATTGCAGTTAAGACTAACAAGAAGCTGGCTGATAAACTGGGCATTGAGCAGAGTACAGCTATAACTTGTGTTAAGCCAAGCGGTACTGTATCTCAGTTAGTTGACTCAGCCTCCGGTATACATGCACGTCATAGTGAGTATTATGTTCGTACAGTGCGAGGTGACAACAAGGATCCACTTACACAGTTCATGATTGCTAAAGGTATACCTAATGAACCTGATGTAACTAAGGCTGATACTACTACAGTGTTCAGCTTCCCTGTACAAGCACCAAAGGGCTGTATTACACGCAACGATATGACTGCTATTGAACAACTAGAGATGTGGTTGTTGTTTCAACGCCACTGGTGTGAGCATAAGCCATCAGTTACTATCACAGTTAGAGATCAGGAGTGGATAGCAGTGGGGGCTTGGGTGTACGATAACTTTGATGAGGTGTCAGGTGTATCCTTCTTACCCCACTCAGATCACTCGTACCGCCAAGCACCTTACCAAGAGATAGATCGCTCTGAGTTTCTTAACAAGATGGTAGCTATGCCAAAGGCAGTACAGTGGTCAGACTTAACAGAGTTTGAGCTAGAGGACACTACCGTGTCCAGTCAGACACTTGCGTGTACTGGTACATCTTGTGAGTTATAATAGATAAGGAGTAAACTAGGAATCGCCCCCGTAATGGGGGCTTTTCTTTGGTGGGTTATTCCATGTTGTTCAAAGCATCACCTTGCTTTATCAACTCGGGCACACTGGTCTGTTGTGAGTTTAGTTGTATATTGATCTGCTTAGTTACAAGACCCTTCTTTAGCATATTACGAATATCCCTAGGGTGATCTTGTATGTACTGTGCCCTCTCCACTGTACCTAGATTACCAACCAGCTTATCCCTACCGGACAGGTTGCTATGACTTTCCTTTCTACGCCTACTGTACTCATTCCTTACCCTACCAGCTAGTATAGGCTCGCTCTTGTACAGGGTAGACAGCTTCTTACCAAATGCTCCATCAGTAAGGCTACCGAACTCTCTATCGAAGTAAGCAGTAGTGGACTCATTACCTTCTGTACCCATAGGTTGGTACTTACCCTCCAGTACATCCAAGATGTCTGAGGTATTAACACCAGCATCTTTAAGTATACCGATACGGGTATCCTCATCCATACCCAAGGTCTTCATGTTGTTGTTGTGCATAACAACCTGCCCGAAGTTCTGCTTGCGTATGTTCTCAGAGGCAACGTACTGTTCCTGCCTTTGGTTAGGTGTAGGGTTGCGGTGTTTAACCAAGTTAGTGTAGTCAGCTTGGCCTTGTCTAATGTTGGTTACATTATCCTTAACCTTAAACATAGAGGATAGTTCTACGTCAACCTTGTTGAACCTACCACCAGCCTGTCTTACTGCTATCTCCTCTGTAGTGTACTTAGCGTCCGGTTTAAGGCTATCTAGGACTTTAGTAAGCTCTCTACTAGCCCCTGGCGCAAACGCCTCAGAAGCGAAGTAAGACAGCCTCTCAGCTAGGTTACCACTGTAGTCTGTCTGACTGGAGATCTTCTTACCATTCTCATCTCTATTGTCTACAGCTTGTAGGGCAGATCTAGTTACGAAAGAACCCTGACCAATGAACTGATCAGCAAGCTGTTGAGAAAGGCTCTCTAGGGGCTTATCACTCATAGCAGCATTGTATGCTTCAGCCATCATGGTATGTGGCACTACATAGGACATATTCATGTAGGACAACTTACCAGTTTCAGGGTCTCTATTAAACAGTAATGACTTGTTCTGATCGTACTCAGGTACTACTGTATCTCTAAGGGCTTGTTCCTCCTCAGACCCCACTCCGTTGTTATCGTTAAACGCTCTCCTAGTTGCCTCAGTGCCAGCTGTTACAGTAGCAAGTGCTACCAATCTCTTGACACCCTCAGTGCGTATAGCTGCTATATTACCAACGTCTGTGATACCAAAGTTAGCTCCAAACTTGCTGGGGTTGAAAGCCATCTGATTTGCGTACTTAGTTTGGTGGTAAATGTTACGCATGAACTCAGCTGTAAAGGCTACGAACTGCGGTAAGATACCATGCTTAGATGCTGTCTTGAGTAAGGGACTTAGCTTCTCGTAGTTCTGAAAGGTATCGTTAGTCAACCTAGCAGCAGCATACTTCAGCTTGTCACCCTTTAAGGTTGGGAACATCTTACTTAACACAGCTTGGTTATGTGTCCACACACCGTAGCGTGCAGCTGTATCAGTAACCATGTACGCCTTAGAGAAAGGTGTTAGAACCTTATCAAGGCCCTCTGAGAATACACCCCTATCAAGGCCTGCTCGTATATCACCAACGTCTACGTTAGCTGCACCTAGACCGTACTTGGTCATATCCCTAATAGCACCCATGAACTTGGTTCTGCTCTTATCTGATGCACCACTTACTAAGTCTTCAACTGCACCAAACTCAGACATAGCCAACACCATACCTTTGCGTACACCCTGACCAAAGGGGTTCATACCCATAGCAGTCATAGTAGTGGCAGCACCCCATGCGTTAGTAGCATAGGAAGGTGGGTTGAGTAAGACCTTAACAGCCTTAGACAGGCTTACAGTGGTGGACAAGGCATCAGCTGCACCCCTAATGATGAAGTTATCCGGCCCTGTATTCTTAGCTAGGTATGATTGCCCTATGGCGTACTGTACTTCATTTGGTACGAACAGCCCTGTGTCTAGGTTACCAGCTAACTCTAACTTAGTACCCCCAGCAGCTTGTAAGGGGCCAGCTAATCCAGCTTTCCTTAATGACTTAGCCACTAATAAATCAGTCTGATTACGATAGACCATCTTAGCTATACCGTCCAACGTCCCTCTCATGCGTTCTGAGGGTGCTACTATCTCCCCTAGGAAGTCAGCCTCAGCTCTACCAGGATTAGTTCTAGCGCGGAGCATGGAGTCCACAGCACCACCTCGGAACCTAGTGTGGGCATCCCTAGATGATGCGGAGTTAGATATTAAGTCATCTATGTGTTTACTTGCTAGTCTGTTTGCTTCCACTGAAGACATCTTAGGGTCTTTAACTATCAACTTACCAGCTATCTCTTTATGAGCAGCAGCCCTCTTTACAGCATTAACCACATACTTAGGGTTAGTGAAGAGTTGGTACTCCCTTCTAAAGTACTGGTCAGTATCCGACTTCATACTCTCTACAATCTTACCCACCAAAGCTGTTTGTTTCTTTGGGTTTAACCCCTTAAAGGTATTCAGGTCTAGTTGTGTAAGCAGTTCCTTCTGGAAGTTACGCATCTCCTTTGCATAGATCTTAAGGTCAGCAGCTACAGCAGTACCAAGGAGCTTCTTTGACATCCTATTAGTATCGATGAAGTCACTGATGTCAGCTTCCAAGATTGGGTTCTTAGCAATGGCACGATCAACATTGCGAGCTATACGGGTAGTTAGGTTCTCTACTGACTCTAGGTTCTTCTTACCGTAGAACACAGCATCAGCAGCCTCTTTACCTATAGCCTTAGATGGCCTGAATGCAATCTTACTCTTTGCCCAACGTGTCAGCTTATCCCCAGCTACATCAGCAGCATCCTCACCGGACAGGGAGTCCACAATCTTCCTACTAACATCACTTTCCTGCATATTGTATATTAGTTTACGAGCATCAAACCTAGCTATATCAGTTACGGGGCCACCTACACTCAATGCTGCAATATCATCAACAGTTAGCTTACCTGAAATGACAGCTTGATCTATCTCTTGAACAGTCTTACCTACAATCTTACGATAAGCTGGGCCAACACCCTGTGTCATACCTCCAATAGCACTACCAAAGATTGCACCACCACCTGCAAACAAGGCTAACTCCCCGGGTGTTGGTGCCCTTTGCTCATCAATGATAGCAATAGCCGTAGCTTCACCAGCACCAAACATAGCACCACGCTTACCCTCAGCCATTGCCCCTAACTTCACTACTTGTGCTGTAGTCAAAGGCATACCAGCAGCCTTAGCAGCCAGCTTTGCCCCTTTGACAGCACTAGACCCTGGTACTAGGTTGATAAGGCCAGCCATGATGGCACGGCCCACTGAGTAGTCCTCCCTACCCTCTCTCTCTTGGGCAGCAAGACTACCAGCTACACCACCAGCAAAGGCTATAAAGGGGTAAGCTGGGCCAGTGCCAGCACCAGCGATTTGAGCAGCGGTAGATATACCTATCTCTAATGCAACACCTTGTGTTATCTGTAAACCGGATGGCCCTTCAGCTTTGTTGTACTTAGGGTCAACGTATGTACCCTCATCACTTAGTTCTCTAAAGTCATTATCCCCAGCCCTCTCATATCTCTTACCGTCCGGCATAGTAACTACCTTAACAGGGGCGTAGTCTTTATCCCCCGTCTTACGGTAGCTTTCACCATTAGGCATCGTTACAATAGACCCAATACTAGCAGCCATTTACTTATCCCCTATCGTTGCTGGTCTGGGTTTTGTAGCATAAACATGCCTGAACTAGGTAATGGCTCTGTCCTGTACATGTCTCTATGATCTGTGAAAGTTATACCCTTCTGACCAATACCTTGTAAGGTATCTATTGTACTCTTAAGGCCACTACCTTTGGCATATTTGTAGCTATCCCCTAGGTAGCTCATTGCTTTATCAAAACCACTAGGTTCACTAGGGTCAGTAGTAGTCGTTGTACTACTGTTTTTACTGTCTAAGGCTTCCTGCAATTCTAACTGATCAGGTGTCAAAACTACCGTTGTGTCAACACCACCCTCTCCACCTACTGCGGTATCATCCTGTTTGGGTTTTGGGTTAAACACACTGTCAATAAGAGCCCTAGCTTGTGTTACGGCCTCTTCCTCTGTTAACCAAGGTTGCTGGCCCTTTATTAATTGTGCTGATTTAAGCACTAGCTTACTGACCTCCCCTTCCGTCATAGGCGCACTGCTAGCTTCACGCAGGTTGGCAAGTTGAGATGGGGTATTACCCATTTCCAAAGCCCTAGCCTTATTCTCTTCAGAGGGATCTTGAGAGTACGCAGCAGCAGATGAGTGCTTATCCTGTATGTCCATACGATCAGCAAACTCGTTAGCTGTCCTCTCTTCTCTAACCCTGTTAGCCTCACCCTTAGCTTCCTTGAGTGCATCCATTTGCTGACCTTGTAGGATGTACTTAGATGCAGTAGCGGAGTCACCAGCAGATTGGTAAGCATCAGCAAGCATATAAAACCTACGAGAATCATCAGGTGCTAAGTTCTCAAGGCTACTATTCAAAGCCTCCATCTTAGCCTTGTTGTCCCTAACCTCCTGACGTGGGTCAGTACCACCCATAGCAACACCTAGCTTAGTGCCTAGGTAGTCACCAATGGTTGCCCCCAGCATAGCCCTATCAGCGCTAATATTACCACCGCTTGATAACCTAGTAGCTAAGTCCTGAAGACCTTGCCGCTTCTCTTCTTCGTACTGACGCTGAGTAATACCAAATATGTTATCAACTAAACCAGCCATTATCTTTCTACTCCCAACAAGTCGTAGTTAACCATGTAGTAACCATTGTCTGGGTTAACAAACACAGCCTCTGGGTTGCTAACCATAGCTTCTTGAGCCATTACCCCACGTGTTGGTTGATCTGAAATACCAAGCGATACAGCCAACTCATTCCAATCCCAAGTGTATGTGTTATGCCCATTTTCGTAACCAAGGTTTGAGATGTTTTCCTTTAGCCTAATATCACTATAAGATTTACCATAAGCCCCAGCACCCGCTATAGCAGCAGACTTAAACAAAGAGTCCTGTGCCTTTGTACCCGCCTGTGCTAAGTTTGCACCAGCATTAGCTGATGCAGCTTGTGATTGCCTAACCATGTTCTCCAAGGTAGCAGCTTGGTTTATAAGGCCACCTTCAATACCAGCAACCTCCTGAGCAGTACCAAGAGCTGTACCAAACCCTGAAAGCAGGTTCTGTAGTTGTTGGTTTGTAGCTTCTTGATTAAGCCCATAAGTACCAGCAGCCTGACCGTAACCTTGTGCTTGTTCACCAAGTGCAGCTTGCCTAGATCCGGCGTAGGCTTGTTGTAAGGCCTGAGCTTGGCCTTGGGCTAAACCAAAGGCATCGGGGTTAACCATTCCACCACCCCCAGCACCAGCAGCATCGCCAGCCAACATAAGGCCCATACGACCCGACCCGAATAAGTCTGATTGGAGTTGCTGTCTTTGTTGTTCAAAGACTGGGTTGAGGGCTTGCTGTTGTTGTGTGAAGTAGTCATTAGTTGCTTGCTCAGTTGATTGGTCATAGCTAAACGGCCCCGGGTCAGCACCTTGTAACTTACTAAAGTACTGACTAAGTGCAGGACTTGCTTGATCTATGCTTTGCCCATACAGCTGTTGAAGCCGTGGGTCAAGATCCTGAGAGAAGTTAAAGCTCTGGCCGTTCCGATCACCCCTTGCTGAACCATACAGGTTAGTGTAGCTGAAGGGTTGGAACTGCGCCCCTGCCATCGCCTTGGCTGGTTTAGCTTTACTGCCCCCGAATACACTCTTTACAACGCTACCCATTATTAGTAACTCCTGAATTGTTTATATATATGTCTCGCTCAAGCCCATCTAAACCTGTACGACTGTTGTAGTACTTGAAACCAAACATTGTTAAGAACTTACTATGTGTATTGTCACCTTTATCGTGTACAGCATAGATGGGCTGTTTGTACATATCTAATAATACATCTAAGGAAATCCTTAGCTTTGCTTTGACTAACCTATTCCAACCCCTAATTACATCACAGTGTATGTACAGATTCCCCTCATACTCATCTAGAAATAGTACAAAGTCAGGTGTAGTAATAACTGGTTCTTTCAAACTATACCCCCTACCATTACGCTGTACGCTTCCACATGTAAACTGTGATATAAGGCTGTAGGTTAGCATTTACACCAGAAGCACCTGCGCTATTTACAGTAACCCCGGTTGCACTAAAACTTGTAAGGGATGTGGTTGAACTAGCAACAACACTTGAGTTAATATCATTACCACTACCATTAGAGTATCCATACAAACCACCTACTTGATGTCTGTGGCTGGGGTCAGTAACACCGTGCGTGTGAGCCACGTTAATAGCGTCAGCTGAACCACCTGTTTCACCTAATGTATTAAAGGCTGTATCAGCAGCATCAACACCAACAACAACTCTACCAGAGCCAAAAGCTGTCCATGTGCCAAACCCTAATAAGGTTGCTGGGTTAGTAGATACAGAGGCGTTAGTATAAATAGAGCCAACAGGGTAAAGTGCTAGCCTAGTAGCTGCTGCTGACGCTGTAACAATAGCATCTACGAAAGCTGTACTAGCTATCTGTGTTGTGTTAGTGTCAGCCGCAGCTGTAGGAACTGTTGGGGTTCCAGTTAAGGTTGGACTGTTGGTGTTAGCTTTTGTTGCAATAGCAACCTGTATAGCATCAAACTCATCGTCAATCTCTATACCCTTAACGATCTTGTTTGCACTACCTGTAGTCAAGGCATCCTTAGATGAGAAGTCAGTAGTCTTGGAATAGTTTGACATATTAAAGCACCTTGCCTTGTTTAGCGTAAATATCTAGTTTCTGCACACTAAGCTGTGCGCCATCAATAGTTGTTTCAATACCAAGCTGTACTATAGAACCTGCCCCAGAAACTGAGCTATCAATCCTATCCAATGCAATACCAGAGTTGTACTCAGATACTACAGTTGCATTAGCACCGTACTCAGCTATACCATATTCAGATACAACCTGACCGGATAAGTTGAAGGGGAAGCTAAAGTAGTTAGTTGTGTATTCATACCCTATCTTTAATGTGAACTGTTGCTCAGAAGATCCAATGGCAGTTACAGCCGCCCTTTTGATAATCTTACTTATGTTTGGGGAACCCATATCAAAGTGATTAGTAAAGTACCTCATCACATAAGCTGTTCCGTTATCTGTATATAAGCCGTACTCAGCTATTCCATCTGCTTGTGCAAAGTACATAACATCAGTAGTCTTATCGTGTACCAAGGCTGCATGGTTCTGTACTGACCAAGTTGTCACACGTAGTGCTGCATTCTCCAGCTTGGTTCTTGTATCGAAGATGTAGGATAAAGCTGCTTCAGGGAATGTGATTACATAGATAGCTTCATCTGGGTAGTAACAAGCCTTGATTGCACCTTGGTCACTCTCCCTCTTGGCTATGTTAACAAACGTATCCCTTACATTCTTTGTTAAGTCATCCAAAGGTAATGACTTCTGATCTATAGTCCTACCTAAACTCCTAAGCCCTGTAGAGGATAAGAACAGTACGTCAGTACCTATGTTCTGTATTGAATCTCTAGCGGTACACCCAACCCCGTCCAGCACCTCAACTAGCCTCATAGTCGATACAGAGAAGTTACCACCAAATGAATCATTATCCTCAAATACAATGATGTTCTCTTTACAGAATATGATCAGGTAACCGTTATGGGCAGCTAGGCCTGTGATTACATCAGAACCCTTTGGTAATATGCCAGCTATGTTAAGTGAACCCGCAGATCCAGTACCCCAAACAGCCCCGTTCAATAGGTTTGAGAAGTACACAGTATTCTTATTAGTGGCAGTATCAGCAGCCCACAACCTACCGTATGCAGACATACAGATGTTAGCGGAGGGTGCAGTTCCAGTGTAATCTACGTGTTGGTCTATGCTCTTGAATTCGTCGGGGGTAGTTTCATTAGTATAGTAAAGTGGCTTATAACCCCTTTGGAAGAAGTATGTTCTATCGTTAAGAGTAGCTGTAGCCCAATTGCCTACAGATATAGTGTCCGTAGTGGTAGGGGTAAGGGTAGTTAGGGTTGATGTACCCTTGTAGAATAATGTATTAGAATAAGACAGTACCGTGTTAGTACCGTCTACAGCGATGAAGGGGTGTATACCCTTTAGGTTAACACCTGTACTGCCCGTGGTACGATAGAACCAACCTTTACGAGACCCTAACCTACCGTACTGATCTATTACACAGTTGTTAGCCTCCAACGCAAAGCTGGGGTCATTGGCTACTGAGGATTTCTGAGTATTCAACCCTAGGAATGCGGGAGCTACTAATGAAGATGTTAGTAGTTGCTTTGCCATAGTCTATACCTGATACCAAATGGTTTCTTCTGGGTGCTTCTGTGCATCATGCGATATAGCGTCACTGAGGGCTACCTGAGCGCGGTTGTAAGCACTGGCTGGGTTGATACCCCCATCCTCTCCACGCTCCTCTACGGCCAAAGCATAAGCTAATAACAGCACTGGTTGCGAGGGTATGACTAAGGTCTCCCCATCACTAGATAAGGCAGCATTACGTTTTACAACGTTAAACCTTACTACGTATACACCATCCGGTATTGGGTACAAATCAACTTGTGTATCACCATTAGCATCCACACCGTTGAAGCTATACTCAGTAGGTGTTGACCTAGCCGGAGTCCCTGTTAGGAAGTTAGCATTCATCTGGTGGGCTGAGTTGTACTGTAGGAAGAAGTCATCCGTATCGTTTAGCACATCCAAGATAGTTATGTTGTTATTAGAGCCTGTTAGTACATAGTTAAATACATCAGCCTCCGTTGTTGCTGTGATGGTTGTACGCAAGGCTGACCACTGCCATGAATCCTCAATGGTAGATTTAGCGTCATTAACAAGCACCCCAATAAGACGGGAATAACTGCTCTCTTCAACTGACGCAACTGTACGCTCCCGTAGTCTTTTTAGTATGTTGTTTACAATATCAAGATAAGTCATTGATCATAAGCCCCTGTTATTTACCTACACGCCGTTCTGAGTCTAGCCTATTTCGTATGTACAGTAAGTCATTCGAGATTCGGCCAAAGACCTCTTTAACGTACTCATGTTCTTTTGCTAGGGCAGTGTCAGTTACATCCGCCCTGTACTCTAGTAAGTCCATCCTGTCATCGAAGTTGTTAAGGAATACTAAAGCAACACATACGAGTGACACAGTTGTAAGTAAGTGACCTAAGTTAATAGTCCTACTTATGTGCCAGCTTAACTTGTCTTCCATACCATATCCTTACTTATAGTTAAAAGACTGCCTTACAAAAAAGAGTCACCGTAATGTTTAAATGGACTAACTGTATCCACAAATGTAGCAAACTTATATCTTGGGAACTTGTCAGTCATCATCTTCCAACCCAATCTAACCCTTAGGCATTTACCAAATGGGCCGTAGGGTTTCACTAGGTAGAACTCAAAGGCTTCAACCTTACCATTCACTCTCAGCTTGGCGAAGTAATACCCTGTCTTCATACGCTTGTCAGAGATGTCTGGGTTGCCTACCCAAGTAAGTGACCAACTGTCCCCTTCAGGTAAGGGCTGTCCTATTGCCCTTTGGAAGTTGTACCCAGGATTGCGCCAGAGCCACCCTATGCGGTTTAGGTAGCCCTTCCAACCAGTAGTATACCCACCCTTGAAGAAGGCTCTGTTCTCATTGTAACCAAGGTCACCCTGTGGGGGGTTATCCCAAGTGCCTAACCACCCACCCCATGTATAGATCACATCCTCGTCGTTGTGGTAGGAACCAGCACGAGTAAACATAGATAGGAATATTGGCCCTATTAAGAAGTAGGGCATTAGTAGTATGTCGGCCACCATAAATAAAGCATACTTTATATACAGCATTGTATAAACCCCTTTAGCTTATTACTCATATCTCGTAAACCCTAACAGCTTCTCTAGCAGTTGCCCTGAGTGCTGTCAGGTCATCTTGTTCCGGAACAGTGAGTGTCGCGTAATAGTCCACGGTCATCTTGAAGTCAGTTGCTTCGAGGTACGCTAGGTTCGATGCGTTCACCTCTGCTGCTGCTGTAGCATCGATCTCTGCTTGAGTGAACTCTGGCTCTGGGATGTTACCTTCAGCTATCCATTCTTGAATCATCTGGTAGTGACGATTACCCGGCTCGTTCGGGACTGACATTCCATCGAGGTTCCAGCCATCGGATTGTAGTTTTACTTTCATAACTCCGCGTCCCCTGTAGCTGTATCTAGTGAATAAACAGCAACCTTTCCTGATACATAACACCGCCAACTGTGCTGTCGCCCAGTCACACCAGCGTATGTTGACGCCCCTGTGATTGTCACGGTTGGGGTGACCCTCTTAGTTGTATTCCATTGCCCAGAGAACACCGTGTCGGTAGAACTGAAACCACCCCACATACCAACGTTAGCCTTTTCGTAGTATCTCTGACACAAAGCCAGCTCCTCGCCGTAGCTCCGTTGCTCGAAGTCTGCGGCGACTGAGCCTTTTTCTAGCTGGACGTTCTTCACTGTTCCAGATGAGAATATGACATCAGCTTCAGTGTTCGCTGTCAGCGTAACCGTGGCTCCATTGGTTTTAGCTACGCCATCCACGGTGCAGGTCGCCGTACCCACCCAAGAAATAGTATAAGTGCCGCCCTCAACATTTAAGGTTTCTACCTTCTGGCCTAAACCACCAGCGGGGCATGTGATCGTGTTGTCAGTGCCTAGTGTGGCGAATGTTATGCTTTGGCCTGAAGTGACAACCCTCCATCGATCTAGCGTGTACTGATTAGCAGCGGTGGTCGCCGCACCTGACACATATTCACGCTGGTTGATTCTAAAGTTTGAGTTGATAAGAATGTTCTTCGCGCCTTTTAATCCAGACAAGCCAGACCCGTCACCAGTTGGGGAAAGAACATCAGTACCTATTACAAGGCCGAGCGTTGTTCTGGCATTAACAGCCGCAGCATCATCAACTAGACTAGCCCCGAAGGTGCTAATAGTTGTACTAGCGGGAAGCACCAATGTCTTGATGTTAGCGTCAACCTCAGTGTCCATCAAGGCACCAGCCGCGGTTACATTAGTTGAGTCAGTAACATCTGCACCATCCTCAACATTAAGTAATGTACGGGCTGTGGTTGCACTCAATACTTCTGGATCACCTGAACCCGCGGTAGAACGTCCAAGTAGGGAAGCTGTTGCTATGTCTGCCATCTTAGCTAAAGTAACAGCATTAGCTGCAATAGCAGTTGCACCATCACCTGTAGATGTGACATCACCAGAGTGGTTGGGGTGTGTGTAGTTAGCTATGGCTACCCAAACAGTATTACCTAAGTCATAAATCATAAGGCCATTTGCTGTGGTATCAAAGTACAAAGCCCCGTCAATAAGGGCATTACCATCGTTATCTAATGTGGGTGCTGAGGCCTTAGCCCCTAGATATGTATCTGTGAACTCATCCAATGTGGCAGCAGTAGCAGCAGCATTAGCAGCCGTTAGCACAACATCAGCTGCGGTATCAATTGTATCCTGGTTAGTAGCTACCAGATCAGCAGCTACAGCAGTGCGGTCTAAACCAGTCTGTACCTTATCAGCTAAGGCAGCAGCAGCGGATGCAGCTGCTTGGTTTCCTAAGTCAGCTATTTGGTTTACGGAAGCATCATTAGTAGCATCACCTGAACCCCCAACCCCTCTATAAATTGCCATCTAATCACCTGTGTAGTATTATAAAGAAGGAAGTAGGAATGGGTACTCACCCGTTAAGGCTTTCCCCATTTATTACTTACAGGGCTTAGCCTGGGATTGCAATTACTACAGCTGATTCAGGACGTACAACTTTAACACCGTAAATAGTATCAGCAGTCATCAAATCACCCAAGTACTCTTGCTTGTATTGAGTCTGGGTACGAACACCCAGCTGCTCTGCAAGTACAAAGGCATCTTTGTGTCCACAGATTGCCCCGCGAACATTACCACCAGCAGCGTTATCGTCAGCGGTTTCAATGATAGGACAATTGCTTGATACAAAAACATCTACACCGTACAGTTCACCAATCTTACCATTCTGAACACCACGATTAGCAGTGAAGTCAGAGCTGACATAGCGATCAATTCCCATAATAGTGTTACGTGCAGCTGGTGGGATTACAATGAAACGCCCGTCCATAGGGGTGTCATTATCATCCAATTGCTGGATAGCGTCACGGAAACCAAGGTCAGTAAAGAGGTCGGTATCCGCTACAGTATCAACAGCATAAAGGGCTAGGCCATTAGCTGCATCCACGTAGTAGGAGTTGCTGTGAACCCAATCAGCTCCATTACTATCACCAAGAGACTTGCCCAAAAGGAACAGGTCATTGTCTACTTGTTTAGCAAGGGAATAACCAGCATCTTGAGTATAGAAACGGCGCAATGAAGGTTGTGCTTGTACACCTGTAATATCTTCAATGAGTCGTGAATACTCGTAGTGCTTGTTGATTGATACGGAAACATCTAACTCAGTAGCAGCAATCAGGGTAACCTGTGAGCCAGCTCCTTTAGCAGTTGCAGATCCACGAGTTGGTTTAGGGATATGGATAGTATCTCCTTTCTTACCAACGTGTGACATCTTATTAACTAAGTTCGCAAGAACCAAGTTGCTTTGGTATGCCGCTACAATCTCATCACTCCAAATCTCTGGAATGAATGTTGCTGCGGTGGTATTGGTGACGTGGTCTGTACCTAGTGCCATGATATATTACCTTTAAGATTAAGTTGGATTACTTAACCCTCTTCTCCTTATATGCCCTGTCAAACTCTTCAACATTGTCCATATACTTCTGAGGGTTAGTCTTCATTAAATTAACTAGATCAGAGCGACGATAGATCTTTCTTGACATTGGTTCCGAAGAACCTCTACCACCAGTGCTGGCCGCTTTTCGCTGTTGCTTACGATCTTGCTCATTGATGCTTTCCGTCTTATCAATGATGCCCTTAATCTCCTTCCAATTGCCAAGGAGTTCACGAGCTGCATTTAGGTCATAGCTATCAGCGCGTTGTAGTAACTCAGTACGTACAGTTGAAGCCTTAATCCAATCTACGAACTTGGAGTCTTGTATGACTTCAACGTAGTCTGGGTGTTCGGCGGAGAGGGTACGCATAACTTCTTGCTGACCTTGCTTCTTGAGAAGCTCTCTCATCTCTTTAACTGTACCGCTGTTCTCTATTGCGCGGTTAACAGAATTGGTGGGGTCATCGAAAAAGTTTAATTCTTCACCCCCATCATCTACTGCTTCATTTCCTGCTTTAGCCTCATTCAACTTTGTCTTGAGTAAGTCATCGACAGCTTTTCTTAATTCACCTAGCTCTGAACCTTGACGACCAGCGAGCTTCTCAGCTTCTTGGTGCATCGTGACAACATCTTCCATAGACTTACCAAAGTACTTCTCAGGTAAGGTGTTGACTACTTCCGGTTCTTGCTCATGCTCTATTGAACCCTCAGCTGCTTCCTGCGGCTCGGGTTTATCAATATCACCATTAAGGTCAATCAGTACATCATTTTCATCTAAGTCGATTTCTTGTTGTTCAAGTGGGTCTATAAGTCTAGTCATTTAATGTGTATCTCCGTACTTACTTAAAAGTATTATGGAATGTTGTATTACTTTAAACCACGGCTCTCATGCTGCCTAAGCCACTTAGCATCACCAGATGGAAAGGTTCTGTTAAGCACAAAGTTGCCTCTAGAGATTATCCGTGTACTATCTTCCCCACAAACCTTACAAGTAGTTACTTTGACTTCTTCATCAATGTATCTTGAGGTTGTGTGTCCTACTGTGCAAGAGAACTCATATATACGATTAGTCATCGCCTAATGTTTCCTCTAGTACAATCTGGTCATAACTATTACGTATTCTATCCTGGAATGATGCTAGCCTTTCTAGGATGTCTAGCTTGCCTTGGGCTGTATATAGGGCTTTAGCGTCAACTAAGTCCCTAACCTTGATGTCATCTGCGGAGGATTCTAAGTCCTCAACAAGTTGTTTCCAACCAGCCATAGCAAACAGGTCAAAGAAGTTCTCGTAGTAGTCTTGATGTTCTTTGTTCATAGTTACCCTTATATTATAACATAAAGGAATAGATACGTCAATACCTATTCCCTGTGGTTATCTGCCGGAGTTTGACATCTGTAGTTTAACCATCTCTTCTTTAACATCAAGCTCTTTCTCAGAGAGCTTCAACTTAGCAAACTCAACCATCTGCTCAAAGTCCTTAGTTGGCATAACCTTAGCCATTGCAGAGATACGTCTAGTCTCCTCTTCAACAGGTAGTAGTTTTGTCTCAACTAGGTTCTGCTCAATACGTGACCGTACTTCAGCTGTCTGTGCTTGTATATTCTCTAAGGTAGCCTTTGACGTAGCCAACTGTAGTTGCTGTGCCACCTTCTGCATTTCTTGATCTTCAGGGTTAGGCTGGTTCATTTGTTCTATGGTTGCTTTGAACTCATCACGGTTAGCTAATGCCATACTATCAATAACAGCTAAGACAAGTTGATTGTACATTGGTGAGCCTTGGGGCATAGTCTGCAGCAACTGTACCAGCTGAGTAACTTCGTACTCGCGGGCAATTATACCCAAGGTGGATGTAACAACAAACTTGTAGTCCTTAACAGGGTACAACTCTGGTACGAACTGCATATAGCGACAGGCTGACTTCTCAATCATAGGGATAAGGAAGTTCTCTTGGAAGTTAATCAACGTGCGCTTGTGACGCTTAATGATAGCCCCCAAACCCATTGAGATTCCAGCTGCTGTACCTTCTCCGTTAATGGATGCGGGTATACCAGCTGAGTCTATAGCCCCTGTAGACTGCTGTACCATCTGTTGTAGCTGTGCTGCCTGTGAGAATGTAACCTGGCTAATAGCACCAAAGTTAAAGGGCTGTAGTATCTCTGAAGGATTGCCATTTGTTAGGATTGTCTTACCTGGTCGTATGTCCAACTTAGCACCACGTGGCATCCTACTAGCGTCAACTGCCATCATAGGGTGTACTGTTAGGGCCAGTGCGTCTACTCTTGCTCTTAGCTCAGTATCTAAGGCCTTCTGAGAGTTGTATGCTTTCTCACAAATACCACGGCCCCAAAAGCGTGAGGGTACAATGTCCCAAGAGAATGCAACCACTGGGCGGTCACCCTTCATGTAGGGGTTCTTCTCAACCTTGAGTATGGTCTCACCATTAGCAATAACTACAATCACTTCTGTGTAGCTGCTTGTATCGTCAGCATCAACCAATGCGTCTACTTCTACTGGGTCTTCCTCGTCATCAATATCAACAAAGAAGGACTCACGTAGTGTGTCAGTAGGCACTAGGCCATAGTACTTGGTTAAGCGAACCATGCCAGAGTCATTTGGCATATTGATTTGACTAGCATCCTCTAGGTCAGGGTCACTGCTAGTGCATGGGAAGTCAACATTCATGTAGATACCGTCATCGATACCCATTCTAACAACGTGTTCTGGAACCATCTTATCAATAGCTACACCAAGTGCATCATCAATAGATGTAGCTAGGGGGTCGATAAGGAAGTTCTGAGGCATGATAGGGTCTATCTTAACTAAGATACGATCACTACGCATAACACCAATAGCTGTTACATTACCCTCCATACCTGGTTGTGGTTGTGTAGCTGGACGTAACTCAGGAACCTCCTCTAGTACTAACTCACCTATACCTGTACCGAATACAGCTGCATTGATTAGACACTCAGATACGGAACTACGTACGCGTGCTATGCGCATATCTTCTGTTAGCTGCTTTCTTAGGAACTCTACATCCCTAGTGTCTGGGTCTTGTAAGTCATCACGAATATCAAAGAACTCACCCCTACCAAACGTAGCTTCTTCTATCTCAGCTACTGAGGATTCAACAGCTTGTTGTGTAGCAGGGGAGATAAGCCGTGAACGCTCAGAGTTACGCATGCTGTCACTCTTGTCCCAGATACCACGCCATAGCCGGTAGTACTCATCAAACCTGTCTGCATAGTTTGACTCGTAGTGGTCACGCCATGCATCAGCCTTACCCATTACAAAGCCTTCTAGGGTTTCTGTCTTATCTATGTCATCACTCATAATTAGTATCCGGCTGTTAAATCAAAGACTTCAAAGTTGTCTTCTTCGTAGTCATAGTTGTAAGACACCTTAGCCAACTGGTCTATGTAGGATAAGGAGTCAATGAGATCGTCATGTACCTGTGGGTTTGGGAATTGGAACAGTTGGTCTAGGAACTCTATGTTCCAATCACCTTGTTCGATAGTAATCTGCCCATGTTCAAACCTACCTTGTAAGGATGCCACAATACGGTCAGTCTTCTTACGGTTACCGTGGGTTAACTCCTCAATACGGAAGAACTTACCCCTGCGTTTCATCATATCAGTCAAAGGTGACATGATTGCTTGCCTTGATATACCTTTCTCAATACCTACTGAGATAGCATCGTACTTAGCAACAGCCTCAAATATCTGTTCAGCAGTCTTATCGAATGTCCACCTACCGTATATGATCTCTTTAACGTACCAGCCCTGCTCATTTACCTTAACAACAGAGATAGCAGTGTTATCTAACCTACAGTTCTTACTCTTAGTTTTGCCTACCTCCTCAAATCCAGCCATGTCGATTGATATGTAGTACTCACCATCCTCTGGCTCTTTATCCCCCACCTCAACCCACTCCTCTTTGAAGATAGCTGAACCCATAGCCTCAAATGAAGCCATGAACTCTTGCCTAAAGGCGTAGCTGGACATGGACTTCTTAGCCATGTTGATCTCTTCTGGATCAAGTAAGGGGTTATCGTAAGAAGTGAAGTGGTATCCAGAGAATGTAGAGTCATCTCCCTTACAAGCGTACTGGTACAACTCATAGAAGTGGTTACGACCCATGGGTGTACCTATGAACATGGCACTACCCTTCTGATCCGCTAAAGCTGGGCGTAGTATCTGCTCCCATACGTCAGGTTTAATGTCTGCGTACTCATCCAAGACTAAGAACTTGAGACTAACACCCCTCATAGTCTCCGGCCTATCACCACCCTTGAGGGATATGGTAGCCCCATTGATTAAAGTAATCTGTAGGTTGTTAATGTGGCTTCCTTTGATAACAGGACTGGCTAAGTCCATTAGTATCTTCCACATTATGTCCCTAGCCTGACCCTGTGTAGGTGCAACGTAGAATACATCACCTTTTGTGGTCTGCAGGGCATTAACAATCAAGGCCCAAGCAGCTAACCTAGTCTTACCAGTACGCCTACCAGCAGCAATAACCTTGAAACGAGACTTATCATTCCATACGGTTTGCTGCCAAGGCAGTAGCTTAATAGCTAGGTCTGTACTCATTAGATAAACAGCTTCTGCCCAGGCTTAATAGCGCTGGGGTCTGTTATACCATTATCATCGGCTAAACTAGATACTGATTTACCCGTATCCTTAGCTATCTGGTACAAGCTATCCCCTGCCTTTACTATGTACTCTTTAAGGCTAGGTACAGTGCTTTCCATATCTGGGTTGTAGTCAAGCATAGCTGAGGATACGTCAGCCATACGTACCTTTATTGACTCGGGGGTGTCTAGGCTCTCATATTCATCGTTATTCAAGAACTCATTAGCTGCTTGTTTGTACAAACCAGAGTTGAACATAGCTACTGCTTTTGGACTGTTACCCAAGTCACCACGATACGTTGCCTGTACAAGCTCCCCTCTTAGCTTCTCAGGCAGTTTATCATAACTGGGTACTAACCTACGGGTTGCATCCTCATGTAGCTTTAGAACAACACTGAAGGGCATTCCCATGTACTTACCAGTTTGACCTACACCATAGGTAGTAATACCCTTAGTGTCTTTATACGCCCCATCAACAAAACCCTCTAGGCGTACAACCCTTTCCTCAATAGGGGTCAAGGATCTACCTTCCATTTCTACTACCTTAGCCACGGCTGCATCTCCGTGTAGTACTTTCTTTACATTCTCTTCTGGTTTCTGGTAAGGGGCTAATACCTTCTTATTGAAAGTAGTAATATCACCATAGTTTTCCATCAATCATCTACCTCGTAGTCAGTATAGGGTATATCTATAAGGTGGTTATCGTCCGTATCCCCTATTGTCTGTATATCTCCACCTACCCCTGTAATAGTGATATTAACAGCAGCTCTGCCTCCTGTATTCTTAGCCTCCTCAAAGTAGGATAAGGGCATTATACGGTCTACCACTAGCTTCCAAGCCGCTGATTGATTCTTGTGGTCATCATCAAGGGCAGCATTAAGTATAGCATCCATAACCCTACGTGACTTTGGGCTGGCAAGTAACCTAGCCTTATAATCCTTAATTATGGCAGCATCCCCAGTGGGTCTACCTACCTTACCTCTCTTCTTCTTTGAGTCAATTAGTGCTTTCTTAGGCCTACCAGTCTTCTTACGTTCAATCTTACGAAGAGCTACTTGTTCATCCAATGTTTGAGCCATACTTACTTACCATTCTTAGCTTGGAACATTTGAGTTAGTTTCTGTATGCCGAAGGATGCAGCAAAGACTACCCCCACTGCTGTCTTATAGAAGTCAGGCATAGCCTCTAACGCAGTGAATCCATTAGTTACTACTTCATCGTAGCCTATGAATGCAAGTATTAATGGTATAGATACCAGGATAGTTAAGTACTCATCCTTCCATGAATTAGAGGAAGCCTCAGCCATAGACTGATTCCACTCTAACTCCCCTGAAGCTACCTTCTTAGCTATAGTTGTCTTAGCCTTAGTAACCTCTAGCTTTAGGTTGTTTTCAGCTGCTTTGTTCTTGGCCTTACCAGTTAAGTAGGTATTCACCAAACTAGATATAGGGGAGATTAGCATTGATAACATTTATACCACCTTAGTATGCTTATAACCAATAGTCGAATAAGAAGGGTAAGTACTATCGTAAAAAAGAGTAACGTAATAAAACAGTAGTACATGTATAATAGTACAATCAGTGCTGTATGCTTTATCGTAGAAAAGATAGAGTTATGAATACAGTTATCACCTCCTGATCATACTAAGAAGCATCTAGGTGTTGTTTAGAAGCTCATCAGGGAGGTATTAAGTATTAGTAAGTATTAGTAAGTATTAGTAAGTATTAACTCTCTTTGCTTTCCCTGATAAGCATATAACATATTATAAGAATATTATATCATATTTGGAGTATACTTGTCAATACCTTTAAGGATAATAGTTCTACTTTATTACATAAAGGTATAGTAATAGCATAGTAATAGTACAAGAAGCGCCTAGGTGCTTAACCTTCGGTTCACTCAGTACGTTTACTGTTATTACTTATAGTGACGTATACCATTGATACTTATAGCTATAGGTTATACCTATCATACCTTCCTTACTCATAATTAACACCATTAGGGAAAACCAATATTGACCCTATTTTGTGATTGGGAGGGTACTATATATATCCCAATGCCCTCTAGGCCGCCCCCCGCCCCACTCTAGGCAGCTTGCCAAGGTGTTTCCAATAAGCTATAGGAGGCACATTGTTATAGTAATAGCTTCTTATTCGATCACTGTATAAGTGGGTGAGTTGAGGGTGGTACCTCCCAAGCCACAATACCCCCTTATATGTTTCCAAGTATACCCATGCCATGCACCTTATATAACTATGCACAATGCCATTACGTGAAATAGTTGTAAATAAACCTTGTAATCAGGTATCAGGGTGCTATAGTTAGCCCATCAACCACAAGCCAAGGGGCACACGAAATGAAACACGAAACTGGGTACACTTATAATGTCATTAAATCAGAGACTAAAGATGGTATCATAGCTGTAATCTTCTCTGTGATTGTACTAGGCTTAGTGGTTGCAGCTATAATCGCTGATACGTTAGTTTAAGGGGCACGAAATGAAAACAATCAATTGGATATCGGCACTTAAGACTACACTGAATGAAGACACCAGCGTTATAAGGTACTATATTCGCAAGTGTGACGTTTATACTAGGGTATCAAAGGAGGACTACAACAATAGGTCTGATGATGGCGTATCGGATACATTCTTGACAACTATCAAGGGTAACCTAGTACACCAATACAAAACTGTACGGGGCACTCACATTACTAGATAACTCGCCAGGCAATCTTCTCGCGAGGGTTGTCGAGTGAGTTAACTAGCTAATAGGTACCGATATGAAGACTACAGTAACCAGAAACGACTTCCATGATGCCTTCCAGTGTCGCCCCGATAACTTCTCTTACGCTGGCCTTGATGCCTTGTTCGAGTACTTTGAACGGTACGAATCAAACCTAGGGGAAGAGATAGAGCTAGACCCGATAGCTATATGCTGCGAGTACACTGAGGCGGCTATTGCTGACGTTCTAGAAGATTACAACCTAGATACCCTTGATGACCTGTTATATAACACGATGGTGATACCTGTAGACGATGAGACTGTTATATACCTAGCGTTCTGGGGGGTTAGTGTACCAGCACATAATCAAAGGGGTAAATTATGAACAGATGCAAAGATTGTAAGTTCTGGAAGACTCGAGGTATGGCATACAGTCATACCGAAACCCAAACCGTATGCGACAATGAGGTTAGTGGGCCAAACCAGCACGAAGTCTACGCTGAATCATTAGACGATACAGGAATGGAAACAGCACTTGTAACAGGGCCGGAGTTTGGTTGTGTGAACTTTGAACAGAGGGCGTAATGTACCACCACACCATAAACAAGGTACGCTCTAAGGGCTTCGAGACATTACCGGAAGCCTTGCGAGATGCCTCACGGGTACTTGATACAATAGAGGTTACAAGATGAAACACTTAACTTTAACAGGATACAAAGCTGGTAGGCCTTACTGTGGTGCTATTAGGAACTCAAAAGATAACTACTGTCACTTACCTTATTCTTGTGACGCCCTAGAGTTCGGGGAAAAGCATATTAGTTGCACTGCTTGCCTTAAGATACTAAAGGAGGTTTATAATGAAGGATAAAAACCAAGTGAAACTAACCCCAGAACAACTGCAAGCCCTTAAATACGGCGGGGGAGTCATAGTAAAGACACAGGAAGAGGCGGACTTTATCCAAGCCTTAACATTAGGTGGGACACGTCGATCAGCTAAAATGCCGGAACAACAAACAAATGCCCTTAGGACACACCTAGCTACTGTAGAGCGCACTAGCCGCTGTTTAGTCAATAGCCCACCCAAGCCAGTGTGCAGTACTTGTAATGGTATTCGCACAGGTACACTTAGCCGGCAACAGGAAGGTCAAGGTTATGACGTATTCTGCTATGATTGCTGTAAATTAGTCAATACCGTTAAGCTTTAAGCCACCCTAACCCAAACCTATAGGGTAACTAGGGGTATACCTTTAAACTGCCTTAGAATGGATTACAGAGCTTAATACAACCACACTAGAGGAATACACCATGAGAGTTATTACAGCAGCTATAAAAGCAGGGGAAATGCTAGGTGATTGTCAACCTGAGCATAGAGCAGCAGCAATGAGATACTTTGACCTAACCATCCACGCAAGCGTATTAGATAAGATTAGCATGCAAGAGGTTCTCACAGCTTATACTGTAGGCTTTCAGAGAGCTTGCAATGCTAGAAACAATAGAAGGTTACGGGGTGTAGTGTGAAGACGCTAATAATCCTTATATTAACCAGCACGGGGGCTAATGTTGAGCGTATTTACATTGATGAATGCCCACCGGATACTGCTATACGGGAGTTTGAGCAGTACTATAGCACCAACACCCACAAACTATATGTTACTTGTGGGGATTTGTTAGATAGGCCTATTAGGGGTACAACAATATGAATGATTCAGAGTTAGCGGTAGAGTATGAGTTAATTGTGTCAAAACTACGCTATCAACAACAGACAAAAACTTATGGAGGGAGGTCAGCACTAGAGTTTGCCCGTTATTGCAGCAAAGAGAGTACTATAGCTTTAATGTACGGATTAACAGATGATGCCGAATACCTTATGGATATTATGGACGCAGCTTTACTGGCTAGTAAAGAAGGGGATACAGCATGAATGACACAGGCTCACCCTGTATAGGTTGTGAACACTTAAAGCTCTGTTTAGCCAAAGAGCTAGCTTGTGAACAGTACCGACACTATGCCTCCCTTGGCTACTACAGAAACAAGATGGCCAATGTAAACAAGACCAGGATACCCAACAAAGAAGATTATAATGCAGTGTATTCTAATGCTAATACGTTATAAGTAGCCATTCCTGGCATTGACAAGATCACATAATAGTAATACAATAAACCACAACGGCCCCTTAACTGGGGCTTTTTTACATTAGCAACGTATTGAGGTGGTTAAGATGAAGTGTTCGGTGTGTGATAACTTGTTAAATGAGTACGAAATAGGAAGGAAACACCCAGAGGGCTATATAAACGTAGGAGAATACAGCGATACCTGCACAGAATGTACAGAATCGATAAGTGGTATACTGTTTATCGACACAATAGATGAAGATACAGATAAAGAATGAAGGGAAACACTAAGAAGCGTAAAGAGATATAGATATTTAGTATAAGTATTTATGTTTTTTTACGTTTCTATGCGCTTCCTGACAAATGCATTATAATAAACCCTCAAAAACCTGTCAATGCCACATCTTTAAATAAACTAATTTAAGTATATAACAATTAAACCTTGACTTAACCAACCATGGGCCTTAATGTTGTCTTGTGATTAACAAACTGGCAAAGAGGACTACAAAATGCAATGCGATATATGTTGTGGTGATATGTTTAAGACTCTGGGTGGTGACTATTGTACTTGTGAAGAGTGTGGTGAGATAGCGGAGGTTAGGGACTACTTATTCCAACAAGCAATAGTTAATGAGGAATACGAGGAATGGAGTGACTCAATACAGTTGGACTTTAATGATTAAAGAAAGTGGTGTCTGTCTGCGTAAGGAAGCCTGTGGTAGTTGCGGTAGTAGTGACGCTAAACAGGTTTACTTACAGCATGACGGTAGTGAGACAAGCTGGTGCTTCGCCTGTTGTACCTATGTAGGGGTTGGTAGGCAAGTAGTAAAACAAGAAGCAGAATACATTGAGGAAGATTATATGACAGTTAACCCAAACGAATTACCAACCCTGGCTATACCAGAGCGCGGGTTGCGTAAGGAGATAGTGGAGATGTTTGGGGTCACTGTGGCTGTGTCCCCTAAAGATGGTGAGACTATTACTCACCACTACTACCCAGACAGGTTAAAGGGTAAGGTTGTAGGGCATGAAGTACGCTCTTGCCTAGATAAGAAGTTTACATCCATTGGGGACCGTAAGGGTGCGCTAGACTTCTGGAATCAGTGCAATACAACGAATGGTCGTAAGTTGTTCATAACTGAGGGCCGTATAGATGCTATGTCCCTGTATCAGGTTATAGCGGACTATACACCAGCTAAGTACAAGTCATACCTACCTAACGTAGTGTCCCTTACACGTGGATCTTCGGGGGTTGTGAAGGACATAATGAATAACATAGACTTCCTTAGTAAGTACGAGGAGGTTATCCTTTGTTTCGATCAAGATGCAGCTGGTCATAAAGCAGTGAAGGAAGCTCAGAAGGTATACCCCTTAGCTAAGGTTGCCACCTTCAGCGAGAATGACCCCAGCGATATGTTGACCCTTAACAAGGGTAAGGAGCTATACCAGAGCTGTGTATGGGACTCTAAGGTACAGCGTATGGGTGAGGTGGTTGACATTCACGACATTCTAGAGAGTGCCATGCTGAAGCCTCAGATGGGTATTAGCTTCCCTTGGCCTACAGTTACTAGGGCATGTTTCGGTATACGCCCTCATACTATACATGTAGTGGGTGCAGCCCCTAAGATTGGTAAGACTGATCACCAACATCAGCTAGTACATCACTTGGTCTTTAAGGAAGGTGTTAAGGTTGGTATGTTTGACCTTGAGAACAGCCCAGTTAAGACAGCCAAGAAGCTGGCAAGCAAGGAGGCTAAGACAGACTTTACACGCCCTGACAACGAGTACAGTGATGACTTACTACGCAACTCCCTGATATCATTAGAGGGTAAGGTTAGATTCTATGACCGCTGCGCAAGCAGGGATTGGAGTGACATAGTTGTTGCCATTAAAGAGATGCACCTACTTGACGGTATCAACATCTTCATTGTAGACCCTTTGACTGCCTTGGTATCCAGGTATGCATCCTCAGAGGCTAATGACAGGTTGAATGAGATTGCTACTGATATGGCTGACTTGGTGCAGAGCTACCCCATAACCATATTTAACTACTCACACGTTAACCCCAAACCAAAGGGTTCTAAACCCCACGAGACGGGTGCTAAGGTGTACAGTTCAGAGTTCACAGGATCAAGGGCTATGGAGAAGTGGTTTCACTACGGGCATGGTATATCAAGGGATCGTACTGATGAGTGCCCACCCGAAGACCATAACGTATCCCAATTCTATATGTTGTTTGATAGGGATTTCGGACAATCATACAATTGTGATGTATACTTTGACGAAGCAACTGTTACCTACCTTGAACCTAATAGGATGGTGCGTACTTAATTCAGAAGATGCGTCAATAAATAGGAGAATGAAGATGGACATAAAGGATTTAATAGCTTGTACTAACTGTGGGGTAGTCCTTTTGCGTACATCGCTAGAGCTTTCTGGTGGTACTTATATCTGCTCTGTTTGTGGTGTTGAG
>Ga0222691_1000125_pt1 | contig 33188 bp, 49 predicted proteins | sample AntAcemetage1237_FD_179839 | JGI IMG/M metagenome (GOLD analysis project Ga0222691, IMG submission 179839) | Saline water microbial communities from Ace Lake, Antarctica - #1237 | ecosystem: Environmental > Aquatic > Non-marine Saline and Alkaline > Saline | place: Antarctica: Ace Lake... | reverse complement strand
AATATTAAATACTATCTTATCTGATATTCACTGTCCAAGGTTTAATATTCATTCAGTTGTTTCTATAGGATTTGCAAAAGAACCAATAATACCAGCTCATTGTTTTCATAATGATGGTATAATATTCTTTGCTATCTTTTTTGATGCTTCTTTTAATCATTCTTTTCAAGATGCCTTTGTTGTAAATGATTCAGCAGCCTCTTCAGAACTTTTTGAAAACTTTGTTAATGGTTTAGATATAAGATCCTCCGTTCAAGAAGCTAGAGTAGACGGAAGTGAAAACCCTGTTTTATCTTTTATTCATCAAAGAATATCTGGGAACTCAATCATTCATCTTACATTATCTGATTCTGCAGTATCTTGAAGTCTATTAGATTCACCTCTAATAGTATCCAATACAGAAGGTCAAACCAAAGGAGCTTTTAACTCTTGTTGCTGTGGTCAAAATTGTTCAGGCTCAGTGGTTAGTCATGTCCTTGACTCCTGTCTTGATAATTTTTTATCTTGCTTTCTTTTTTGTTCAAGAATTTCAAGGAAGTCATCTTGTGACCCTCCTTGTTCTTTTACTCTTCTAGCTAAATCTAGATCTTGTTCTGATAATGCCATTTTAACTCATATTAAGTAATAATCTAGCTTCTTTTTTCCTTCTATTAGTTAACCCTCTTAATACTCTTAACTCTCAAGTTTCAGGGTCTCTCGCTTTATTAAATTTCTCCATTAAAGCAGCTGCTTCTTTTAGATTTCAATTATTTACAAGATTAATTATTTCCTTTCATTGCCCATCCCAGATATTAGGTCATAGGTTAAATTCAAAACTTGATAAAGCTGTTTGTTGACTTGGAGTCAAGCTAGCTGTAACTTTATTTTTAAAATTACTATGTCTATCTATATCTGCTTGGAATATCTCTTCCGCTCTTGCTTTTGTAATAGAATCCCCCATTTTTACAGGTTGTCCATCAATTTTAGTAGCTCAGTATCCTATCGTAGGAACTCCCGCAGAATCTAAATAAGCTTCACTTCTGAATCCCTCTTCTGATTTGATAAAACTTTGCGAATCATTTGTTCAACCAGTTGATTCTGGTGTATTAAAATCTTCTTTAAATTCAAATCCTGACGATGTTTTGAAAGAACTTCAAGAATTAGTAGTTCCAAATATATCTCATAAAGCTGAATTGTCCGCATCCTCTAATTTAACACCTAAATCAAACCCTTGTTCAAAGAATTTATCTACAAAGGCTTCATCCGCTCATAAATCTCATGCAAATGACTTGTAAGAAGTTTTTAAATCTGAAACCGTGTCTTTTGATGCTTCATGAAGTACACCAGCAATATTAACAATATCTTCAAATGCTTCGTTTTTGATACCCGCACCACCTGAATTAAGTTTTTGTAACCACCCTTCTGCTTGATTGATAACTGATTGCCCTTGTGATGTTCTATCAAATTCTCACTCTCTTACTACAGAACCAGGATCTAGCATTTTATTAAACATAATAATCAAAGCTTGCTCCATTGCTGCCCTACTTTCTGCAGGTCTATCTTTAAAATCTGCCCATATATCGTTCATTCCGTTATATGTTCTATCAATAGCCTTGAAAGAATCCGCATCACTTCTAAGATCATCAAATAGTTTTTGATTACCTGCCACGAATCAAGCTGTTTTGAATTCATCCGTTGCAATCATGTCTCTTACTTCTGATTCTGAATTAACTTTTAATAAGTTTGTTACAGTTCTTACTGATTCATCATCTGTTCCAAGTCATACATCCTTAAGTATTCTTTGAGCTTTTAACGAATTAGTAGATAATCAAGGTTGGTCATCTAGCTTAGTATTCATTGCTGATATTACTTTTGCTATATCTCTATTATCTAGCTTTAAGTCACTAAATTTTAGTGACCCTCACGATATACCATTTGCAAAACTATCTATTTCAGCAGGAGAGAATACTCCAGTTCATGTAGTTGTTTTAAATTCTACGGGGTTTTGGGCTTTGTTTAAGTAAATAGATCAATCTTGATTAACAAAGTAACCAAGTTTTTCTGACTTAGATTGATCTATTCCCGTTATATCTTCTCATGCTGCCTGTAATAATCATAATGATGAATCCATAGACTGTGCAAAATCCGCCCCTATCGTGTCATTTAATTCTAACTGAACTGCTTGTGCTTCTGCTACTCTTTCGTTTAATAGAGACTCGTTACTAGCTAAAGCATTGTTTATAGATGCCATTGCTTCGGAACTTGCCCCCTCTATTTCCATTTTCCTTTGTTGCAATTTCAAATCGGAGTTTTGTTGAGCCACTGATATTAATTCGTTGATTGATGATTGTTGTTTATTAATAGTCTCTTCATTTGCAGAACTTCTCCCCCCTCATCTTAATGAATTAAGTCTTTGAGTGGTATCCATTACTGACTGTCATTGTTCTTGAATTCTTGCAGTTTCTATTTCCAGTTCCTGTTTAAAAATATCCTCTGCAGAAGCTATTGCCTCCGATGTTTGTGTAGCAATGCTTTCTCTATCTGATTCAGCTTGTTGTCTTTGTCATTCTAATTGAGTTTCTCCCCCAAAAACAGAACCACTCGATATATCTGAATTAAGTTTTTGAAACATTTTATTCCTTTCTTCAAAATTTACACCTTCTAAGTTTCTAATTTTATCCCTTTCTGCATCTATAATTGACCTTTTTTCTTCATCACTCAATACTTCTCATATTTTAGTAACTCTCAAGTCTTTTTCTCAGGTTGTATCCGCTCATCATAAATCTGGAGTTTCTCATTGATTATTTGCTACGTCAGTCGCTCATTTAGTAACAAACATACTAGCCGGAGTTGCAGTAGTTGGATTTGGCCTAGCAAGAGTTGGAGTTGGTAAATCAGTTACTGGATTTTGAGTCCCATTTAAAGGAGTTAGTCATGTTGTTAGATCTCATTGTGAATTTTTAAACACTGGAGAAGGTCAACTACCCACAGAAGTTAAATCCTCATCTTTTCATGTTAATGGATTAATTGCCATAGTGTGTATTTATTAAGATAATTTAAAAGCTGTATTATATTCTATTGCAGTATTATAACTTCAAGACTCTGTATATAATACAGTAAATGTAGTAGTAGTTGTTGCCGTTACAGTTAATCAATAGTAATCCGTACCGTCATCATAAGCTCTTCAAAGTTGAGTGGTATTTGCCGATCTCTTACTAGAATGACCATAAGCACTGTCATAATACCATCATGACGAATTTCAAAATTGTCCAGCCTTTGCGTTCATTTCACAAGCTATGTGTCTAGGTGCTTTTCATAATGAATGATTATATACTATAGAAAATGATGATGCTCAACTATATCAAGCAGTGTCAACAACAAAAACCTCATCTCTTGCCTCTTTAACTTGTTTACTATTTACGTACCTAGTTTCATCAGTTCACGCTATAAACTCTAAGTCTGTAGCTAGCTCACTTGTTCATTTTGTCGCAACATTTGCGGATAACTCTTCTCTAAACACGGAAATTAGCATTTTATTATCAGTACCACCATTATCAAATACTATATGATCTGTTTCTGTTAATTCCGCATTTACTACTTTTAATGAAACTGATTTTCCGATTTGATCGTTAGTCGGAGTAAGTGTAGCACCTGTACCTCCAGTAGCTGTTTTTGCTGTTACTTCTGCATCTGTAGGAAGTTCCACTTTCCCTGCTACTGTTTCACTTGCATCCGATTGAGTTGATCATGATGAAACAGCTGACCAAGCTCACCCAATATATTGATTAAGCTCTCATGTAGTAGTATTATAAACCATCATACCATTTGAAGCAGAAATTAAGTCTCTGTTTGTTGTAGTATATGAAGGAAAAGGCTGAGTGTCTCCGTCAACTTTACTATTTATAGCCACTAACATATCTGACCAAAATTGATAGTTATCTGAAATAATTACCTCACTTCATACATTATGTGTTTGTGCTATACTATTTACAGAAGCTCATTTTTCTAGAGTTATATCGCTTACTGTTAAAGTTTTAGCTGATCCATCATACGCATTAATTGTAGCAATTTGCATATTAGTATTTCAAGGATTCACAACAATATATGTAGTAACCCCAGAAGGAAACGTAAAATTAGGAGTTCCCACAACGTTTACCGTACCAACTCATCAAGTCCATGACTGAGAAAGGCTTGTTTTAAAATTATCCTCTAAAGGGATATTAATTATGTTTGACATGATTTTTAAATTATCAAATATTTTGTGTTGGGAATATATCCATTACTTCTTTTTCTCTACTTATTTTTATTTTATCTAGTGTCCAAACATTTGGGTTGGATTCACTTGACATACTTACTTGCAAGTTAGGTCAACTAGAAAACATAGGAATTCTAATTAAATATTGAAATAATTCAATTCAATCCGTAGACGTAGTACCTCAACCAATCGCTTCAATTCATATTCAAGTAGTTCAGATTGGTATACTTCATCCAGTAACCTCTATATAATCGTCATTAATAATACTTGAAGCTACTATCTCTCCATCTACTATTATACTCACTGTTATTTCAGCTCATTCATTCTTTAATCATACAATATCTACTGCATCAAAAGTTTTCCATTGTCCAACATCTCAAAAATCCCATCTTTTAGTTCTTAATTCCGTGGGTATTCATATTCAAAAATCTTGAAATCATGTTTCTATTTCATACATTTGCCCCCCACTTGCACTTGTCGCGAGTATTTTTTCAGTTCAATTACTATCTATATATAACCCATAGTCATAAAGAGAGGGTAAATTATATTTACTCCATGCTCATACTAAACTTGAATAAACAAGTGTTGTATCTGGGATAGAATCATTATTTGTATCAAACGTAAAGTAATAATTATTATTAAAAGTATTATAATACCCCGTATTATTATTTCTTTGTGTCGGGTGTATATCATCAAGTAAAGCTCTTAAATCATTACCGAGAGGCTCACTAGCCATTGCAGTTGATCATACAACTCAACTTCTAGGCTTTACCCTATCTATTCCAGAATCATTATAATACATTATTGCATTTTCTACATTTTTTATAGCTCTATGACAATATCCACCATTTGCTGAATCAATTGCTTCTGATGTGGCTAAGTCTCATGCAACACTGTATATTTTTTTGTTTTTAAATACAAGAAGAATAGATCATAAATCTAACATTCCGTTAATCCTTCATAATTCATCTCCTCAAACTTTGATATCATTTGCGTCAATTGTATCTGCGTTAGCAGCTCAAGCAGTAGTTGCATATATCGTAGAAGGATTCAAGTCTTCTCATGCTCAATATATAGAATCTGCCATATATCTTAAGTATCTAACTAGTGGTTGTGCTCAATGTGTTGTATATGTTGTTCCGTCATAATCTGCGTAATCATCTACACCATTACACATATATACTACATTCAGGTAAACAGCAAAAGACCAACGAGTTCTTGTTATCCCGTCGGCTTCAAATTCTGTTAATCATGTTTTAATACTATTCCATGTAGTTGTACCCTCATCATATTTATACATGTTTGTACCTGATGTACATAGAGCCATCGTAGTTCCGTCTGTATCATTTTTCCAAAAGAAATAAGAAGAAATTGGAGTAGCTCAAATTGAATCTCCAAAGTTAGCAACACCCCCTCTTGTTTGAATTCTCTTATCTTTATTATAGAACATATTTGTTAATACCTCAAATTGATTGTCATCTATATTAGATGGTTCAACTAAAGATAACCCACCTCGGAAATTCTCTATATTAGTTATAGGCATTGTTTTTTAATTATCTATCTAAAACGTTTGCTTGTGTTACATATCTGTTACCTCTTTGCAATCAATAAGTTAAATCCTCAACATTATCGAATATATAAGTGCTATATAATGTATCTAATTCAAGTTGATATTCTTGCAATTGTCCGGATGCTGTATTTTGTTTCCCATCTATACTTGACCATGCTAAAAATGCTGCATATTTAACAAGTGCAGTATCGAAGTCCATTGGAAACCCTGTTTCAGTTGAATCATCAGTAGGGTATGAAACTCTTTTTAAATAATCTAGGTCAATTGTTCAAGTCCCATTAGGTAGTACATCAAATCAAATATTAGCACCGAACGTATAATATTTACTAGGAGTTCCACTAACAAACGTAGAGTATTCCCTTTTCAATATAATCTTTGTGGTTTTTATTAAATTCGTTCCATTGTATCTTACAAGCTGTACTTTTCATAAATCAGTAGGGTATGCATATTCTTGTGTTCAACTAACAGTACTAAATGTTGTGTTACCATCATTCTCACTCCATTGGAAATTACCGTCCTTTTGTAACTTAAGACTAGCGGACTTTAAATATCAGTTTAGTGCTGAGTCAGACCATATCTTCCCGTTTGGGTCTTTTTTTAATTCTGTCCTTACGTCTGCTCTTTGTTCTGCTCTAGTAGAATTTGCCATAAAGATTTTATAAATTAATAAACTCCCATAGTCTTTAATATACATTAATTGTAATTAAATACGAAAAAAAGCAAGAAACTTAATTCTTGATTAATGAAACCCAGTGTATTAGTGATGTTGCAAATTAACTATTAATGATTTTTTGTAATTCCTCATCACTAGCACCGCTGACTTCCAAATTCATATTTACGTTTTGTTCCTGCTCTAATTTATCTCTATACCTAGCATCTCTTCTTCTCATTACATCTAGAGCCAGTTTTCCGTCTCCATCTTTTATACATTTATTTATAGTCTTTCTGGCTTCTACAAAGGCATATTCACCAGCATCTTCCATTTTGATAGAAAAGAGTTCGTCTTCTTTAAGCCATTTATAATAAGTTGGTCTTGATATATTGGCATAGCTACATGCTTCTGAGATTGTTCAATCTATTCTTAAAATATCTTCAAGTTTTTTTACAACCTCAGGAGTCTTATCTGTTATTCTTCCAGTAGTATACCCCTCTGGTTTAACCTTAGTAATTTTCTTCACTGGTTTATTCTTGAGAATTGGCTTTGCATTGTTCTCTATCATAATACTATAGTTTAGCAATAATATTTTCTGTCTTCATTAGGTGTGATGGTTTTTTCCCATACTTTTCTGTATAAGCTTCTATTGATTGTTTTCTAGTAAGTTCTTCTGTAATTTCATTTACTTGTGAGTCTAATTCCTCTATTTCTTCTTGTATTACCTCCACTGTATTATCTTTAGAAATAACACAATCGTCGTCTTCTGTAAAATCTCTACCTGATAAGTGTTTATGGATTTGTGGATTAATAGTTTTAACTATTATTTTTTCTCATTCATTGTTTAATACGTTGTACATATTATTTTATATTAGAATATAAGTCTAGTCTAGTCTTGATTCTTTCATTGATAACCTTAATAACATATGTATCTAAGCTATCTACTGTTACGTCTTGTTTATTTATTTCATCTCCTATGTTATAAGGAGTAATATAAAATAAGTTATAAGGCACATTAGTTTTATGAAAGTCCTTTGTAATATGTTCCCTTGTTTCGCTATCTTTACACTGGTCTAACCTTTTGCATTGTTCTTCTGATAGTCTATCAATATCAAGCTCTTCATTTAGATATCTAATCATAATATGTCTTGATATACCTCATTTTGCTAATTCCGAATACTTAGGTTGTAGGTCTATATATTCTTTAATTACTTCCTTTCTTTCCTCTGTTAATTCTTTTATTGAATCGTCAGCAAAATTTATTTCCATATATTAATTTATTATTTATTATTTATATATACTATTATACTCAATATATTAATATTTTCAACTTATTTATATTGGTGTAATAATTTATATTCAATCAAGGTCTTCCGTAATTTTTTCAATTAACTTTACCTTAAATTTTATTTGAACTAATAATTGCTTTATTTCCCTAGAAGCTTTATTGAAATCATCACTATTCGTATAAGGCTGAATAATTGTTCAAATATCATCGTGTACCTTTTCAAATAATTCTTGTATCTCTTTTCAAATATTAGCTCATATATCTGTTTCATGTGTACATGCGTCTAATTGATTTCTTTTTTCTTTGCTATCCATAATATTTTATTTATTAAATAAGTGGGTCTTTCCCTTTTGGGAACTACCTTTATAATAGTTCTATTTATTCTTAATAACATTCCCCTCTTCGTCTCTATATCAAGGGGAACAAGTATGAACCTCTGCTGGGTTTACTTCAAAGCATCTTTTACATTGTTTCATAATCGTTTCCTATTTATCAAATAAGTTGTAAACGTTTCCTGTTCTTTTTGGTTCTTCTTTTGATAGTATCAAACTTGCGTTTCTTTGTACTTTTCTTATATGGTCGTAAAATTGCTGTCTTATCATAGTATAGTCTCATTTAGAAATGTTCGTATACTCTTCTGATAATTCAATACAAGATAATGCAATAGTTGCTTCACTAATTAATTCCTCCAATTTTTTTTTCATCTCTTCTTTTTATTTATTAATAATACCACTGATAAAACTTTTTCTTTCTTCAATTTCAACTTCTAATCTCTGAACCTTTTTTAAATAATCCGCCTTTACCATTGGTACAATATTTCTATTACCAATCTTAAGTCTTGAATCAGATAATGAATCAATACAATTTTCTAAACTTTCTTCTGATGTATATTCCCCGTATGCGTGTTTATGATTTTCCATAGTTATATTTATCAAATAAGTATTTTTTCAGATAGTTCCTTTGTTTCTTGTGTTACCGCTTCCATACATCAATCCATATAGTCTTTTGCCATTAAATATAACTCGACTTCATCAAATGTATTTAAGTCCTCTTTTTCTAATTCATCAATATTCTTTTGAAATTCTTTCTGTTTTTCACGTAATTCCCTGTATTTTGTAAAATTATCCATTTTTATTTATTTAAAATCTTTAAAATCTTCCCCTTTATATCAATATAATCCGATTTCATTATTTCTTTCCATTTTTCCTCTGTAATATTTAGTAAGATATCAGTTTCCTGCAATTTATTATTAGATACTCGGTCTTCTAATTCTGATACATAAACTTCCATAATATTTTGTTTAATTATTATCTCTATCATCTAGCGCGTCGTCTAATTCCATATTTAATTTATCCAACCTATCTATCACTAATCATTTAACTATCTCAATACAAAATATAATTTTTGTATCAGTTATTCAACCCCATGTCTGAATATCTTGTATTTCTCAGTATTCAAATTCTAATCTCTCTCTAGACCATGTGTTTATATTTTCCATTTTTATTCGTTATGGTTAATAATAATAATTTGACCGTTATATACTTCTTCAAAATGAGAAAAAGTTAATCAATTTATTTCAGCTTTCATTATAATAATTCTTAATTTTTCAATATTGTCACATTTTAAGAGACAGAAAGTTACCTCGTGTATTTCTATTTCTTGTCTGTTTTTTATTGTGTTCATAATATATATTTATTAATGTAATATAGCTACTTTAATTAACTTGTTACATTAGTATTATATATATAATACTAATAAATGCAAATATTATTCTTTATTTTTGTTTGACATTTCTCTCATCTCTTTTTTAAAAGATGAGTTTATACTCTTCCTAATTACGTCAGTCCTTGCACTCATACCCCACCTAGACCCCAAAATATTCATCTCGTCCAGTTCTTTTATATAAAACGTACAAGAGATTGTTTTTGTGTCTCCCGTTCCTTTTTTTGGCCTTCATGGTAAATTTACCATTTTATTTATGGGCTTTAATACTTTTTCTTCTTTCTTTTCTTCTTTCTTTTCTTCTTTCTTTTCTTCTTTCGTTAAGTTACTTAATATGTACATTGCTTCTGTTTTTTGTTCGTCCAAAGAAAGTCTATTATTAATAATAGACTTTAATACTTTTTTCTTTTCCTCTTCTTTCTTATAGAATTCTAAAATTTTATAAATCATTTACTTTCGTTTATTAAATTAATATACCTTTTTTTTATTGCTGTTTTTAATACAATTGCATGACTTTGATAATCAACGTATCTATATAAACTATATTGATTCCATTCATTATCTGTATAATCTCAATTTTTGACTCTTATCTTTAGCTCTTTTATTGATAATTCTTTCATACTAACTATTAAAAAGTAATAATTCTTTCCCTCTCCTATTTTCAAGTCATTTATTCCAACCGTATACCTGCATTATATATCTTATATCCTCTTTTTTACATTCTTTTATATAATACTTCAAATTCATCTGGTTTCCTCATGTGTTATATATATAACTCGTTAAAGCTATCTTTTTATTAACATTAAAGCAATTTGGAATACCCTCATAGATAGGAGTTACCACTACCATTTTCCTTTTGATTGCTTCTTGTTTTGTAATCACCTCTCATTTATACGATTTCGTTCAGTATCAAATCGACCAACGATTACTATTATTTAAATATCAGTCATAATATGCGTTCAATCTTAATCATTCAAAGTCTGATATAAATAAAGCTGCATCATCTAACCCCGTTTTTATAGTCTGTGACGATTCTTTTTCTAAATTAGCTATCTCGTTATACAAATAGTTATAAGATGCTTCTTGTGTCATTTTAATAGCACAATCAATATCTCAATTACATAAGTTTAATCTTTCCACTCTCGCGTTACATTTATCAGTGTCACATATATCGTTATTATATTTATTCTCGTTTGCTTGTACTGGTGTATCAAACGCAGATATTAATATAAAAAACATAGATATAAATATAAAAAACATAGATATAAATAATCACATCCATAACCATAATATATTATTTCTTAATACATTTTGTTCAAACCAGTATCATTTATCTTGTATTTGTTGTTTTGTGAAATTAATCACTTTTGTTTTTGTTTTCATTTTATATACATTTTTCAGTTAATAAATATTCATCACTAGCTCATCTTTCCTCTGCTAATTCACAAAAAGTATTATGCACTTCATTTTCATATTCTATATATTGCTTTTGTTGTAATATGTACATAAACATACCAATAATTGATAGGATTAAATATAGTGTTGTTATTAGTTTCATAATATATATTTATTTTTAATTATAAGATTGGTATAAGCTTTGTACTTCTGCGCTTGTTATTACTACTCATATTTTATTTTCCTTACAGTAATCTATAAGGAAATCTATATACTTTATAGCTTCATATTTATCCAGTTTTTTTGTTTCTACATGATTTGGAACAAGTATTTTTTCTCATTTGTACTCATGTACAAAATATGAAAAACAGTATATAAGTGTGTATTTTTTCGCATCCTCCATACTCCGTCAATTAAACTGTCTTATCTCTCCAATTATTTTATGAAGTGTCGCGTTTTGTGCAATAGTTCTTCACTCCTTACTTTCCACCTTAGCGCATATATATTCTTGTTCTTTTTTTCCTTTACCTACATATCCTATGATTTTTTCTGCTTTTCATTTTATAGTCATATATATTTAATTAAATTATTTCCCAAAGAAGGTATTTTTATTAATTTCTCCAGTGTTCACATATTCTACAATAGCTATTTTTGCATTAGCTGAGACAGTAAATCAATCTTCTTTTATGACTTTTAATATTTCATCCAGTGTATTATTTCATGCTTCTGCTACTGCTACTAAATCTTCATAATTAAAATAATTATGCACTGTATCTACTTTTCATTTTCAATCATATTCATCTGGTAGATCCTCTCATTTATAAATATATAACCCTAGACCGAATCAAGTTGCAATAGCTTTTACCATACACCTTTGATAGGTTTTATTTATTTCTTTTGCTGTCAATTTACCTTTTTGAATAGCATTATTATTGAAGTCCATTACGTGTAAATGTTGTGTAACTTCTACATCTAAAAAAGTTGAATATACTTTAACTTTAGCAAAACAACCAAAGTCATCTACAAAACCTAGTCATCAATCTTTATTCTCAAACCATTCGAATCTTATATCTGGTATACTCTTTTTTAAAAAGTCCCATACATCAGACCAAGAAGAATAATCAAACTTTCATTTTTTACTCTTTTCTAATCATACCTTACTTAACTCTATAAAGTAATTCTCTTTTGTTAATTTTTCCATTTTTCTTTTTTAATTATTATTATATTCAGTTATTGTATCAAAATCGTAAAAATAATCTTTATTATAATTACTCTCTTGGAGAGATTCCTCAATACTTCTATTAATATGTTTAAAACTTTTTTTATTCATATAAGTTTTTAATCCTTGTAAATGTATTTTTGATATTGCCTTTATATTACGAGCATCCCTTTTTATCTTATCAATCCTTTCCTCTAATAAACTAGATACTCTGGTTTTATCATTGAAATTAATAGGATTCCTTTTTCCCATTTCTTGGTATTGTTCTAGGTTTATTGTTTTCATTCTATTAAATTAGAAAATATAATATCTAAATTTTCTTTTGTTTTTGTGAGTCATAATTCTGTTTCATATAATGAGTCGTTATCCATATCATCTTGAATCATCAATAATGTTCATATTTTTGTTTCTCTTATTTCTGTATTTAACATTTCTTGTACTTCTTGTAATGTATACTTCATAATAGTTTTTTATTATATAAAAAATATCCGTGCATTAGATTAATAACTTAAGGTTGTCTTATATTTAATCTACATGGATATTATATATATAATATTATTAATTACAAGTTTAAATATATATTTTTACTTGACGAATATTATTTTTAGTCTTTTGTTACTTTTCCATATACTCAATGAACTTTGATAGAGTATAATATGACTGTGTGATGCTTTCAGAAGGCTTTACCTATAGAGACATAAGTAAAGCCTTTACTCCTTAAAAATACATAGCAAGCAGCTTTTGCCTTCTGTGTATACTGTTTTTTTCATCAATTAAGTACCTCCTCAATAAAAAGTACTCTGTGCGTACTACATATTTCTAGTAATTCTTTTTTATACCTTTCTATAATGTTCATGATCTCATTTTATTCAAATAGGGTGTATCTTTGCACTTGTATCAAAAAAATGACGGTATTCAGGATCCTTAGTTTCAAACCTTTTTTTTCAGTGTATGGCATCTATTATATATCACATGTGTTTTTTATTAATTCTATCCTTTGGATTAACTTGATTGATTCTTTAGCTCAATAACAAATCTCAGCTTGTACATTATTACATTTATTTAATAATTCACACCATTCTTTTTGTTCTATAGATGTAGTACTTAATTTTTTTCATTTCTTACTCTTAGAGTAGTCTATTTCTCTTTTTAGCTCAATAAACAATAAAGCATTAGACTTAAGTATTATACAAAAATCTGGAAATCAGGGGGATAGCCCCATTCTTTTTTTTCTCTTTGCAGCAAGCATTGCAACCTTTGGGGGGAGTCAGGACTCATTAGCTATATGGGTAAACATATATTGTTCATACCTTAGCCATTTTGCTAATATTTCTGATTCTATATTTTCAACATATACCATTATAGTTTTTTTATTTTTCTAAAATAGTACCTTTCAAGTTAGCATCTGATAAATCTACACATCTTAAATCTGCATTTATTAAGCTTGCACCTGTTAAATTAGACCCTCACAAATCTACCCATATTAAATTTGCACCTTCTAAATCTGTTCCTGTTAAATCTGCATCTCTTAAATTTGCTCCTGATAAATTGGCATATCTTAAATTTGCTCCTGTTAAAATTGTTCCTGTTAAAATTGCACCTTCTAAATCTGCATATATTAAATTTGCACCTTCTAAATCTGTTCCTGTTAAATTTGCATCTTTTAAATCTGCACCTTGTAAATTTGCATCTCTTAAATTTGCACCTTGTAAATTTGCATCTCTTAAATTTGCATTCCTTAAATCTGCATATCTTAAATTTGCTCCTGTTAAAATTGTTCCTGTTAAAATTGCACCTTCTAAATTTGCATCTGTTAAATTTGCACCTTCTAAATCTGCATTCTTTAAATCTGCACCTTTTAAATCTGCATTCCTTAAATCTGCATATATTAAATTTGCATTCCTTAAATCTGCATATATTAAATTTGTATTCCTTAAATTGGCATATATTAAATCTCACTCTACCTTTAAGATAACATCTCATTTTAAGTTTTTAATTTCCATTATGTTTTTTTTACTTTTCTAAAATAGTACCTTCTAAATTTCACTCTACTGATAAAATAGTACCTTCTAAATTTCACTCTACTGATAAAATAGTACCTTCTAAATTTCACTCTACTGATAAAATAGTACCTTCTAAATTAGAACCTGATAAATTTGAACCTTTTAAAATTGCACCTTGTAAATCTGCATTCTTTAAATTTGAACCTTTTAAAATTGCACCTTGTAAATCTGCATTCTTTAAATTTGCACCTTCTAAATTAGCTCCTTGTAAATCTGCATCTGTTAAATTTGCACCTTCTAAATTAGCCTCTGATAAATTAACCCATTTTAAATTGGAACCTCTTAAATCTGCGCCTCTTAAATCTGCACTTTCTAAATTAGCATCTAATAAATCTGCATTCTTTAAATCTACACCTTTTAAATTAGCTCCTTGTAAATCTGCACCTTTTAAATTAGCCTCTGATAAATTAACCCATTTTAAGTCTTTAATTTCCATTATGTTTTTTTTATTTTTCTAAAATAGTACCTTTTAAATTTCATTCTACTGATAAAATAGTACCTTTTAAATATACTCCTCTTAAATTTGCTCCTACTAAATTTGCTCCTCTTAAATTAGAGCCTGTAAAATTTGCATCTGTTAAATTTGCATCTGTTAAATTTGCTCCTTTCAAGTTAGCATCTGTAAAATTAGCATCTGATAAATCTGCACCTCTTAAATCTGCATTTATTAAGCTTGCACCTTGAAAATCTGATAATCTTAAATTTGCTCCTGATAAATCTACACCTCTTAAATTGGAACCTCTTAAATCTGCACCTCTTAAATTTACGTCTTCTAAATCTGCACATGTTAAATCTGCACCTTTTAAATCTGCATTCCTTAAATCTGCATTCTTTAAATCCGACCATTTTAAATCTCACTCTACCTTTAAGATAACATCTCATTTTAAGTTTTTAATTTCCATATATTTTGAATTATTATTAAAGTAGAGACCAGAAACCTTTGTTATCAATTAGACTGATATACTATAGATAGTAATGCTTTTTGTTATCAAGTTACAAGGGTATTATATATATAATATTATTAATTACAAGTTTAAATATATATTTTTACTTTACATATATTATTTTTATATTATTAATTATTTTCAATAGATGAATTCAGTCCTAGTCTATTAGAATAAAACTCTTTACTTATCATTTTGTGCATGACTATATCACTGATTGTATTATTATCCCTCATTTTTCTAATAGCTTCAAACCTTTCTATACTAGTCATTGTGTACTCCATATTTTTTTCTTAAAAAATGTTCTTGTATTTCTTTAGTAATAATTTTAGGTAATAGTTCTTCATTATTCCTTCTAAACTTTTTAACTTTTCACTCGTTATCCATATGTCAGTATTCTTTTTGTATTATATCTTTTATCCACATATAATTATAATTTAAACTCTTTCCCCTTTTCTTCAAAAAATATTTCTTCTACTATTTTAAAACTTGTATAACTTTCGTTTGCATTACAAAGGAACTTCTTTTGTCATGGTCAGTATTTATTCTTAGCTATTGTAAAGAATAATTGGCCATCTGTTTTACTCATTGCAAAAATTACATCAGAACTTGCAAATATTGCACCACTTCACTTGGGCTGTATGTTTTCTCCTTCTTTAAATCTACTTTCGTTATTCGCTTGTGATAAGTTAAACAATGTAATTCCAGTATTAATAGCTAATTGCTGTAACTCTTGTGCAACTTTAGTCATTTTTTCAGTTTCACTATTTCAACTAGCTTGGATATTCTGAATAAAATCAATAAACACTATATCTGGGGCTTTTGTTTTTATCATTGTTTTAATATCTTCGAGTTTATATAAGTCATCATAGATTTCTAAATTTTCAAAGTCTGCCATATCATAAATAAAGTCCTCATTTAGTATTTCGTGGTATTGTTTACCATAATAACTAGCTAATATGTTACTAAATAACATTGCCTTATCTACCTCTAAAGAAATATACATTACTTTTTTACCTTTCTTAAGTATATCACATACATAAGTATAGCTCATTTTAGATTTTCAAACATTACTATAAGCAACTAAGGTGTATACTTTACCTTCAATAATTCATTTAGTGTATTTATCTATTATAGGGTAAGCACTTTTATCTCACAACATTCAATTTCTTGAATTAACCTTATCTTTCATTTCTTCAAATGAGTTTACATAAGATATAGTATCTCATATAGAGTCTTTAGGTTTTATATCAAATACATACTCGGATATATTTTCTACCTTTTCAAGCACATAATCCATTTCAGAGCTTTCTCGATATCACATTTTTTCCACTTCTCTTGCATATTGTATAATTGTTCTCCTGTTTGATTTTTCTTTTACAGTCTGTTCATAATGAGAGAAATTATAACTTGTTCAAGTGTCAGTCAATTCCATTAAATATACAAGTGATATTTGTTTTTCTAGTCAATGAGTAGATATAAAGTCTGAGGTAGTTACTATATCAATGTTTTTACTATGTTTTTTAAGTGCTAGGAAGATTTTAAATAACTTTTGGTGTATTGTATCGTAAAAATCATTTTCTGTTAATACAGTTGAATTAATTAAGTTTCAATCTACCATGATTCAACCAATAACTCATTTTTCACTTTCTATACTATTTGGTAGTTCTTTCATGTTTTATAAATAGTTAGGTAATCAGTTACTTTGTTTAAAAAATTTAATAGGAGTCAGTTGATATTGTTTTTCCTCTCATTTCTTATCTTTAAAAAATTTATTTGCTCATCTTCATAGTTCTTCTTTTGTATATTTATTTCTTAATATTTGATATGCAAGAATTAAATCAGGAGTTACAGTTCTTTTCTCTGTAAAATTTTCATTCCAGAATCAAATAAATTTTTCTAATTCCTTTTTTAAATCATCTCGTGTAAGTTTAGTTAAGTTAGGTTTAGTTAAGTTAAGTAGACCAAGCTCTATAGAGCTTGTAGACAGGCTGTCCCCACCTTGTACATAAGAGGTGAGGTTTTCCTTGTTTAATCAAAAGAATACCTGTAATATGTTTTCTTCTATTTCTGATAACTCTCTTATTATTCACTTTATTACACTCGGGTTGATATTTTGATTTTTAATAAAGTTTTTAATCATTATATAGTCATTAAAAAAGTATATTTTTCAATCATCTTTAAATTTATCTAATATCTTTTTTAAATCACTATTATTTAATCATGTATCAAAAGTGATTCTTTTTAATTGTATTTCATATATTCAACTAATATTTGTTAGAGAGTTAGTCAATAAATAAACAAAGAGTAGCTTTTCAGTAGGTTTTAATTCACTAAAATAAGAATCGTCCCACATTTTAGTATTTATCATTCTTTGTTTAGCCATTTTTTATCTCATTATAAAAATAAGAAAACTTTTTTATTGAAAAATTATTTTTTAAATCATAAAACACTAAATTTTCTGTTAATGCACTTCTTTTCATATCATAAGTTTTTATCAAAATAAAAAGCACCTTCACTCTTAAGTCAGACCGAGTGAGGTGCAATTTATTTCGTACTTAGCTGTACTTAATATACTCATTCAAAAAGGTCTGACTTTTCTTAAATGAATATATTAAGCTATATCAAATATAACTAGATACGAACTCATTATATCATCTTTACTACTTATTTGCAAAAGATAATAAAAAAAGCTAAATTTAATCAGCTTAATTATTAATAATAGCAATTCACTCTACTAAATGGTCGTATTTTTCTTGGTCTATATCTTTTTTACTTAATGCTATATCTAGTTTACTTTTAAATTCTTGTAAGTTCATCCTCTCTTAGTTATATAGTAAATTAAATTACATCTTTATAAAATGATTCAAACATTGCATCTTGCGTTTCCTCCCAACCTTCTTTTTCTCAAATAAATAATATGGTTTCTATTACTCATTTATTATAGTCACTGTAGGGGATTTTAAAGTTTCTACCGTCGTAGGTTATGTAAATTATTTCTTTCATAGTCTCTTTAGTTATTAATATAAGTAAGACCACACTTTTATTATTTTGTTTCATTAATTACCCAATCTATAGCTAATCACAGTAGTTTTGGATCTATCATAAGTCAGTCTCAACCACGCCTCCATGCTTGGTGGTCTTTTAGTATCTTTATAGCTTTTTCTTTGTTCATAGTCTCTTTAGTTATTAATATAAGTATTCTTTTTCTGCTATTAAAATGGAATTCAGATAGGATTCTTTATTTTAGAAATTACTCAGTTTTTAATAGTATGGTAGTAATCTCTAATTGGATTCATTAATAATTTTTCTCCATCTTTTTCAAATATTATAACATATCCATTTTTAAATCCTATAAACATATAATTAATAGTAGTTATTTTTGAATAATGTTTTTCTTTCTTTTTAGAATATAACCAATCTTTAAATACTAAGTCTTTAGAAAGCTTATTATTAACCTTCATTCCTGAGAATATTTGTTTCATTGTTTATAGGAAAAGGAAAATAAATTACGGGTGTCTAATTCAAGCATAGTAGAATTAATAATACTTCATCAGTTATAAAACAATAGATACATATACAAAGACAGCACATCACAATCTTTAATAATTTAAAGACTCTGGAATGAGGTTTTTATATTTAGCTTATTTAATTCAGCTAACATCTATCCTTGTTATAGCTCCTCGGATAGAGACGACTAGACAACTAAATCTAGCACAAGTTCCCATTTGTAAGTATGCCCTAAAGCTATAGAGTTCGGCTCTCATTGTGGTTCGACCGTGAACTACTTACTAAAGTTTTTCTATCCCAAGCATTTCAGTCTAAGTAGCTTTTAAGAGGAAGAATTTATCTATTCAATCTTATAGTGATAATTTTAGTGCAAAAAAAGCAAGTCATACTTGGGGTAAAACTTGCTCTAAAAACTACTATGTAGTAAGTGCGTTAACTATTACCCCAAGTAGTAGTTTTTAATGTGCTTTCATATTATTGATTTATTTCAATATGTCAAAAAGAAAATAAAAAAAGACCCGAAGGTCTAATTATTAAATGAAAATATTACGACTAGCTTCTACGGCTAGAAGAGATTTTCACCCCCTTAACGAACTTAAGCTCGCGCTGCTTTGTAAAGAAATACTTTTGTGAATAAGATGTACGCTTGTGTGTGCGGCTGTGTCTTTTTCTATTCATTGTATTCTCCAGTTAGTGCAACACTATTATAGATATATTATTATATAGTCAAATTAATTGTATATATATAAGTTCATATATCTGTTAATTTTTGATTTTCTCGCTTCTATTTGCAAAATACTTAAATCTTTTCCTGTTGACATTTTATATATTTAATTTTAAACATCCATATGTTATATAGAAAAAATATATTGTCAATGCTATATATGTGAGTAAATGGTGAAGAAAAAAAACCACTAAAGAGGAAAAGTGGTTTTTTTTCTACGGAAATCATACCCTGTTGGGTAGATAAGTAATATAAGTGTATTTATTTGTGGTTTTTTTTCTACGGAAATCATACCCTGTTGGGTAGATAAGTAATATAAGTGTATTTATTTAATGAATTCCTGCAAATCTTTTTTCCATTTTTTTTCAAGTCGTGAAAACCCAATTTCTATTAATGTTTTTATTTCTGCTTCTGTTAATGTGCTTTCACCTTCTAAATCATTAAAAACTGGGCTGTAACCGTCGTTTATATCTTGTTCTAGTATCTCAGTATATCTATTCATATTTCAGTCGTTATAAGTGATATTTCTTACGAATCCAATTACATTACTATAATTATAATAATGTAATCTTATTTTATTATCTCAAATTCAATCTCAAATTCAGTTTCCTGTGTTTTGGTCAAGTATCATCATATTATCAATATCCGAAGATACTACAACTCCTATATGTCAGAAATTTGTAGGTCAGTCAAATATACAAATATCTCAACTATTGGGAATAAATTCTGGAGTGTTTTCATATTTAATATACTCATCTCCCCAGTCTTGGCTAAATAGGTCAGCCGCATTTCAGATAGGAGCATAAGTTTCTCAGAACATTTCATAGCAGTATTGTCTTACTAAGTCTGTGCATTGATATCAATAATATCAATCATAGTCGATAGTTCCCCCCTCCCGTGTTTTTATAAATTCGTTTAGTGTCATAATTATTTATTACTAAAGTAATTTAAAATATTCGTAGCTAGCTTTATTTTCATATCAATATAATTGTTATGTTTTCATTCATCTACTCATTGTGCTAAAGTCCAAGCAAAATCCTCATTTATATTCCTTTTTGAAGCACCTGAAACATACGCATTTGTTTTATAGTTAGTTCACAGTAATACATTTAATATAGGTATTAATTTTCAATTACTTATAAACCTCCATAATGTTTTATAAGTTTTTGTAACTTTATTCATATATATATGGTGACACCATTCATGGTATAGTACTACTTCTATTTCTTTAGGTGTTTTCTTTTCCATTCTATCATAAACGGTAATTGATTGAGTTTTAATATGATATGTAGCATTTATTCAAGCATATCAATGAAGTTTATCTTTCCTGTCAATTGGGAGTCCCCTATATTCACTTGGTATTTTACCCATAAAAAATAGTCATAAATTAATACAACTATTATATTCAATATCTATACAAGTCAAAACTATGTCTTAACACCACCTGTCCTTGATTTTCTTTTCATCACATCAGATGATTTTGTTTTGCTAGCTGGTTTTTTGGGTGCTATTTTTGTTTTCATATCCTTTTTCACTGTAGATTTTTTAATTCTTTCCGGAAGTGCTTTTCTGATTCTTACCATATTATATTATTAATAATTAAGATGCTTTTTAATTATAGTGATTTCGGATTGTATTTTTTCTATTTTACTGCTAATAGTTCAAAAGCCTACAGATAAAACAATATTATAAAATAATAACAATATTATGACTATAAGTACTACTTTTTTCATTATTTATTTAATATTTCTGATATAAAGGGTACTGCAGATGAAATTCACGAGGTTGCTCCCACAGCATACCATATAGTCTTTTTATTTGATTCAATTTCTACTTTAATCGATTTTATTTCCTCTTTTACTTCTCTAGAAAAGTTATTCCTAAACTCGTTTAAGTTTTCTTCTTTATTTTTTAACTCAATAATTGTTTTCTCATTTGTGCTCACTTGTCCTTTTATATTATCCACTTTTTCATCTATAGACGATATTTTAATTCAAATTTCATTTCATAGTTTATGTCTGGATTCTGTTTGTTCCTTTACTATGAATAATTTAATTGAGTCATCTATCATCTTTTTAAGAATTACGTGAGTATATGTTTTTTATTTTACTTTTCTGGTAAGTAAAGTCAAAATATTATTTTGATAGGTCATATGCCCTTTTTCATGCGGGACTTTCAACTGCTGAATATGCAAGTGCTATAATCCATACTTTAAAAGGTATAGTAATATAGAATATAGGTACTAAATATAGTTTTTTATACCATTGTAACGTACAAATCTTTTTATAATTATTTGCTATCGAAATAAAACTATATTTTAACAATCCCCAATTTGCATTATGAAATCCCGTTTGCTGCCAAAAGTTCACGTCATGCCTTTTATAACATACCATTGAAAATAATCTAGTCATAAACCATCTGGCAATTTTTCAATAGCTTTCAGGTCATATACCGTTTATTATTCAATGCTTTTCAAGAAATCTGATATCTCTATTTGTCATAAACTCATATGATGTGAGCTTTAATTTTTGTAATTTTTCTGTTACTGTTGGCATATACTTTCTTTATAAGTTATATAATCATCTTCTGACATACTGAACCCATAGTATCAGAAAAGGAATATTAATATTCCATAAATTCCAAGTGCTATGAATATAGTAATTATTCTTGTTGTACGTTTTTTTATACTATTCATATCTTGATAATCAAAGTTTTTTAAAATAATCTGTATAGCTTCAAAGCATACAATCCCTTCATATTCCACCCCCTCATACTCTTCAATATCAAAATCTATATTCAATATTTGGACTTTCTTTATTTTAGAGACTGAAAGTAACCATTCCTCATAATCATATATATAAAATTTTCCTCTTCAAATAGTTAATCAAATTTCATAACTAAGTACCTTCCCTTTATGTACAATAACACTATGTGAAATCCCTATTTTAGAATAGGTACTATTGCTTAAATACTCTACGTACCTCATTATATTAAAACATTATTAAATTCTTTTACAAGGGCGAGACGTTCTGCATCACTTCCGTCTGTGTATTTAGCAACTCACGCCGTCAAAAGGCTATCTCTAATAGTCTCAGCGGCTAGTAGTTTTTCTTCTAGGTCAGTGGTTTGTAATGCTGCAAGTGCTTTCATGTCAGACGTACAATTATTGTTTTTCTCATTTGCTTCTGAAATCTGTATTTTAAATGTAATATTCGAGACTAACTCATATGCTTGTTTAAATTCCTCAATTTCATTTGCTTTTTCTCGTACAGAATATTCAGGATTATCCTGAAAAACAAAGACTCCCGAAACAATAGAAGTTAAGTATTTCCCGCTTGCAATCTTTTCATATTCCTCATCTGTAAGGTCATATTTATCTCAGTAAGATGCTACGTAAATATATCCCCTTATTTCTACTAATTTTAATTTTTTCATGCATTACTCTTTTATATACTAAAATCTGTAGGTATTAAATATCAAAAATGATTACACACGTTTGTATTTGTATTTACCACGTCTCACGCTTCTAATATTATTGGTTGGTGTACCATATTCATTGATTTGTCAATACCATATCTTCATATAGTTGGATATAATAAGCTGATTCAAGTATTTCATCACATAGTGAAATCAGTATTACCAGTACCTTCATCATAAAAGTTTGTTAATATATATTTTTTTCATGTTGGCACTGTATAGGAAGTAGATGACGCAATTGGTGTAATATTAGTATTATTATCCACTAAAAAACCTGTAAATGAAACAAAACTTGCATCACCGCCATTTGATATTACTGCTCCGCTTTCTGCCATTAATGGGTTTGCAAAATTTATAAAACTATCAAACGACTCCAGCTGCTGTATTACACGTAATGTATCAATAGTAAGTGCAGATGTGCTTGATGATACACTAGTAACAGCATTGTAAGTCATAATATACAGAGTTTTTCATGTTGGCACTGTATATTCACTAGTAGTATTTACTTCCTCTGCTACTATAGTATCCATATTATCAATTCAATGAGGGAAAGTTAAATCAAATCCTCCTCCTCCTCCTGCTGCTTGAAATGTAGGAGCGAACCCGACTCAATTAGAAGTCAATACATGTGTAGCAGTTCAAACGGCAACTGTATCGGGTACTCATGTAGCATCCCAAGTTATAAGTTCTCAGTCTGTTCCATTAGCTAACATTGCAATATCTACTGCTCAAGCAGCTATTGTAGTTGCATTTCAGACAGATGTTACATCTCCTGTTAAATTAGCATTTGTAGTAACTGTTCATGAAGTAAGTCATGCAGCAGTTCAAGTAATACCCGTACCAATAGCACTAATCACACCGTCTTTATCCCATGAGTAAACCGTTACTGATGATACTTGTATTAGGTCTACAATAGGTGTTGTATTTAAGTTATCTCTTGTCCTTGTAATTCTAATTAAAAACTCACTACCTGTCCCAATTGCCCAAGTTGGTATATCTGAATCGTTCCATGCTAACTCTCCTGTATTTCTAAAACCGTTTGTTGAATCGATAGGGGAAAAGCTAGTCCAAGTTCCCACTCATGTACTAAATTCAAAAGTAGGTCCAATAGTTTGATTCGCTCATGTATCTATTATTATCTCAACTTCTTCAAATTTAGAAGCAAATCAAATTGTAATAGTGTCGTTATCTGCTACAAACATTGATATATTACCCGCTCATCATCAAGACAATGCAGTTAATACATCCACGGCGTTATTCAATATACTATTAGCATCCTCAAAATTACCTGAAAATTGAGATATAGGGTCTACATTAATCCCCGTTTTTAGTCATATAACATTTGCACTTCATTCTGATGTCGTTAATACGTCTAATCAGACTACTTCTCATCATGTAGAAATTGACTCATCTATATTCACTAAAATTACTCACTCATGATCTCAGGTTTCTATATCTCATGATATGTAATTTATATCTAATGCCTTAACATCTCAAAAACCGTCAGCATCACAGTCAATCTCTACTGCGTAGTCGTCATTTTCTAGTGCAGTATGGTTAATACAAGCATTTCAGACTAATGATAATGTTTCTGCTGGAGTATTAGTTCATAATCCTAGTCTGTTATTAGTATCATCAAAAAAGAAATTAGCATTATCCTCAGCTAAAGTTGTTCAATTAGAAAATGCAACTGACCCGTCTGTTAGACTTCCACCAGTTGAAGAATCAACATATGCTTTAATGGATTGTTGAGTTGCAATTTTTGTATCTGAGTCCGAAATCATATTGTCTTCGTCTAAAACCGCAGTTCAATATATATCAGTATTAAGTACTGGAGATTCTATATTTACACTACCAGTTCAATGTGGTGTAATATTAATATCTGAGTTTCAAGCATTTGTATCTATAGTTACTCAACCTGAACCAGCTCTAACAGTAGTTGTACCACTTCATGCTGGGTCTAAAGTTAAATTACCATTTGTATCAGTCGATATGGTCATTCATCAAACAACCGACGTAATATTTCATACGGCAGTCATATTACCAGTATCATCTACTAATACTGTTGAATTTTGAAGCAACTTACCTGTAGTAGTGTCATATCTAGCAATTGCATTGTCTGTAGCAGAAGATGGTCATACTACATCTCAAGAACTTCCTCCCCCACCTGATGCTGTTTGTATTGGGTTTCTATATCATCCAGTCATAATTAAATTTTTAATATATAATTTTCTAGTAATACTTGATATTCTTTGTCGAGTTCTTTGTAATCCTCCTTAAGTTTAGTATATAATTTTTTTAATCCTTGTCATTTTTCTTTTTGTTCGTCAAGTGCTTTCTCATTATTTAATACATTTTCAAATAAATCCCACTTATCACGTTTTATTAAATCTATTGCGTTGTCATGTTCTTTCTGTGCTAATAACATTTTATGTTTAAATTCTTTTTCTTTAAATTTAGACTTTTCTATAGACGTATTTATTTTATCTAAGAAGTTATTATATATCTCTCTTTGAGAAATATAATCATCCCTTTCTTTATCTGTTATATTTTTTAGTTTTTTAGATTCTTTTTCTATTATAGCACCTTCATCTATTATTTGTTTATTTTTTATATATAATCAGTCGATTACAGAGAGTTTAGACTTAATAAGGATATCTGTGTCCTCTTTTGTTTTTTTAAGTGTTAGAATCTCTTTTTTTCGTGTTTCTATATCTTTTGATAGGTCATTATATGCTTTTTCTTGTTCTTGAAGTATATGGAGTCTATCTATTAAAATATCTATCTCCTTTTTGTATCTATTTCTTTCTTGAATACTCATATATATTTTTAGTTATGCCATACCTATAATACCTTTAATAGCACAACTAGAACCTGTCACAGTTCAAGTACCTATAACACTAGCTTTCAAATATTTTGCTTTAAATGGGTTTGATATTTCATATGTTCCACTAGCAGTAAAAGTATATTCCCCTGCATTTACTGTGGCTGTGCCTCAACTAATATCGATAAAAGATTGTTGATAATAGTTTATACTATCATCAGAATATTCTATTTTTAGTTCCATTGATGTTAAACTTCAAATTGTAAGATCAATAAATAGAACACTTTGGTTTAATGTTTGTGCTGTATTATTATCGTCTAATCATAAAATATCTGCTGATACATAACTAGTAGTTAATATTGCAGCATCTCTTATTTGCCTAGATGTATATTGTAAATTACTCATGTATTATAGTTATAATAATAAACTTAATAAGGAACTCCGAAGAGTTTCCCTATAAATCTACTATTAGAAAGCAGAGCTTGCAATTTCAACATTAACAGTTTCTTTTGAACCATCAACAAACGTTTTAACACCGTATAATACACCGTTAAGAACATTTACACCGAGTTTATCAGGAACTTGTTTAACTTGTGGTCTAGCATCTGATTGCATTACAAGAGTAATACCACCTTTTCTACCAAATAAGTTATGTTGTTTTTCTAAAGCAGCTGTCCAAGCATCAGTACCGTCAGTTAAAGTTTCAGAAACTTCTAGAGTTCCAGCACCTTTAAATGTAACAGTAAGAGTATCTCCAGATGGAGAGTCTGTAGCAGAAGCATTAGCAAATGCTCTAGCATCGTTTGTAGATAATGCAACACCACCAGCAGTAGTAACAGTTGGCGCGTTAATTAATGTTTCAAGATTTATTCTTGTAGCATCAACACTAGCACCAATATCAATATCTCCAGCAGCAGAAGGACTAGCAACGAAAGTGAAAGTAACACCTTCAATTACAACTGTATCATCAGCAGTTGGCTGAGTAGCTAAAGATAATACAGCTGAACCAGAAGTTTGGTTAGATCTATATAATCTGAAACCATAAAAATCCATAATTGCACCGTCTTTATTAAAACCATCACCCATTACTGTATCTCTACCCGCACCGTATTGAACAAGAATATCTTCAAATTCAGGAGAGATAACACCGAATAGGTCAGTGATAGCAATATTTTGTTTAGCTAGAGCTTTTTTAGAAGCAGAAACCGTTTTAAGTACGTTTGAAGTAGAAAGCGTAATACCATTACCAGCAGTACCTCCAATTGATCCGTCATCTACAGTTGAAGCAGCATTAGAGTATTCCCCTAGTACATCAGAATCAACTTGATTAGATAAGTAAACACCATCATCTTTAGCGTAGTTAGCAATAAGGTTATATGAAGATTGAATTTTATCAAAATCATCCATATAAAAACCTGTTGCAAATTGTTTATTCACTGATAATGTTTCTTGTGTATCAGTTTTATCATCAATAGTAATTGCCGTACCTCTAGTATAAGTTTGAACATTGTTAGCACTTCTGTAAGGTCTGTTTAAAGTATCTCCAAAAGACATTTGCCCTTTGAATGAAACATCAGCAATTTTCATTGCAACATTTTCTTTGTAGAATACTTCTTGTTGTTCTTTTGCCCAGATTTCAGCGAAATCGGCAGTAAAAGCATTTGCCATAGGTTGTTTATTATTAATTTAAAGTTGTTCCCATAGCTTTATATTTAACTAAATGAACCTCTGTTTTCTGACCACCCCATTTTTTGCTTATATTCAGCATACTCAGTAGATGTCATATCAGCGATAGATGGAGTTTTCTTTTCTGGCGTTCACTTAATGTCTCATTGAGACCTAGCTTTTGACAGTTTATCCCCTGACTTAAACCCGTATTTTTGGATAATATCCTCATACGCTAACTCTCCTCCTTTTCATATTTCTCTTATAGCGGTTTCGTATTGTCTTAAGTCAGGATTTGACGCGATTATATCCTTTAGATTAGATTCTTGGGTTTGTCTTTTCGACATACCCTCCAAATCTTCTTTAGTTACAAATCAATTATTTTTAATAAAATCAATTGCAGCTTTATCCTCTGGAGATAACTCACTATTTTTTTTGTTTTCAGACAGCTCTTGTCTTGATTTGGTAAATTCGCCTTGAAGCTTTTTATAGTTTTCAAGCAATTTATCTCCACTGAGTTGTTGTCCGTTAACATCGAATGTTTGTGATTGCATTTTAGCTTCATCACGGGTAACCTCATTTGGTTGGTCATTATTTGACTGAATAATATCTTGGTCGTTTGACTCCATATGTATATGGTTATTTTATAAACGAAGCTTGTTGGCTCCTTCCTACGGTAGCTATGGGAGGTCACCGCAGGAAGCAACCAATAAAGTTTGCTTATTTGCTTTTTTGAGATATCTCAACGGCACTTTCAAGGTTATCAAGGAAATGAATGAATTGATCCGCTATATTACATTTCATTTGTATAGTTGGAAGATTTTCAGCTGTAACAGTCTTTAAGTCTGTCTCCGCTGACTCTTTAATAGATGTCCAGTATCTTTTTATTTCTTTGTAACCATCAGTATGTGCTATATTTGTTATAGATTTTAACTGCTTATTATACATATTTTGAGCGAAAGTGTTTATTGGCTTTACGTCTCATCTTTCTAGCTCATAATCTACCATACCCATAGTATATATTTAATGATAAATGTAAAATTAAACTCCAGTAGTGATTCACCCTTTTGCAACCTGTTCCGTAAGAGCAGCAGATGGATTTACAGCTTGTTCATCTTGTTCTAATTGTTTAGCTTGTTTAGCTTGGTCAGTTTCCACTTGTTCAGTTGTTTTTATGAATCTGTCTGGGTCTTTTTTCTCGAATGTGTTGATGACATCTCTCATTCACTCTTCAAAATTTACTGGAACTCATGCTTGTGCTCCTAATACTAGAGTATTAAAGAACCCGATTGCGTCCCCTCTTCTTGATTCTACATCATCATAAGAACTTGAATTAACCTCAATTTTAATAGAGTATCTAGAAAAAGCATCTCTTAATAATTCTTTATTAATCTCCCAGTAACCCTCATCTCCTAGCTTCTTAATAGCAATATTATCGTCCATGTTTTCAAATGTAGCTTCAAGTAATTTATATGACAACCTTTCTAAACCCTCCTCAAAGTGTTTTCTTAATTCATCTATTACTGTATTTGATTCAAAGAATTTAATTTTCGCACCAGTTGCAGAATTAGTAAGAGCTTGATTTGATTTATTTGCTGTAGTATCAACAGTAAATGTTTGAGCTTGAATTTGTCTTTCAATATCATTTTGTTCTTGGAAATAACTAGAGTTAATCTCTCTATGCGGCATTTCTATAAGATTATTTTGTGCAGTTATAGCATCTTTAGTAGTCGCTACAATATTATTTGGTCTTGATATTAAATCTGCTGGACTTATTCCTGAGTTAGGACTCCAAATAAAACTCCTATTCAATGATTGATTGATATACTCACTAGCAGAATTCTTTTTAAAGTTAAGCTCTCTTTGTAAACTCATTATTGGTTCTACTACTCACACTGCATTATTTGTTTCAGTATCATCAAAAGCTTTAATGTCTTCAAAAGGGATGCAAGTAATTTCTTCAAACTCTATAACAATCATATCATTAACTGTAGACACTCTATATAATTTTTCATCATCTCATTCTAAAGAATATTTACCATAAAAAGTTCTCATTGTTAAACTATCCTTATCAACTCAGCCAGTGATATCTCATGTAGGGATTCCAGTAACTTCATATATTCTTGACTTACTACCGTCCTCATCCTCATCAAAATCAGTTGCACTTGGTAGATCTTCAATTTTATCTAAATTTATATATTTATCTTTTTTCCTTTTTAAGTCTGCTAGCCTGACATTATGAATTACTTCTATAATAGCGGGAGCATCCTCCAATAATACATATCTAGGGTCTACATATATATCTGTCCAACTCTTTGCATCAATAGTTGGATACTCTCCAATAACCTTTTCTTCTATTACTCAATTATCATCTCTTACTCTAGCAGTCTCGAATTTGAATTTTACTTTTGCATAAGAATTACCATATATAAGCATATTTTTAGCCCATAATCTTACAGGTTCTTTTAAATTATATCTATCAAATATATAAGTTAAGTAATCCTGAACCACTATTGCGGCTTCTGATAATTTTTTTTGTCTCGCTATTTTTTCTTCTCCAGTAAGTAATTTATCTTCATCTCTAAACTCGTCAGTTCTTAGAGTTACTAGCCATCTTGGATTTTTAGCTATAATTCTTGGTAAAAGTTTATTTACTATTTCATGAGCTTTATTCACCTTAAAAGTACTAGACCAGTCTGCCACCTTTTCTTGTGTAAAACTTCTATACTCTTTATATATTTCATATAAAACACCTCTTCTTTCTTGGTTTAATTCTTTATAGTTATCAAAAGTCTCCTTAATATACACAGCAACGTCCAATTGTTCTTCTTTTATTATTTCTGACATAAGTTTTATTTATTTATTAAAAACGGGTCGCCCATTGCTATCGTAATTAATAGTTGGTATTTGATGGGTGCTGTTTGTATTTGGATGAAGTTCGTACATATTATATAACATTTGAACTGCATCGATTACATCATCATGCTTACCCCTAGGAAACTCTCTCAATTGCTTTTCTAGTAAATTCATGTCTCTTCTATGGTATATTAATCATTTTCTATACAAAGGCAATAGTCGCCTTATTTTTGATTCTTTATCTCCTATTTGTCTGATCTCTTCAATAGGACAATATATCCCTCTTCGACCTAATTCAGCCCTTAATCAATATGCAATAGTTACTTGTGCGGCAAAGGCTTCTATTCCTATTTTCTCAGGATTCCACTTATTAATATGATATATCATTTTTTCTTGTAATTCTCATACATCAAACTTTCAAGCCGTATATTCAAGAATATATACTTTATCTCAATTAAATGCTCATGTTACAATTGCACTATCATCGGAATGCTTATTTTTAGTAAAGGCGGGGTCAACAGTTGTAAATATTCTCGCTCATGCGGGCATCGTTTCTTCATATAAAAACCATTCCTCATGAAATTCTTGGGATTCCTTAGCAATAGGATTTTGCTGATATTGACACGAAAAATTTACATTTCATACGGAGTCCCTAATCATTTTTAATGCTTCTGGTCAAAATCTCTTTGGAGCAAGAGGATCTCACTCTTTTCTAACTATTGTACCGTATCTTGTCTCAAAATCTTCGTCATCCTCTGCAATAGCGGGTAAACTAATTACTTTAAATTTTTCTCAATATCATTGTTCCATCTTATCTATTAAATGTCCACAGAGATCATCCTGATGAGTTCTTTGCATGATTATGATTATAGAATCCTCAATAGGATTAAATAGTCTTGATATTACAGTATTTTCATACCAGTTGTTTATTCAAGTTCTTACTATTTCAGAATTAGCAGCCTCATCTGGCTTAATAGGATCATCAATAATAAACAGTTTTGTTCTTTTACCTGTGATAGTACCTCAACAACCAGTTGAATAATATCATCCTCATAATTCTGTCTGCCAGTGTTCTTTAGTATTCTGTGTTTGTGATAATTTAGGCCTTCTTGGAAAAACTATTTTATATGAATTAGACTCATAAATTTCCTTAGCTTCTTGGGAAAATCATTGAGTTAATTTAGTTGAATAACCAGTAGTTATTATTTGCATATGGGGATTATTTCATAACGCAAAAAGAGGTAAGTATTTACTTACAAACTCTGTTTTAGTGTGTCACGGGGGTATATTGATAATGAGTCTATTTATTTTTTTTTCTAAAACACTCATTAGAGCATCTGATAGTATATACATATAGTCATCTACTAATAATTCTTTAATCCCTTTAGGATTCTCATTAGCATATACATATTTCATTAACTCTAGTAAGTCGTCTCTTTTATCTTTATGCCTTTTCTCTAATTCTCTGATTGCCCTCTCTTTTATAGCTGCTTGTTTGATGCCCATAGCTTTATATTATTATATTAACAATAAAAATACAATTAATCCTATTAAATAAACATTTATCATATCATCGATAATCATAATTTCAAATTTATTAAATATTACTATTCATCTGTTAATTCAGATATTCCTTGTCCTATTATAATAGAATCTAGTATTTTTTCAAGTTTACCTACATCTCAATTAGCTATTGCGTCTGCCATATCTGCTTTTTGCTTAGCGGATGCTAATTTATATTTGGGACTTTTTAATACTCTTGTTAATTTTGATCAAATAGCTCATCAAGTAATTGCCCCAATTGTTCATCATACAGGTCAACCAACACCGGTTCATATTGTTGCTCATATACCAGATCATACACCCGTTTGGATAGTTCATAATAAACCCAAAGGGTCTTGCCCTATTTTTCTTTCTATTGTTTCATCAAGAACATTTTGAAATCCTTTATAAAAATGGTAGTTTTGGTTCATTTTATCTAGATCTGGGTTATTTTTAGCAAGTTCCGCTCTTAAGCTATCTGCTAAACTTACTTGTAATTCATCTTGAAATTTAGTTATCTTATCTCTTGTTATTGTTTTATCAAAAACGACATCAAATTTTTGTCTCAGTTCATTTTGAAACGATGTGGGTAGGTTTTTCCCAAACTTCTTTTCCAAACTTGCGAGAAATTCTAATTGGGTATTTATAAATTTCGACTTTGTTTCGTTTCAAGGAATTATAACTCAATCTAACCTTATTTTCGAGTCTTCTTTTACTAATACATCAACCATTCAACCAAGGTTTATTTCTCATTTAACCTTTCATTCTTTTATGAAATCTCCTATATCTGATCAAATCCTTTGTACTTCATTGTCTACTTGTAATTTCATTGTTTTCCTATCAGATGGAGTTAATTCTCATGATTGTAGTCTTTCTTTTATTCATGGAGTTATTTCGGATGTTTGTTGTTTTGTTACTTTTGTTGTAGGGTTTATAGATTCCTCTATATTTGCAACAACCTGTTCTTCCAATTCATCTATTTTTTTCAGATCTTGCTTTGTTAATTTAGACCTTCAAAGTTTTTTAATAGCGCTGACTCATATTTCTAACAAGAGAGCGGGGTTTTCTATTAATTCTTTTTTTACCTTCTTAGGAGTACCGTAATCCTGTTTGATTTTTCTTCAAATAGCGTCCAACATCTTTGTTTGTCCAGATTCTGTTTTCATTTCTTTACCAAAAGGCGATGAAAAAGTATCAAGAATATTAAATACTATCTTATCTGATATTCACTGTCCAAGGTTTAATATTCATTCAGTTGTTTCTATAGGATTTGCAAAAGAACCAATAATACCAGCTCATTGTTTTCATAATGATGGTATAATATTATTTGCTATCTTTTTTGATGCTTCTTTTAATCATTCTTTTCAAGATGCCTTTATTGTAAATGATTCAGCAGCCTCTTCAGAACTTTTTGAAAACTTTGTTAATGGTTTAGATATAAGATCCTCCGTTCAAGAAGCTAGAGTAGACGGAAGTGAAAACCCTGTTTTATCTTTTATTCAT
>Ga0222691_1000124_pt1 | contig 33428 bp, 39 predicted proteins | sample AntAcemetage1237_FD_179839 | JGI IMG/M metagenome (GOLD analysis project Ga0222691, IMG submission 179839) | Saline water microbial communities from Ace Lake, Antarctica - #1237 | ecosystem: Environmental > Aquatic > Non-marine Saline and Alkaline > Saline | place: Antarctica: Ace Lake... | reverse complement strand
TCCAAGAAACACCGCTAAAACAAAAAGCACCCGCAAGGGTGCATTTTTGTGCGCGGAGAGTAAAGTAACAGTTCGGGGAACTGTTACGTGGGATTCGAAAAGCTTTTGAGTCAGATTGGGACCAAAGGGAACCAATCTGTCCAAAAGGTATACTGGTCATGTAATGACCGAAATTCCCTTACTCTCCGCATCTTAGAGCTAGCACGAGATACTATGTTTCGTGCTGGTTTTCTATATAATTCGTAGATGCATATTGTTACTAGTACTAACAAAATCATCAACGCTAGCGGGGAGATTATATATTACCCGTTGGATGATTTTTCTAATGAAATAGTCGGAACAGATAGTTGTTTCATATGTGGAATTTTTAGAGAATCTGGTGACAAAAAATTTAACGACGAACATATAATCCCACAATGGCTTTTGCGCCGATTCGGGTTATTTAATGAAAAAATAAAACTACCTAATAATCAGCTTGCTAAATACTCATCCCAAACACTACCTTGTTGTGTTGAGTGTAATAGTGAGTTAGCTAAGATATATGAAACTCCATTGAGTAATATTCTTAAGCCTAACTACAAGGATTTTAAAGATAATGTTACTCAAGATGATGGAAAACTTATATTTAAGTGGCTTTCCTTAATTTTCATTAAAAATCATCTTAAGGATAAGGAAAGACGATTTGAGTTAGATCGTAGAATTGAAAGTCCGACTATATCCGAGACTTATGATTGGGGTCCAATGCATCACATATGGTGTGTAGCGAGAAGTCATTACTCTCAGGCAAATATAAACGAATTGGTTTATGGAACAATGATGGCTATACCTATAGCTGAAGAAGATCATCTATCTTTTGATTATATAGATAGTCATTCGGCACGGGTAATTGCGGTTAAGGTTGGTGACTATGCAATAGTGGCCATATTAGATGATGCAAAATTCTTCAGCGCAGTTTACGAGGACTTTATAGATAAGATAAAAGGTAAGCGTTTATCACTTATACAGCTTAGTGAAGTTGTTTCAACAATGTGTGCTGTTAATATCAACATTAAAAATCGACCAGCTTTCAATTCTTCTGTAGATGTACAAGGTAAATACAAGATTGGTGTTGAATTAAATAGTGAGGCCAAACTTAACGATCTGAAGGATTGCATGGTCACGCCAGGTAATTTTTTAAAGTATCATATTGAAAGTAGACCAGATTTTAATTTAAATCTTTCTACAGATGAACTCGAATTGGTTGAAAAGAATGAGTTAACATTTCTTTTTGACGATAATGGTGATTTTCAGAGCCACATTAAAGAATAATCTATCTCCGGAGTATCTCCGGAGGCCTATCTCCGGAGGCCCGGCCTCCGGGACGATATGGAAAGGAATGATATCCTTATTATTGATAATAAGCGGATAAATGGGGTCAGGAGCCATTATGATACACTTTGGATATGCCTCGCGTGAATAGAGTAGATGTTGGTGGTGAAATATACCATGTTATCAATAGAGCTAATGCTCGAATGCAAATCTTTTATACGCCCGCCGAAACTTCTGCTATTCGCAACTCGCTTGATTCGGTGGAAAAAAGTACTCGAAAACCACCTTAGTACCTGTGCTGTCAAGCAAATGAAGGGAAAGAATCAAGATAAAGCTATCAAAGAAATATTATTAGTATATAAACTCTCTAAGCAAAAATAGTATGAAAAATAAAAAACAAGCAAGTCTCTATCGGATGGTTATGCCTGAACACATTTGTCCGTATGGTGTGAAATCGCTGTATCTTTTGAAAAAACAAGGGTATGAAGTAATCGATAACCATTTAACAACCCGGGCTGAAACTGACGCTTTTAAAGCAGAGTATGCCGTAGAAACTACACCACAATCTTTTATTGGTGAACAAAGAATTGGTGGTCACACAGAGCTACGTAAATACTTTGGACAAACTGTGCTTGAGTCAGGCGACACTACATACAAACCTGTATTAGCTATCTTTGCAGTTGGATTATTGCTAGCAGTCGCTGTGGGCGTACTTACCAGTTGGTCTATGGGATATTTCATGGTGCTACCGCATTTTATTTCGATCACTATGGTGCTATTGGCACTAATGAAGCTTCGCGATGTTGAAAGCTTTTCAACGATGTTTCTCAACTACGATGTATTGGCTAAACGATGGGTGCCCTATGGTTACATTTACCCGTACGCTGAACTGACAGCTGGTCTATTGATGTTTGCTGGAATACTCTCGTATGTATCAATTCCCTTGGCTTTGTTCATTGGTGGTATTGGTACATGGTCGGTATTTAAAGCCGTCTATATAGAAAAACGAGAATTAAAATGTGCTTGTGTTGGGGGTGATACAAATGTGCCACTTGGGTTTGTGTCACTGACTGAGAATCTGATGATGGTGGGGATGGCGGTTTGGATGCTTGTCATACTAGTACTGTAAATATGAAAATAATTGCTAGTACAATTTTATTTTTTCTGCTCAGCACCATGTTTTTTAGCCTGTTTCACATGTCGATGGGGATGGATATGTCTGGTGGTATGACCGATTGTCCATTTATGGAACACGGTGAAGTTATTTGTCAGATGAATCTGACTGATCATATAGGGGCTTGGAAGTCAGCATTTCTTTCAGTCGTACCAGCTCTAACTCTGTTGCTAGCTGTTGCAGGAGTGGCGATATTTGTCGCTTCGGTTGCTCCCAACCTGTTACAGAAAACCAGGTATCTCCAATCTTCTATTCATAAGCGATTTCGACCTAGAACGTATACTTTTTCTTATCGACCACTCCAGGAGCTATTTTCAGACGGTATTCTTCACCCCAAACTTTTTTAACGGAGTAATCATGCGACTACAGTCGCCTTATTATTAAAGTTAAAATAGAAATACATGAAATTCTCACATCTTGTAGAAGCGTCCATGTTTACACCGGTCTTTGCTCTTGCATATCCAGGTCACACAACCGCTATGTGGTATCACGACCCGTTGACCTTAGTCAGTTTGATTGCGGCAGCAATCGCCATCAGTGTAGTGGCGTATGGTGTATTCACCAAACAAAAAGTATTCACAGTTATTCCATCTTTAGTTCTAGCGGTGGCCATGGTCACTGGTGTTGTGTCGTACAATCAGGTCACCAGCGTAGTAGAACCAATGCTAGCGGTAGCTGACTTCGGAGACGGTCAATCAATTACCCTATACAAAAGTCCTAACTGTGGATGTTGTAGTGGCCATGCCAAAGCGCTTGAAGCCGCAGGCTTTACGGTGACCATTGAAGAGACCGACAATCTAGACTTAGTAAAACAGACATACAACATTCCCGCAGACGGCGCAAGTTGTCACACTTCGGTGATTGGTGACTATGTTGTCGAGGGTCACGTACCTTTAGAAGCAATTGAAAAATTACTGACTGAACGACCTGACATTGCAGGTATCGGATTGCCAGGTATGCCGATTGGTACCCCAGGAATGCCAGGCAGAAAGACTGCACCGTACGATGTATACCAACTATCAGCAACTAGTGAAATGTCACCGTACGTGAGCATTTAAAATATGTATTACCAACAACGAACGTATATAAAAGAACTAACTAAATAAAAAACATGAAACAAAACACAATCTTGATTGCCATTATCGCCTTACTCGTTGGAGGAATCGGCGTGTACTTGGTTACTGGTAATGATACTGAGGACTACGCAATGGGAGATATGATGTCTGATAGCAGTGACGCACAAATAGGACAAGCTGATACAGCTGGAGTACACACGATGCCAGACGGCACTATGATGGAGAATGATATGCCGATGGACAACATGGATCATTCTATGATGATGGTCTCAAGTGAACGAGAATTCGTGACCGGTATGATTCCTCACCATCAGGAAGCAGCTAATACTGCCAAAGAGGTCTTAGCTCGGGGTGGTTCAACCGCAGAGATTCGGACCTTGGCTGAAGAAATTATTGAGGCTCAAGAAACAGAAATCGCTATGCTTAAAGAGTGGCACTTGGCGTGGTACGGAGAAGCGTACATCGTAGATAATTCATACCAACCAATGATGCGTGACCTGTCGCAGCTTTCTGGAGCAGCGTTAGACCAGCGGTTTTTGGAAGATATGATCCCGCACCACATGGGAGCGATTATGATGGCGCAAAGTGTCCGACCATACATTGAACATCAGGAAGTAACTGACATGGCTAATGCGATTATGACTACTCAGACCGCCGAGATTGAAGTGATGCAAGAATTACTAGCAGGGCTATAAGCATATAGCTAAAATTAATTATGATAGAAAATAAAGAAGGAAGTGTGACGACTCTGAAACCATCATTAGGTCGGTCTGTTAGTAGATACCTGGCGTTTGTTGGAATGTTTGTGGGGGCTGGGTTTATTTCGGGGAGTGTTGTGCACTTGGGTGAGGGGATAAATACGTGGGATATATCAGTGCTTATAGTTGGGGTACTCTTTTTCCTCGCTAGCACTTGTATGCAAGAGTTTGTGTTTAACCAAAGGAGTATTAAAGATGTAGAAGTATTGCAGTTTCTGGCGTACTCGATTGTCTTGGCCCTTGGTGTCGGTATGGCCAGTGGTGGTGTGCAGCACTTTGTAGATATTCCCAGATACTCTTCATTCCTCATACCAATTGGTCTTGGACTTGGAGTGTTAGCCTTCTTCTTGAAAGAAAAAGAGATGTTCACACCAAAAAAATCGTTAAAGATTGTAGTTTTGTAACTACGGAGGTCAGACCTCTGTAGTTACAGATTTTGGAAACATTGAACCGATATACCAATGCCCTACGGAAACAAAATTCGTTTATATTTCAAAGAAAAACAACTGTTTGCAGCCTTTTAGAATAATAGGACTAAATACTTAGTATCGGATGACCCATACTGGTGAGTATCCCGTACACTCCGCAGAAAGAAACTTCACGCTCTGAAAGAGCTGAGGTCGTCCGTGCCACAGGCACGGACGAAGCAGAATCAGGCAAGAAACCGTGTCGCTGTGCGACAAACTGGCAAGGTGAAGAAAAAGAAAAGCACGCGGTTTTGTCACGAACTGTCGGGTTCGTTCCAACTTTTTTGACGTAGCGGGCAATTTCAGAGAAATTGTCTGCGGAGGATAAAAAGGTGGCTTGTTTTGTATCTAAAATCCACTCCCGCAAGGGTTCGACCCACTTATTTCTTCCGCTGTTAATGCCCCGCAACCCAAAGAAGAAGTGGAAAAGATTAGACTTTCGGTTGTAAAAGGCAACCCTTACGGAAGCGACAGTTGGTCGACAATAATTATTAAAAAGTTCGGTATTGAGTCTACTGTCCGTTTGCTATGGAGACCTGAGAAAGGTACCTGAACCCCTTATCGCTTATCCATTTTATCAATAAGGTTTTCTGGTATGAGCATACTAACAACCCTTGGTGCAATTGTTTCATTACTTTAAGCTCCAGTGTCCGCCGGTAGAGTTGGTCAAGGAGGATTCCTGGTAATTCGAAGTATCAACCGCGTGTAATGATTTAATGGCGGTTGTATTTTGTTATAGTGTAGTGATGAAATACGGCCTATTTATTATTATCGGTATTGTGCTCGTCGGAGGTTTCCTACTTTTTTTTAGCGGAAGTTCAGCAGTAACGAATGTTCCTTCAAACGGTACTAGTATTATTGCCTTTGGCGATAGTTTGGTAGAAGGAGTGGGAGCAAGTAGGGGAAACGATTTTGTGAGCGTTGTGTCTGAGCGAGTAGGTGAGCCGATTCTAAACCTTGGGCGAAGGGGTGATACAACTAGAGACGCCCTTGCTCGGATAGATGAAGTGTTAGCACAAGACCCTAAAGTAGTACTGGTGCTGATTGGAGGGAATGACTATTTACAAAGAATTCCTGAAGCTGAAACCTTCGCTAATCTTGAGCAAATTGTCGTAAGAATTCACGAATCTGGATCAGCTGTACTGTTGCTTGGGGTGAGAGGAGGTGTGTTGCGAGATAATTTCAAAAGTGAGTTTGCTGGCTTGGTCAAAAAACACAACACCGCCTATATAAGCGACGTGCTTGCTGGTTTGATCACAAACCGAGATCTTATGACTGACACAATTCATCCTAATGATGCTGGGTATTTAATAATAGCTGACCGAGTAGAGCTAGAATTGACGCCATTGTTGGAGTAGCTCGATAGTCTTAATTCGAAACCCTGCCCTCTTTAGGACAGGTACGATAAGCTGTGTTATATGCTAGGCTTGGCTAATGAGTACTTCAGAAGAATATACCGAATATGTTTTAGACCAGCTCTCTACTATCGGTACCATTGAAACCTCAAAAATGTTTGGTGGGGTTTTGTTGAAAGTTAATAACAAACAGTTAGGGGTCATTATCATGAACACTCTATACTTTAAAGTTAAAGAGCCAGAACTTCAAGAAAAGTTTAAGAATCTGGATTCAGAACAGTTTGAATATGATAGAAAAGATAGAGAAGAGCCGGTGGTGATAAAAAATTGGTGGTCTGTTCCGGAAGAGTCTTTAGAAAATAGAGAAGAACTAGTGGCCCTCGCCTACGAAGTTTTATCGCAAGGTAAGTAGGTTTGGTTTTAGACAGACAAGCAACTCGAGCTGCTTGTCTCTGACTTAGTATTTTAATTATTTGAAAATATTCGGCCGCATGGTAATGAGTCTATAAACTTCAATAACCAGTAAATAAGCTTGGTAGAAAAGGTATACTGTATTAGTAATGGAAGCGTTTTTCCCATTTTTTCTAATTGTATTTTCCGGAGTATTTTTTTCGATGCTTTCTATTCGGACGCATATTCCTTGGGCGGTCATGCTTATTATTGGCGGGGTTGTTCTGGGTCCAAGCTTCTTAGGTATTATGTCGGTTGATCCGACGATTGATTTTGTCGGTCAGATTGGTTTGGTATTTCTCATGTTTATGGCTGGTTTGGAGACAAAGATGTCTCAGTTTAAAGAGTTTCAAAAGAATCTTTTAACCCTGGCCTTTATCAACGGCGCTGTCCCATTTGTGGTAGGGTTTACCCTGGTGTTGTTGCTCGGATACGAACCTATAACCGCGCTTGTGGTGGGGATCATTTTTATTTCTTCTTCTATTGCGGTGGTGATCCCAACGCTCGAGGTGTCGGGAATGTTAAATACTAAAATAGGTCAGTCGGTGGTTATAACCACTGTTCTGCAAGACATAACCAGTCTTGTTTTGCTATCTCTTTTACTGCAGTCGGTTGATCCAGTTACAGAAGTCCCGCTTTATGTATTTTATCCAGTTTTGCTGGGAGTATTAATCGGGCTCAGACTACTTATTCCCAAACTTCGCGAATGGGTGGTTAAAGTCACAACCGGATCTCCCGATTTATTTCAGCTGGAATTTAGGTCGACATTTTTAATCTTGATCGGAACGGTGATTGCTTTTGAGCTACTTGGTCTCCATCCGATAGTGGCCGGATTTTTCTCAGGGCTAGTTTTGGCAGACTCAATTAAAAGCAAAATACTTAAAGATAAAATTAAAACCATTAGTTACGGTGTGTTTATTCCCACCTTTTTTATTGTGATTGGCTTGCAGACCGATTTAAGTGTTTTTAGTGATATTGGCTCAGTCCTTTTGGTTGTGGTTTTGGTTGTGGTTTCTTTAGTTACGTCAAAGTACATCAGTGGTTACTTTGCCGCTAGGGTGGTTGGTTTTGATGAGATAGAGTCGAGCTTTTTTGCGGCCACTTCACTACCACAACTTTCTACTACTCTGGCAACTGCCTTCGTGGCTTTTAGTTTAGGACTTATCGACCAAACTCTTCTTACTTCGCTCGTTATGTTAAGTGTGGTGACGGTACTATTAAGCCCGATACTTATCCGTCGCTACGCGACGAAGCTACAAGCCAGGAAGGAAGAGTAATCGACTCAGAACTCACTGCTTTAAAAAAACGACAAAAATAAAATATTTGGTTCGGTGAATTACGTAATTAATTCCGTAATTAATTTTCTGTAAGTTGTACTCCGGACTAGAAAGGTTTCATTCTTTCCACTAAGCTCACTTATTAGTATTTAAGAAACGCGCGGGCATTCTGATAGGACAATGCTAGACGAGCAATTACGTACTTTGAACCGTGATACTAGACACGATGATGAGGTGGGCGATAAGGAAACGCTTGGTAAAACTGTAGAGTTGGTTGAGGATTTCGATGTCATATTTTACCAGCGGCTCGTTAGTAAATAGTGTCGAACCAAAGTGATAACCGAAAGTATAAATCGGAAGCTGAAATAGTTGGCCTTTAACCTTCCGGTAAAAGAAGGGCTAGGTAAAAACGCTGCTAGTTGACGTACTTTTTTGTGTAAAGGTAAATAACCTTGGGACATTTGGTATCATACTAACTATGAAAAAGAACTCACACATCTGGAAGATACTTATCTTTGATATGTTTATCATAGAATTTGGTCCGGTCGGCGTATTTTTTCTTACGTTCTACTTGGCAGATTTTTTGATCGCTTCTCTAGCACTTGGTACGGCTACTTTTGTCGCTTTGATTGCCTCAAAGTTGGTAAATAAACGGGTGCCTTGGTTTGCAATTTTTTCAGGCTCGGTCACCATCCTTAGCGCCTTGGTCACCTTCCTGTTCACAGCCCCATGGATTTTGATTATTAAAGACTCAGTCTATTACTTTTTGTTTGCGTTTATGCTGGGATTCAGTTTGTGGAAACGTCGCTCAGTACTTAAGACCTTCTTTGGCCATGTGTTTTTGATTGAAGAAAAGGGCTGGCGCATGTTAGAGAAGAGGTGGTTCGTATTTTTCCTATTTGCTGGTTTTTCAAATGAGCTGGTCCGAATGTTTCTTACTCTCGACCAGTGGGTTTTATATAAACAGTTGGTCTTAGTCGTATTTTTAAGCTTTGGGTTGTATCAGTTTCGGGTAAGTGTTAAGTACCGACGACCGGAAGCAGACAAGTGGGGTTTGCGTAAATCCATAAGCAAGTAAAACCTAATCGCGCAATTTGGCCGTAGTATTGCGGGATTAGGGTTTTTCGGCTGTACGCCCAAAGACTGATTTAGCGGTAACTTTTTGTTACCTTGGGTTTTTTAACCCCAGAGACTTACATGCTTAGATTTTACTAAAAACCCAGTGTGTTTAAAGGGGCTTCGGGCACTAACCTTGACATATAAGCATTTTAGTTTATAATAAATGTCGTTTAAAATTAAGTTCTTAAAGAGGAAAGAAGATGAACGAGATGAATGTTTTTTTGGTGGTTGTCGCAGCATTTTTGTTTGTTGCGTTACTCAGAGTACGGGAGTTAATAAATGAGAATTTTGCTCTCAAAAAACAGCGGGACAAATTGCGTAAGGAGTCTAATTTAGATGAGTTGACCGGTCTGCCAAATCGCAGAGCTTTGGCTAGAGCACTCGACCGTATGAACGGACAACTGCCCCGTCCGGGAGATTTGCGCAAGCAGACAACCGATAACACAGTTAGCGTTATCAACATTGATTTAAAAGGTTTTAAGTCAATAAATGATAAATTTGGTCACGATGTTGGTGACAAAGTGCTAAAAGTTGTCGGAGGTGTGTTAAATAATACCTTTACTCGAAAGAGTGATATCGCTGGACGCTGGGGGGGTGATGAATTCTTGGTCCTTCTATTTAACGCGACAAGCGACGAGATAAATTTACTTATCTCCAGAGTGAAGGAACAAATCAGCTCTGCTGACTACGGACATGGAGTAACGTTCGAGGTAATAGCAGATGCTGGTGTTTTTACCACGGCTATGCAGCTAGACCCTAAAGAAATACTTGTCCAAGCCGATGAGGCTATGTACAGGGATAAAATCGCTGGAAAGGCGAGTTAGGGTTTAGTTGTGAGCTAATCAATGGCCGACACATACAGGTGTCGGCTATATTTTTTAATGCGCAATCGCTAAACACCGGAGGGTTAGATGAGCGGGGAGGTGTGGCGCAAGAGACGCTTTTGCCGCCGCTAGCGTGCCGCCGGTAGTTACAACGTCGTCTACTATCACTACTTGCTGGTACTGACTGAGGTCTATGTTGTTTAACTTGCAAGCAAATACATTTTTTACGTTAGTGACCCGTTCGGTTTTATTTAAAGTTGTTTGTGGTGGGGTCTCAACTTGCCTTTTTAATAGGTCAGATTTAAATTCTATTGGCGAAGATACTTTCTTTAAAATATTTTCTACTTGGTTGTAGCCACGGTCGCGTTGGCGCTTTGGTCCTAGTGGAATCGGTAAGTACAGGGTACGTTTGGTCTGCTTCTCGTGCCACTGGTTTAAAAAGTTGGCTAGTAAAAAAGCCGCGTGGCTACTATTGTGAAATTTGTTTTCAATAACAGCAGCACTGATTATTTTTTCCCGGTAGTGACAGAGGTAGATGTTTTCGTTAAACAAACCGGGTAAGTATAAATAATTTACTTGCACCGGTTTTGTAGCTCGGACCAGTGTCTCGGTTTTCCTTTGGGGGAAAATTAGGTTGATTAGTACTGTTAGTAACTTGAGCATATGTGATCATTGTACTAAATTTCACATGCTAAAATAGAGGTAACTTTTATATGAGTGTATTTGGCAACTTAATATCATCAATTCAAAAAAACGCTAGTTTTTCTGGAGGTGTGGTTGGTATCGACATTGGTTCGTCTTCAATCAAAGTAATTGAACTTCACGAAAACAAAGGGATAATAACTTTGGCTACTTACGGAGAAGTTCAACTTGGTCCTTATATTGGTCGGGCTATAGGTCAATCCGTTTCTCTAAATTCTAAGCAAGAACAAGAAGCTTTGGTAGACATCATCAGAGAGTCTTCGGTTAAAGCAAACAACGCCGTCTTTGCCATGCCTTTGTCTTCTAGTTTTGTCACCAACGTAAGTATTGAGGCTGGTCCCGACACTGACCTGGCAGCCCTCGTGCGAATTGAGGCACGTAAGGTTATCCCGGCTTCCTTAAGTGAAGTCACGTTAGACTGGGCCGAGGTAGAAGTCACTAAAAAGTACGTCTCAAAAAAAGAAACTACTCAACGTAATATTCTCATTGCCTCAATTCAAAACTCCGCGTTGGAAAGGTTTAATGTTTTAATGCAATTTGTTGGGCTGGCCAAACCACCGACCGAAATTGAATGTTTCAGTAGCATTCGCGGGTTGTATAGTAGCGAAGAAGACAACATAGCTATAATTGATATTGGAGCGGTTTCGTCAAAGTTATACATTGCTCGCAAAGGTCTACTGATGGGTATGTATCGTATTAGAGCGGGCGGAGCTCTTGCTACCGAAAACATTGCCAAGTCTATGGACATAACCTTTGAGTCGGCTGAAAACCTAAAGATTGGCGTAGACAGAAGTGCTAATAATTTTGGTGATATAAAAAAATTACACGACCAAAGCTACGACCGAGCCTTCCGAGAATTCAATCAAGTAATAAAGGAATACGAAAAAAAGACCGGTATAACAATTAGTTCAGTTCACCTGGCTGGTGGGGGAGCCCTTTTTCCTGGAACCGAAGCACACCTGAAGTCTGTTTTGGATAGGGAAGTAGAAAGAGCTAATCCTTTTTCAAAAGTAGCCTACCCAGCATTTATGGAAGATGTAATGCTTGAGGTCGGTCCATCGTTTGCAGTGGCAATTGGGGCCGCCCTTCGGGCTTACGAATAAACGAGTGTCCACAGTAGGTTACCCTTTTTGGGTAATTGGCACGTATAATAATAAATATGGCGGATCCTTCTAACCCTAATAGTTCTTTTATACCTAAACGAGGTCCGGTCACTCGACGAGTGACCACCGCCTCGAATCAGGTGTACGTTTTTACACTAATAAGTTACGTGCTTATTTTTGCTACCTTACTGGGCACCGGCGCGACGTATCTCTATAGCGAGTACGTCCAGAGCAGACTAAGTGATGAAGTGGGTAAACTCAACGTCGCGATACAGGGTTTTAACGATTCAGATATGAAGCGGGTCCAAGACTTTGACGAGCGCTTACAGCAGGCCTTACAACGGTTCGACAATGGCGTATCTATTGTTTCAATTTTTAAAATCCTTGAAGAAGCGACCATAGACACGGTAAAAATAGACAGTTTTTCACTCACTCGCCAAGCCGACGACAAGTTTTTGTTGTCCACGTCAATGCAAACAGATTCGTTCGACTCAACTATTTTTCAGAGAAGTGTCTATAAATTAGATAAATATGAAGTTAACAAAGCCGTGTCGTCGATAGACATTGGTGAGGTTTCTAGAAGCAGTGTGATAGATGAGTTTGGCGGAAGACCTGAATTGGTCCGTGTTAGTTTTTCGGCGGAGTTAGAGGTGCCACTGTCTGCTGTGGTTTACAAAGAACAAAATATAGCCAGTGCTGCTTCAATTGAAGAAATGGACATGGTCCCGGTTGATGAAGTGGTCCCTGTTCCTGCGTCATCTCCAGATTCCCAAACGGAGGAGGATTTAGGTTTAGAAGACGTTAATCAATTTGACATATGAAATCCTCAGGTCTATTTGTTCAGATTGGCATGATTGCGATTTCGATCGGGATTATTCTGACGTATATCAAACCAACCTTTGATGAGATTAGGTTAGTACAACAAAATATTTCTACCTACCAAAAGCAGGTGGCAGATGTTTCAGGTGTAAATGATAGATTGACTGATTTAATCAGTAATCTCGACTTGGTGACTAAAGACGATCGTGATCGCTTAACCAGCTACTTGCCGGACGAGATTGACGAAATTTCTGTTACTAGAGATTTATTGCTTATAACAAATGAATCGGAAGCAACTTACATAAACGCAAGTGGTGGTGGTGTGGGAAGTCCTGGTCGGTCTACATCTCAGAGAGGGTCAGAAAATTTGCCACAAGCACATAATTTTGAATTGTCTGTCTCTGGTACGTATCCTCAAATTAAAAGACTATTTGAATTACTGGAGCAAAACAACTACCCACTAGAAGTTCGTGGTGTGGAGTTGAGTAGTTCTGACGAAGGTCTGATGAATGTCAGTATTAGCCTGATGACGTACTCTTATAAGAGTAGTCAGTCGGTAGGTGATAATCTTAATATAATAACCTTCTAGCTATGAGTAATACTTTAAAAAATATAGCAATTATACTTGGAGTCTCTACTTTAGCGTTTGGCGGTTACTATTTTTATACTCAGTATTCAAGTACGCAATTTGACGTAGCGGCAAACGAGCAGGATATGCAAAAAATGTTAAACGATACACAGGTATTTATTGAAAGAGGTAGAGTGCTGAACCAGATTACTATCAACCTAGACTTTTTTGGAAACAGCCGATTTCTGTCCCTACGGAGTTTTTCAACTAAAATAGAAGAACGGCCAGTTGGCCGTCTGGATCCGTTCGCAGATGTGGAATCAGTGGATGGTGGTTCAAACTTTTAGATCTGTATGAATCCACTACAAGCACTAAAAGAGCGTGGTGGGGTGGATGAGACATTCATCAATCAGGCAGAAAGAATCGTTTCAGAAACTGGCCGTACCTACGAGTCAGCTTTTATTGAGCTAAAAATGAACAAAGACGATGTTCGAGACTTTATGGCGGAGTTTTACCAGGTGCCGGCTTTTGCGGTACCGGAGGGTTTTAATGTCGGGCAAGAAGTTTTAAATTACTTGTCGGAAGAGTCAGCTACTCACTACAAAATGGCTCCGTTAAAAATCCAAGATGATGTGTTAGTGGTCGGGGTAAACGATCCAGACAATTTGCAAATGCGGGAAGCCTTGAACTTCGTTAGTACAAAAAATAATCAACCGTATCGTTTGGTGTACATGCTAGAGGAAGACCTGTCAAAAGTACTTCATTTTTACACTAACCTTGAGGGAGACGTTGGACACGCGCTAGAAACACTCGAAACTGAGTTAGATGCAGAAATTGCTGCCGGTCTGGAAGAGGCTTCGGGCGACGCAAAAGACACTCAAGACCATATAGAAGAGGACGCACCGGTAACTAAAATCGTTGCTACAATACTTCGTTATGCAGTAGACGGCAGTGCTTCTGACATTCATATCGAACCAACTCAAAAAAAGGTTGGAGTCAGGTTTAGAGTGGACGGAGAGTTGGCTAAAAGTTTGGAGCTACCGAAGAATGTACACATGGCTGTGGTAGCTCGGGTAAAAATTTTGTCGTCTATGCGACTTGACGAAAGACGGAAGCCACAAGATGGCCGCTTCTCGGCAACTTTTGACGATCGAAAGATTGATTTTCGTGTTTCTATATTGCCCACCAACCATGGAGAAAAAGTGGTAATGCGTATTTTGGATACCAGTAAAGGGGTACGCACTTTGGTAGAAAGTGGAATTTCTGCCTTCAACATGGACATTATAAAAAAGATAGTAAAAGAACCATACGGCATTATCTTAATTTCTGGTCCAACTGGTTCTGGTAAGTCTACAACCCTACGCGGGATGATTCAGGAGGTGGACACTCTAAGAAAAAACGTAATGTCGCTCGAAGATCCGGTCGAGTACAACATGGAGGGGGTTAGTCAGTCGCAAGTACGGCCCGAAATAGGCTATACCTTTGCCAAGGGTCTAAGGTCTGCTCTTCGTCAAGACCCAGACATCATTTTGGTGGGAGAGATCCGAGATAAAGAAACCGCTCAACTAGCTATTCAGGCCGCTCTCACCGGACACTTGGTACTTTCAACGATTCACACCAACAACGCGATTGGAGTTATTCCTCGACTAATCGACATGGGAGTAGACCCTTATTTGATTGCTCCAACTTTGAAAATGGCCATTGCCCAGCGTTTAGCTAGAACTCTGTGTGAGAACACCGGTAAAGAAGAAGAGATAGACGTGAGCACTAAGTTTAGAATAGAAAAAACATTTAGTAGCCTGCCTAAAAGATTCCACAAGCTTATACCAAGCAACCGAACCGTAATGCATCCAGAGGCAACCCCTACTTGTTCAACCGGGTATCGAGGGCGAACTGCGGTAACCGAAGTGCTGAAGATTGACGAAGATATGCAGGAACTAATTTTGAAAAATGCTTCAGAAGAAGAATTCTTCCAAGCAGCCAGAAAAAATGGATTCGTCACTATTCAAGAAGACGCAATAATAAAAGCTTTAAATCACGAAATCCCATACGAAGAAATGAACGCTTTCAGTACCCAAATGGCAATTGAGGCTAATTTAGATGAGACAGAAAAAGATGCAATCGCAGATACTGTCGATAACCCACAAGAGTTGGAGGTGCAAGAGGCTATAATGAAAGGTGATGAAACTACTACTCATTGATGACGACGCATTTTTGCGTGACATGTATGCGACTAAGTTTACAGCTAGTGGTTATTTGGTAGAAGCAGCCGACAGTGGCTTAGCTGCGCTTCGTATTTTAGAAAGTGATTCAGAGTTTGACGTGATTCTGTTAGACATGATTATGCCGGGCATGACAGGCGCGGAATTAATCAAAGAAATTTATCAGCAACATCCAGACATTAAAGCCAAATGTATTGTCTTATCGAACCAGGGTCAGCCAGAAGACATTGAAGATGCTAAGAAGGCTGGGGCGATAGGATATATAATTAAGGCGGAATCTGTCCCCAGTGAAGTAATTAAAAAAGTCGAGGCTTTTTGTAAATAATATTATGGCAGTTGACTATAAACGAGAACTAAATTCCCTCATCGAATTAATACTGCAGGAGAAAGCTTCGGACCTGCACTTTTCGGTTGGGGCACACCCGCTTATTAGAGTTTCGGGAACGCTTATTCCCTTGGTCAAAAAACCAATCCTAACCGACGCCGACGTAAACAACTTTTCTAAAACCTTAATGCGAGAAGACCAATACGCTAAATACATCGACTTTAATGAAATCGACTTTTCTTTTGAAAACGCAGAGGGAGTACGATTTCGAGGTAACGCTTTCCATCAGCGGGGCAAAATGGGTATAGCTTTACGATTAATCCCCAATGTAGTTCGAAATCTTGAAGAGTTAAATCTGCCACCGATTCTAGACAGCTTTACTAAACGCTCACAAGGATTTTTCCTTTGTGTAGGGCCGGTCGGTCAGGGTAAATCAACTACCTTGGCAGCCATGATCGAAACTATTAACAAAACTCGTTCCGAGCACATAGTAACCATTGAAGACCCTATCGAATATGTCTACGACGAAAAAAAATCACTTATCGACCAACGAGAAATTGGAATCGACTCTAAAAGCTTTGAAACCGCTCTCAACGCCGCTTTCCGTCAAGACGTAGACGTAATATTGGTGGGAGAAATGAGAAACTCAGAAACTATCGCGGCTGCGGTAACGGCAGCGGAGACGGGGCACTTAGTATACTCAACACTTCACACCAACGATGCTGCACAAACTATCAATCGTATTGTCGACTCCTTTCCAGGTAATCAACAAGACCAGATTAGAGTTCAGTTGGCCAGTTCGCTGATTGCCATTTTCTCGCAACGATTGATCCCGCACATTGCGGGCGGGCTAGTACCGGCTTATGAGCTCTTGATCAATAACACGGCCGTGAGTAACTTGATTCGAGATAACCGAATCCACGAGATTCCGTCTGTGATCGAGACTGGTCTAGAGCTGGGAATGATCGACATGAACCGATCGTTAGCCAAGTTAGTTCAAAATGGCGACATTACTATTGAAAACGCCTTTACTTATTCAACCAATCCAAAAGGCTTAGAAAGAATCATCTAATAAATTATGCTCTTTATATACAAAGCTATTGATGGAAATCACGTTCAACGAGAAGGCACAGTAGAAGCTCCTTCTATCGACGCAGCTATTGCAGCGGTGCAAAAGCGTGGCTACACAATTGTTTCTATCGACGAATCGGGCAAAGCTGGCGGTCTAATGGGGGCTTTCAATATTGAGTTTACCTTTTTTCAATCTGTTTCTAATAAAGAAGTGGTTATTTTGTCTAGACAGATTGCTACGCTTTTTCAGGCGCAAGTATCACCGCTTCGAATCTTTAGACTTTTGTCGGCTGAATCAGAAAATCCGCAGTTACAAATCGCCCTCAATCAGGTAGTGGAAGACCTGCAAGCAGGAAGTTCTATCTCAAGAGCTCTTGCCGTCCACGACAGAATATTTTCTTCATTTTATATCAACTTAATCCGAGCGGGTGAAGAGTCTGGTTCTCTAGAAAAATCTTTTGAATACTTGGCCGACTACCTAGACAGGCAATACGAAGTGGTCAACAAAGCCAAAAATGCCTTGGTTTATCCGGCTTTTGTGGTCGGGGTATTCTTTATCGTTATGGGTCTGATGTTGACCATGGTTATCCCAAGTATTGCTACTATTCTAGAAGACGGTGGACAAGATCTACCAATTTATACCAAAATCGTAATTGGTTTGTCCGACTTTATGATCAACAACATTGCGATTATTCTCATCACTATTGCGGTGGGAGGATTTGCCTTCTGGAAGTTTTCCAAGACAGACGTCGGTATAAGGGCTATCGATGAATTTATTTTGTCGGTTCCTTACCTAGGAGACTTAATGCAAAAACTTCTTCTCACCCGTATTTGTGACAACTTGTCGACGATGTTAAGTAGTGGTGTCTCCATTGTTCAGGCTTTAGAAGTGACCGCCGACGTGGTAGACAACACTGTTTATCGAGAGATCATTCAGTCAGCCTTGGAAGAAGTAAAGGGTGGTCGGTCGTTTGCCGACGCGATTGGTGAGTATCCAGAGATCCCCGGAGTGCTTGCTCAAATGGTTAAAGTGGGTGAAGAAACCGGAAGCTTGAGTAGTATCCTTACCACTCTGGCCACTTTCTACCAGCGAGAAGTAAACAACGCTGTCGACACTATGATTGGTTTGATTGAACCGGCTATGATTATTTTGCTCGGACTCGGGGTAGGAGTATTGTTAGCTTCAGTGCTAATGCCGATCTACAACATGTCTAGTGCGTTTTAGATTCTTAGTGAAAGTGAAAGTTGGGGAGCGACCTTTATTTGCCTGGTAGCATATTCTTCACAAGCTGTTATGTTTTCTCTACCAATCTAGGCGCTCTATCCTCACGAACGTTCAAAATAAGCCACCAAGCAATAAAGGTCTGGTGGTTTTTTTGATTAGTATCTGCGAAAGCCTTGCCTAGGGAGGAAATTTGAAATGGTAAAAATTAAAAATGTTTTTGAGGTTTTCCACATCGCTTCATTTATCTGCCTCACAAAGTACTATAATGTAATGAGCCTTCCTACAACGTAGGCAACATTTCAGATACGCAGCTGATATCTGAAATGTATTAGTTAATAAAATTATATAATTATGAAAAAGACACTACAACGAGGTTTCACCCTAATCGAACTCCTCGTAGTAATTGCAATCATCGGTATTCTAGCAGCCGTTGTACTTGCTTCACTAAACGACGCTAGAGACGGAGGTCAAGACGCTGCTATTAAGCAATCAATTGGAAACGCTCGTTCACAAGCTGAGTTGTTTTACAACCAAAATGGTTTCACATACGATTATGTGTGTGGAGATGGTAACATAGTTCGGCTTATGACAGCTGCTGAAGACAATAGAGCGGAGACTTTAACGACAAGCCGAGTTGTAGATGGGGCAGCAGTAATTAACGCCGTAGTTTGTAATGATACACCTGGAGGCTATCTTCTCGCTGCTCCGCTTAATGTCATTGACGCGACTGACACCGCTGGAGAAGCAGCATGGTGTGTCGACTCTACAGGAGTAGCAACATATATATCCAATATTACCGCTATTAGCGCAGCGACTACCATCGCTTGTCCATAGTTTTTAGAGTATTGCAAAAAACCGCCTCGGCGGTTTTTTTGTTTGTAACTCGTTTTTCTGTTTAGTGATTTGTGTATAATGAATATAATATGAAACATAGTAGTAAGGTGTATGGATTCACTTGGTCGAACTCCTTGTGGTTATCGCAATCATCGGTATCTTAGCCGCAACTGTTTTATCTTCTCTGGGCGACGCTAGGGTGTCTGGAATCGTGGCTAAGACTCAAGGTGAGCTTGACGCTATTGCTAAGCGAGCTAATATAGACCAGGTAAATACTCTCACTTACGATACTGCTTGTGGTAGTAACGGATTTGCTACGTCTACTGCAATTATGAACATCATCGCCTCAATAGAATCGATTGAAGCAGCAGCTGTAGAATGTAACAGTAATACATCAGCTTACGCTTTGTCTGCTCCCATCAGAGAAGTTCACTGGTGTGTAGATAGTACTGGCGTCCGCAAAGAGATTCCTGACCCCTTGTGTCTGAGGTTGAGTTTGCTTGTCCGTAATTTATGTTTCAAAAAAAACCAAGGTCCGACCTCGGTGAAAAACACACAAAACACCAAGGTCCGACCTCGGTGTTTTTTATGATATTATAAAAGTATATGAATTATCACGAAAGTGTTTTTGCTCCCGGGGAGTTTTATCACGTATACAATCGGGGAAACAGTAAGCAAAAAATATTTCATAATCATAAGGATTATGAACGCTTCCAAAAGTTGCTTTTTTTGTGCAATTCAAATGAAAACGTTTCTTTTCGAAATGCAGATCAGCTCAAAGCCGGAATATATAGTATCGATAGAGGTGATCAGTTAGTGTCTATCGGAGCATATTGTCTTATGTCTAACCATTTTCATATTCTGCTGACCCCTTTAGTTGATAGTGGGGTAAGTAAATTCATGCAGAAGGTTTCGACTGCTTATGTAATGTACTTCAACAAAACCAACAATAGAACCGGGGGTTTATTTGAAGGGGGTTTCAAGTCGGTGAGGGCAGACTCAGATCAGTATCTTAAGTACCTCTTTGCCTATATTCACTTAAATCCACTAAATTTAAAAACACCAAGGTCAAAAACACCGAGGTCGGACCTCGGTGAAAAAGCAAAGGCACAATGTACTAGCACTCTGGTCACGTCAGCTGTTGATTACAAATATAGTAGTTTGTTTGACTATTTTTCTCAGACAAGAGATGAAAATCTTATATTGAATAAAGGGTCTTTCCCGGAATATTTTTCTGATATTAATGACCTACGAAGTGAGTTAACAGAGTGGATTCTTTTTGATGAGATTGGTAAATAATAGGCCTTATTGGCCAAAAACACCGAGGTCCGACCTCGGTTTTTTTGATTACGCTGAGTTATAATGTTGTTAAGATTATGGATTTGGATTTATTGCAATTACTTGACGCTCCGATGTGGTGGTATGCCAATGCGTTTATTTTTGGACTTATCATTGGGAGTTTTTTAAATGTTTATATTTATCGCTTCCATACGGGGAAGTCTTTGTCTGGGCATTCGCATTGTTTGTCTTGCGGGACTCGGTTGCGTTGGTTTGAATTATTTCCGCTGGTCTCCTACTTGGTGCTTCGTGGGCGTTGTCGGACTTGTAGTTGTCTGGTGACGACTCGTTACTTTGTCGTGGAGCTGGCGACTGGGGTTCTGTTTGCGCTTTGTCTTAGTTTGACTATGGATCCGATCATGATTGCTTTGCTTTGGTTTATTGTGTCTGTACTGGTCGTAATTACTGTCTACGATCTCTATCACTTTATTATTCCAGACAGTTTGACCGCCAGTCTGACCTTTGGCGCAGCGCTGCTTTTGGTTTACGAACTTAGTCTTTCTTCAACTGGTTTTACAGACTGGTACTGGCATCCCTTAGCTGCGCTTGGCGGGGTAGCTTTCTTTTATTTCTTGTGGAAGATTTCTGGAGGTAAGTGGCTGGGGTTTGGTGATGTTAAATTGGCCTTTCCACTTGGATTATTAGTGGGACCAGGGTTGGTATTTTCGTTTGTGGTGCTGGCCTTTTGGGTGGGGGCAGCTATCAGTTTGGCAATTCTTGGAGTTGGTAAACTAAGAGGGGGAAAAACGCACTTACATTTACCTGGCCGAGCGCTTACAATGAAGAGTGCCGTTCCGTTTGCGCCATTTTTGGTGGCTAGTTGTCTGATAATTATTTTTACTCATTTCAATGTTCTTCAACTTTTTAGTTTCGCCTAAAAAAATAACCCCAAGCCCAAGCTACGTAGCTCAGGGTGGCTTTGGGCTGATTGAGTTGATGGTGAGTGTAACTATTATGGTAATTGTAGCTGGTATTGTAATTACCAACCAAGGGTCTTTCAACAATACCGTACTACTGCACGGTCAAGCTTATGAGATAGCTCTACAGATCAGAGACGTACAGCAATCGGCAGTAAGCGCAAATTTTGACGGAGGAGAGTATCGTTCTATTATGGGTGTGCATTTCAATTTAAGTAATAAACAAAGTTATACGGTGTTTAGAGATCTTGCTACCGGAGGAGTTGGGCATAATATTTTTTATGATGTGGGTGAGGAATTTGGAGTGCAGGGTTTCATTGATCCAAGGTTTGAGATTAAAAAAATTACGTACACTGACACTGGTGTAGTGCATGAGCTTAATGAAATATCTATTGTTTTCATCAGACCAAACTTTGATCCATATTTTGTAAAGGAAGAAGGAGGATTATCTAATATCGTAGAGACGAATAGTGTCTTTATTGATATCGGTTTAGTTGGCGAAGCAGGTGTATTTAAAACAATCGAAGTTACCGCTACTGGACAGATTGCCGTACAATAATAATATGACTAAAAACAAACTTAAAAAACAACGAGGATTTACCTTGATCGAAATGATTGTTTCTTTGGGGGTGTTTTCCGTAGTGGTTACGATTGCGGTCGGGGCTTTGCTGACCATTATCGCCACAAATCAGCAGCTACAAAAAGAACAAAACGTTATGATTAACTTGTCATTTACGCTCGACAGAATGACGAGAGAGATCCGAACAGGAACCGATTACTATTGCGAAGGAGCGACGGATCAAACATCTAATTTATTTGATGATAATGGAAATCTGGATGAGTACATAATTAGCCTCTCTTCCGTTGTAAAAGATTGCCCTTCTGGTCGTGGTGGAAATAAATACCAAGGGATAGTATTCAGAGAAGCAGGTAATAGTGTAACAGGAGATAATTTTGACAGAATTTTGTATTATTTTGACGAAACCCAAAATGCACTTTTGCGACGTGTTGGCGATAAAGAGGCTCAGCTAATTACCTCGTCGGGGATTTATATTGTAGACGCTGAGTTTTTTGTTACCGGAAGTCAGAAGTGGGGAGGGCCAAACGGTAATCCAGTTCAGCCAACCGTGACTATTTTCATAGAAGCAAAAGAAAAAGCCAGCGATGATAAATCGTATAAAATTCAAACAACCGTAACCCAACGAATACTTGATTTATGAAATACCCAAACCCAAACCAAGCAGGCTTTAGTTTAGTGGAAACGCTCGTAGCAATTACTATTCTACTAATTATCATTGTTGGTCCGATGAAAATTAGTTCCTCAACTGCCAAAAGTACCAGTTTTGCTAGTGAACAAATTGTTGCCTCTTTCTTGGCTCAAGAAGGGGCCGAGTTGGCCCAAAAAACCCGGGACGAACTCCTTTTGCTAAACTTCAATAATTATAATCCACAAAATGGTTGGGAGTCTTTTTCTTTCGACACTTTCGCTGGTACTACTGCTCAAAGTAAAGCTTATCGTTTTTGCTACGATGAAAAAGGTTGTTCTCTAGAGCTTGATCCCGATCCCGCTAAGCGGGTAAAAGTGTCTAATCAAGCTTGTGATAACATGGATAAAAAATGTGCGTTATATTTTAATGACTCTCCCGGGACTAGAGCACGGTATACTTATGATAGTAAGAGTAGTAGTAATGAAGATTATGATCCTACTCCCTATACCAGAGAAATTTTCCTTGAAAAAACTAACCCCGATGAGGTGAGGGTGATTTCCCGGGTAACTTGGAGTTCTGGGAACCAACGAGCTATTCAAACCGCTGAGGTTGAGACCTACTTATATAATGTGTATGGAAGTTAGAGATATCATGAAAATTAGAAAAACAATCAAACCCGCGGAAGCCGGCTTCGCCTTGCTGATTAGTCTGATTGTAGTTGGTGTAGTGTTGTCGGTTGGAATGACAATTCTAGATTTATCGATCAAACAAGTTGAACTGGCTACTAATACCAGAGAGTCGGAGGTCTCCTTTCACGCGGCTAACGCTGGAGCCGAGTGTGCTCGTTATTGGCGAAAAAAAGCCAACGATGAGATGGTGGTGGGCGTCGAATTTGCACCTTCATGTTTTGACAAGGACCCCACTGATGTTAAAAATGACGCAATTTCTCTTGGTAACCCAGGAAGACTTGGAAACGGAAGGATTAATCAGTACGAGTACGAATTTACTTGGGGAGACGTGGGTGCAGAGCGTTGTAGTCAAATAAACACTATCGTGATTGATGCTAATTCAGAAGCTACGACCACCCTGCGACAAGTCCCAGCCTATATACTCGGGTTTCCAGTGGATAGCTTTAACCCAAATGACTTGAATTATGAATGTTCGTCTGGCTCACAATGTACGCTTATCTCGATTCGAGGTTATAATAAGGCTTGTAGACTGGTCAATAGTTATGGTACCGTGCAACGTGAGGTATTCTTACAATTCTAGTTATGGATAAAAAAGCTCAGACAAACAGACTGCAAAAATTGCGGGAAACGGTTTCTTACCACCAAAAACTCTATTATAGTGAAGATTCACCCAAAATAAGCGACCAAGCTTACGACGCTCTTTTGTTGGAGCTGGCGGAGTTGGAGCTGGCGGTGGAGGGTAAGGCAAGTGTTGTTTCTTCAACGGTTGGAGGAGAAGCGAGCGAAGCTTTTGCTAAGGTGAACCATAAGGTGAGACAATGGTCTTTTGATAATGTGTTTTTAGAAACGGAGCTTCGTGAGTGGGATTCTCGACTGAAGCGTTTACTAAGAGAAGCAGACCATTCGGTAGCTGGCTTGTCTTATGTAGCGGAGCACAAGATAGACGGACTTAAATTGGTGGTGGAATACGAAAAAGGTCAGCTGGTTCGGGCTTCGACTCGGGGAGATGGAAAAATTGGCGAGAACGTCACTCACACCGCCAAAACAATTTGTTCACTCCCGCACAAACTTATGGAACCAATCGATTTAATTTGTGTGGGAGAAGTTTGGCTAAGCGAAGCAGAGTTTGCGCGGATTAACACCGACCGAAAAAAAGCCGATGAACCGCTTTTTGCTAACCCTCGCAACGCCGCGGCTGGTTCGCTCCGACAACTCGACTCAAGTGTGTCTGCCAAGCGCAACTTGTCGCTGACGGTTTATGACATAGATTTGTTTATTGCTTGCGGTACAGGTCTTAAAGCTCCTCAGTCTCAACTTCAAGAGCTTAAGCTCTTGAAGAAACTTGGGCTACCAACCAGCGGCGACTCTAGGTTGTGTAAAACAATTGACGAGGTGCAGGTTTATTATGATGAGTGGTTAAGTAAGCGAGATGACTTGGAATATGGGGTAGATGGAATAGTGATGAAGGTCAACGACGTATCTTTACAGCGCTTGCTTGGCTACACAGCGAAGGCACCGAGGTTTGGTATGGCGTATAAGTTTCCGTCCGAAGAAGCAACCACTGTGGTGGAAGATATTCAGCTTCAAGTGGGTCGGACCGGGGTGATAACACCAGTGGCACACCTCAGGCCGGTTTTGATCGCAGGCTCAATGGTCTCGCGAGCCACTTTACACAATGAAGACAATATAGCGCGGTTAGATGTGCGGGTTGGAGACACTGTAATACTGCGAAAAGCTGGCGATATTATTCCCGAGATTTTGTCGGTAATGCTACCACTCCGGCCGGAGAAGACGAAGGCCTTTAAATTTCCCAAGGTTGTTTTTGAATGTGGTGAAGACGGAGCGATAGAACGAGTTCCGGGTGAGGCGGCCTACCGTTGTGTGTCAAAAGATTCTGGTAGCCTACACCGTCAGCGGCTTTACTACTTTGTTTCTAAAGGAGCGCTTAATATAGATGGGGTTGGTCCAAAGTTGATAGATTTATTTTTAGACAACGGCCTAATTTCAAGCTATGCAGATTTGTTTACCTTGAAACTTGGTGATTTACGAGACCTTCCAGGATTCAAAGAAAAAGCGGCGCAAAATGTAATTTCAGCTATTGAAGAAGCCAGAAAAGTACCGCTATATCGTTTGTTAATAGGCTTGTCGATTGAAAATATTGGAGAAGAAACTGCTAGATTGATGGCCGAGACTTTTGGTTCACTTGAAGCCATGCAAAAAGCTAAGTTAGAAGAGGTTTCGGGTATTCATGGAGTTGGTGAGGTGGTGGCTGAATCATTGGTGAATTGGTTTGCTGATGAGAAACAGCAGGCTGTTTTGGTGGAGCTACTGCCACACATAACCATAGAGAATCCAACTAAGGTTGGAAAGTCAGACAAGCTGCACGATAAAACATTTGTCTTGACCGGAACGCTAAGTGAAATGACCCGCGACGAAGCTAAAGATTTAATTAGAAAATTAGGCGGCAATGTTTCTTCGAGCGTGTCCAAGCAAACCACTTATGTCTTGGTTGGGACAGAACCAGGAAGCAAGAAGGCAGAAGCTGAAGAACTCGGGGTGGCTATGATTTCGGAAGAAGAGTTTTTGAAACTTGTGGCAGGATAAAGTCCAAAGTGGTATGCTAGGTCTCATGAAAAAGGAAGATATTGAACAACTGGCTACTTTAGCCAGGATCAGACTAACCGAGCAAGAAAAAGCTAATTTTGAAGGCGATCTTTCGTCGATTATGGAATATGTTAGTACCGTTAGTGATATTGTGTCAGACGACGTTAAAACTAACCCGGAGATTGGTGTGGTGCACAATGTTTTTAGACAAGACGAGGTGACAAATGCACCAGACCAATACACTAGAGATGTGTTGGCAGAAATGCCAGCTACCGACGGTAGATATATGAAGGTTAAAAAAATTCTGCAAATAGAAGATTAATATGGATACCGTTAAAGACTTACGTAAAAAATTTATCGCCGGCGAAACAACCCCGCTAGAAGTTATTACTTCTGCCTTAAAGATTATTAAAGAAAAAAACGGTGAGATAAACGCTTTTTTACACGTTTACGAAGAAGCTCTGAAAGAAGCTGAAGAAGCAACAAAAATGTATCAAGAAAAAGGGGTTGATACACCAGCTTTGCTCGGCATACCAGTAGCGCTCAAAAATAATATTCTTCTCAAGGGTAAGAAAGCCACTGGTGCCTCAAAGATTCTAGAAAACTACACGGCCGTTTACGACGCTACAATTGTAAAGCGGCTAAAAGAAGCCGGAGCGATATTTATTGGCGCAACTAACATGGATGAATTTGCTATGGGCGGATCAACCGAAAACTCAGCTTTTGGTCCAACTAAAAACCCGGTTGATACTAGTAGAGTGCCCGGAGGGTCTTCTGGCGGCTCAGCTGCCGCAGTAGCTATGGGAGCTGTTCCGGTGGCTATTGGTACAGACACAGGCGGTTCTATTCGTCAGCCAGCTAGTTATTGCGGGTTGGTTGGTTATAAGCCTACGTACGGAGCTGTCTCGCGCTATGGGTTAATGGCTATGGGTTCTTCTTTAGATCAGGCGGGTCCGCTGACCAACTCTGTGGCTGACGCAGAATTGGTGCACCAAATAATATCTGGCCAAGACGAAATGGATGCTACTACAATTTCTGCTACCACTTACCCAAAAATACCTTTGAAAGAAAAGTATACCTTTGGGGTACCAAAGCGTTTCTTGTCCGAAGGAGTTGAACCAGATGTTTTGGAAGCTTTTGAAAAACACGTGGCGGAACTTAAATCTGCTGGGCACGAAGTGATAGATATTGAACTACCTTTGTTTGAAAAAGGTCTGGCTGCCTACTACATTGTGATGCCGGCAGAAGTTTCTTCAAACCTAGCTCGTTATGATGGAATTCGATACGGGCTGTCTGTTGAGGGTGAATCTCTACTTGATGTCTATGAAAAATCTCGGGCTGAAGGGTTTGGTCAGGAGGTTAAGCGTAGAATTTTACTTGGTACCCACGTTCTGTCTTCTGGTTATTACGACGCTTATTACGGAAAGGCAGAAATCGCGCGAAAGAAAATGCGTGAAGAACTGGCCGAAACATTTAAGAAAGTCGATTTTATTCTGACTCCAACCGCCCCAACTCCGGCATTTAAGTTAGGAGAGAAAGCTGAACCTCTTTCTATGTATCGGCAGGACATCTTTACAGTACCAGTGAATCTTACTGGAGTACCAGCCTTAACCTTCCCAATGGGGACAGTGGAACGTGACGGAATAAGGCTTCCAGTTGGGGTACAATATATTGGACCACACGGTGGCGACGCTCGTCTGTTTGATATCGGAAAATCCGTCTACGACAAGCGTTAATAACGCTCTATGGAACCAGTTACTTACGTTGCAAGCACAACTGTATCGACCACGGAATCTCTCGTACCTTCGGTCGGTTTTGATATTTTTGCGTTTATCGGAAGCTTGTTTGGTGGCAACGAAGAAGGAGTAAGTTTTTTCTCCAGTGACGGCTTATTAAGTTTCTTTAGTTCATTCTGGTCAGTTATAGCAATCTTGTCTTATATTATTTCGATAATACTTTTGATTCTTTATGTATTTGCAGCTACTCGTAGAAATTTATATTTAGGTTTGATGGAACAAGAGTTGCGTGACGGGGAAGAGTTATATGCTCAACAAAATGGAGGGGCGTTTCGTAATAATCGGTTACAAGATGTGTTTAAACATTCTGCTTCAGATAGTCCAAATGATTGGCGACTAGCAATAATCGAAGCCGACATTATTTTAGACGATACTCTAAAAAGTAAAGGGTACATTGGTAATTCGCTAGGAGAAAGACTGAAGAGTATTAGTCCAAATCAACTCGCTAGTATTGATGACGCTTGGGAAGCTCACAAAGTTCGTAACCGTATTGCTCACGATGGCGCAGATTTTGTTTTAACTAAGAGGATTGTCGATGATACGTTAGCGCGTTATCAAAACGTATTTAGAGAGTTTGGAGTAATTTAAGTTGCCAAGACGACCAAAATAGTGTATTTTTTGTACCTACTACATTGGACTACTTCGTCTGATTAGTGAATAAAATACTGACAAGGTGTACTGATCCTGTAAGGATGAGGAGAGTTCACTCCAACGTTGCAATAGAAGTAAAACACAAAATACAGCGGGGTGAAAAGGTCTGGGAGACCTTCGCAAGACCTTGACTAGTATTTTATGAAGAATGAATAAAATACTGACAAGGTGTACAGATCCTGTAAGGATTAGGAGAGTTCACTCCAACGTTGCAATAGAAGTAAAATTAAATATATAGCGGGGTAGAGGAGAGGCACCTCGGGAGGCTCATAACCTCCAGACCCCAGTTCGATTCTGGGCCCCGCAACAAATAAACAAAAGGTTGCGAGCTTTGCTCGCGACCTTTTGTTATAATATCTATCATATGCAATGTGTAATTTTGGCGGCCGGTAAAGGTACGCGTTTAAGACCGCTTACCGACAATACTCCGAAACCGTTAGTTAGGGTGTCAGGTAAAGCTCTTATCGATCGTATTGTCGAATCTCTTCCGAGCTCTGTCGATGAGCTGATAATAGTTACGGGTTATCTAGAAGATCAAATTAGAAGCCATTGTGGTAAAGAATTTTATGGACGCAAAGTTACCTACGTTCATCAAGAAGAACAAAAAGGTACCGCGCATGCTTTGTGGCAGTGTAAAGAGCTCCTTCATGGGAAAGGTCGCTTTCTTTTTATGTTTGCCGATGATTTGCATGGAGCAGAAGACATTGCCCGGGCCACATCTTTTACTCGTTCAATGTTAACTTTGACTACCGATAATCCGGAAAAGTTTGGTATTGTCGTTCGTCATCCAGATGGCACTCTGGCAGAGATGATTGAGAAACCAGAGCATCCACCTTCCAATCTAGCTTCAACCGGCGTAATGGTGCTAGATGAGAATATTTTTAAATTTGATCCTTTTGCTAAAGAGACCAAGGGGGAATACTACCTCACCGATGTTATTGCTGAATATGCCAAACAATACCCAATCGCTGTAGTAGAGCAAAATCTATGGATACCCATTGGTTATCCTGAAGATATAAAAAAAGCTGAGGAAATACTCGAAGCTATTAAAAAATAAATTAGTGAACAAGTGTTGAAGCTAGAGCTATAATAGTGTACTCTAGCCCCACAACTTCATTCGTCGATGTAGCTCAGTTGGTTAGAGCGTAGCACTCATAAAGCTAAGGTCGGAGGTTCAATTCCTCCCATCGACACAAATATAAGAGCCCGTAAGGGCTTTTGTTGTGTCGATTTAAAACATTCTGGAGGGATTTTGATAGGGGTTTACGGTGAATTATCTAGAAACTCATTTTATAGATGGATGGAATGGTTTTATTGGGGTAAATAGCCGCAAGCTATTTTGTAACCTAGGACTAGCTGGCTGGAATCCATTATTACTCTTGTGCATACTACGTTTGAATCGTTCGTCTCAAAACCAATGATTGATTTATCTTCTAGGGTAGGGTTGTTTTTTAGATAAAAAATCTTTTTGTTAAGACCTGATTGCTTTAAAAAAGCTACCAATTGTTCGTCTAACATAAACGCTATTTGGACACCCTGATCTATTTCCTGTATCCATGATTCTTGTATATTTAGCTCTAAGCCTTCTACGATTAAAGCTTCCTCATTGTCTTTTGAAGCAACTGGCCAGGCAAAATTACCCGACTGCTGAGGACTTAAAAAAGATTTGTACTCGCCGTATAGTTTCTGGATAATTATTTCTGGCGTCATTTGGACCTCAGTAGCAACCAGCTGAATTATCTCTTCTGGCGTTACTTCTTCCGCTGCGTAATTAGGTATAGCTATTTCTGATTTGTCTTCTGTAAATTTGTTTTGTTGTGGTAGCGGCTGGTAATTACTTCCGTAGTTAAAACCTAGATTGAATCCAATAATTGGCAACATTATGAATACGAACAGAGCTAGATATTTTGATAGAGGAGTGACAGTACAGAAGTGCTTTTTGAAAAAAGAATCATTTGCTATTGGGATTGTATTTTGTTCTGGTGTGTGTTCCATATACTTTAATTGTACTTTAGTTTTAGTTTAAATTCATAGATCGTAACCATTGTAGTATAAGTCGTATTATCAATAGTTGTGTAACAGCATCAATCCTTTGGGCCTAATTTGGTAGACAAAAAGCCCCGAAGGGCTTTTCTTTTGCGCGGCCGAAGGGACTCGAATCTTACAGATTCAGTACCCCAATTGGCTAGATTAATCACTTCGTGAGTAATCTAGCTCAATCGGGCTTCGAGTCCCCAAATTGTGTGCTCCACACACAATTTCACTCGACCACAGAAAAAGCCCCGAAGGGCTTTTCTTTTGCGCGGCCGAAGGGACTCGAACCCTCAACCTCCCGCGTGACAGGCGGGTGCTCTAACCAATTGAGCTACGGCCGCAAAAATACGCTTTCACGTAAGTGGCAAGAGTATAGCGGTTTTGTCTCTTTTTTGCAATAACTACTACATGCGTTTTCAAACACCCTGATTCGTGATAACATCTACGACGCAATTGAGAGATTGTGTGCCGATAAATATGCCAACATAGCTCAGTCGGTAGAGCGCGTCCATGGTAAGGACGAGGTCCACAGTTCAATTCTGTGTGTTGGCTCAGGATAAAAAAGAGAGCGACGCCTAAAGGCGTCGCTCTCTTTTTCTTGCTATACTCACGAACATGTCTGACGAAGTAAATAACAAACGAATAACTGAAATCGACGAGGCGATGCTAGAGCCTGATTTTTGGAATGACCCACAAGCAGCACAAGCGATGATAAAGGAGCTCCAAGAACTTAAAGATACTTCAGAAGGGAAAGTAAAATACGACCGCAATGACGCAATATTTACCATTGTGGCTGGTGCGGGTGGAGACGATGCTGAAGATTTTGCCCGAATGTTGGTTGAGATGTATCAGAAGTATGCTGAAAATCGCAACTGGAACGTGGTAATAATTGACAGTAATACAAATAATCAAAACGGTTATCGTAACTTAACTTTTGAAATAAAAGGAAAGGGTGCCTATGGCACCCTTCATCGTGAATCTGGAGTACACCGACTAGTTAGAATTTCTCCGTTTAATTCCAATGGTAAACGCCAAACTTCTTTTGTTTTGGTGGAGGTCTCTCCTCACTTGGAAGATGTCAGTGCGGTTGAGCTGAATGATGATGATTTAGAAATTTCTTTTGCTCGAGCCGGTGGAGCTGGTGGTCAAAATGTAAATAAGCGCGAGACTGCTGTAAGGATTGTCCACAAACCGACTAATATTTCTGTCAATATTTCTACCGAGCGTTCACAACAGCAGAACCGTGAAAAAGGATTGGCTCTATTGGCCGGTAAAATATTTGCCTTTAATGAAGCTCAAAGGCAACGAGAACTGCAAGGACTTTCAGTCGAAAAAACCCTTAAAATAGAGTGGGGTAGCCAGATTCGTTCTTATGTTTTACATCCTTATCAGCTAGTGAAAGATCATAGAAATAACACCGAAGTACGCAACGTAGACAAGGTTCTTCAAGGAGACATACAGACGTTTATAGACGCTTCGAATAATTTAAAATAGCGTGATATACTGTCCAGTATGATTTACTTTGATAACGTATCGAAGGTGTACAGCGACGGCCGTTCGGCCGCTCTTCAGGAGGTCACTTTTCAAGTAGCCCCTAAAGAATTTGTTTCTATCGTTGGGCACTCAGGAGCTGGAAAAACAACCTTACTTAAGATGATCATCGCAGAAGATAAACCATCACAAGGGCAAGTTTTTTTTGAGTCATTAGATATCCACCGTATTCCTAAAACTAAGCTCCCAAGTTATCGGCGTAAGATCGGGACTATTTTCCAAGACTTTAAGCTTCTACCCCACAAAACCGCGTACGAAAATGTGGCATTTGCTATGGAAGCAAACGGTCGTACCGACGCCGAAATAGCCGAAAACGTTCCGCACGCTTTGTCTTTAGTCGATCTCGACGATAAGGCTTGGAATTTCCCGAGTGAATTGTCTGGCGGTGAAAAGCAAAGAGTGGCTATCGCTAGAGCAATCGTCAATCAACCAGACATAATCATTGCCGACGAGCCAACCGGAAACCTAGACCCGATAGCCACTTACGAGGTGGTACAAATACTCCGAAAGATTAACGACCTCGGCACAACTGTTATAATGACTACACACAACAAGGGGGTGATTGACGAGATAGAGCGTCGAGTTATAACGATGGACGGAGGAAGGATTGTTAGAGATGATACTACAGGTAAATACGTTTTGTAATAATTATGATCACTGGATTTCGTAGAGTAATAAAAGCAGGTTTTGTCGGGTTTTGGCGTAATGCATACGTGTCGTTAGCGTCTATTTTTGTGCTTACTATCGCTTTGTTTGTAATCGGAGCAACCATGTTTCTTAACCAGTTGCTAGAAACCTCCCTGGCAACAATCCAATCAAAGGTAGACATCAATGTGTACTTCGTGCCAGATGCACCCGATGAAGAAATACAAAGGATCTTAGCAGCCGTAGAAGCTTTGCCTGATGTTGCTTCGGTAACGTTTACCTCTCGCGAGGACGCCCTTTTACGGTACCAAGAAAAAAACCAAGACGACAAGATTTCGTTGCAAGCACTCGATGAGCTAGACGAAAATCCTCTGGGAGCAAATATAGCTGTCCAGACCAACGAAACTTCTCAATACGAAGGGGTAGCGTTATTTCTAGAAAATCAGCGTGAGCAAGAGCAACCCCAGGTTCAGGTTATAGACGAGGTTAACTACGCTCAGAATAAAGATTCTATCGACACGTTAACCAATATAATAAACGCTACCGAACGAGCTAGTTTAATTATTATGGGTATCTTATTGCTCGCCTCGGTGCTTATTACTTTCAATACTATTCGTTTAGCTATCTACACCTCACGTGAGGAGATTGCCATCATGAGGTTGGTGGGAGCAAGTAACATGTTCATTCGCGGGCCATTTATGTTGCAAGGAATTATGTATGGCTTTATTTCTGGAGTTTTAACCATGTTACTGTTTTATCCACTTCTTGTTTGGCTAGGTCCAAGGACAGAAGCTTTCTTCGAGATGAACCTGTTTGATTATTATATTGTAAACTTTGGCGAGATCTTCGGAGTACTGATAGGGGTTGGAATTGTACTTGGTCTTGTCTCTAGTACATTTGCGGTCGCTCGTTACTTACGAACTTAATTTCTTTCATGACTATAAAACCTAAAAAAAAGAAAACGACTGCAAAACAGCCGGCGACGAAGTACATTTTTATTGTCGGCGGTGTAATGAGCGGAGTGGGCAAGGGAGTAGCTTCTTCTTCAATTGCGCTCTTGCTCCAAGCCAGGGGACACAAGGTGACGGCGATGAAAATTGATCCATATATTAACGTGGACGCAGGCACCATGAATCCAACCGAGCACGGTGAGGTGTTTGTACTCAAAGATGGTCTAGAGACCGACCAAGATATGGGAAATTATGAACGTTTCCTGAATGTAGATTTGCCGTCAATCAACTACATGACCACCGGTAGCGTGTATCAGTCTGTCATTCAAAAAGAACGTAACCTAGAATATGGAGGTAAAAACGTAGAA
>Ga0222691_1000121_pt1 | contig 33819 bp, 30 predicted proteins | sample AntAcemetage1237_FD_179839 | JGI IMG/M metagenome (GOLD analysis project Ga0222691, IMG submission 179839) | Saline water microbial communities from Ace Lake, Antarctica - #1237 | ecosystem: Environmental > Aquatic > Non-marine Saline and Alkaline > Saline | place: Antarctica: Ace Lake... | reverse complement strand
GCAAACCCTACAGAGCTTGCTATCCCTTTCGATCCACTAGCCTTTAACATGGACGATTTGCTCAACGGTGTAGAAGCCAGGTACCCGACGATTAAGTTCCCTCAAGGAACAACAACAGTGTTCATGGTGGATGGCGTTGCCCTCACTGAGCTTAAAGGCACCATCCTGCACCACCACCGGACAAATGCTTATTACAAAGTTCCGTTTGCTGATAAGAAGCCGGAGGATGAAAAGGCACCGGATTGCGCAAGTCAGGATGGCGAGACAGGGATTGAGCGCATCACTGGCAACGAAATAGAGTGTGAGACATGCCCTTTAAACCAGTTTGTTGACGGGCATAAGGCGTGTACAAATCGAATCAGAGTGTATTTCTGTCCGGCTGGGCAATCAATGCCCTACATCTTGGATGTTCCACCCACCAGCTTAAATGCATACCAAAGCTTTTTAAATGCGTTCATCGGTCGAAGAAAGAACCCGTTTCAATTTCAGGCGACTGTCACGTTGTTTCTGGGTAAGTCATCCGGCGGTGCAGAGTTCTGCAAAGCTAAGTTTGAGATTGGTCCGGAGCATGAGCGGGATGCAGCGATTGATTTCTATAGTCAAAAGATGGCCATCAAGCAACTCCTATCAAACGGTTAAGGGGGTGAGCCGATGGCTGCCTATGACGCGCTACACATTAACTGGGTAGATGTTTTCGCTGCCTGGGGCAAGCCTAAAAAATCAACCGGAGACAACTACTCTATGTCGTGCCCGATACCTGGGCATGATGATAAACACGCATCATTCACCTTCAACGGTAAGAATGGTATGTGGCAATGTCGTGGAGCCTGTCTTTGCACTGGCAACGGGCACCAGATATTCGAGAAGGTACTTAATCTCTCTGCAGGTGATGCATTTAAACATGTTATGGCGCTTGGTGGAGTCATTGACGAGCCAAAGAAAAAGAAGAGTCGTTCCGCACGTGAAGCACTCTCCCTGACTGGCTACTCCAACATGAAGAAGATACCACCAGAATTCCTCATGTCGCTGGCGGTAACAGACAAGGTGCATCCTCAGTGGAAACTACACTGCGTTGCCATGCCATACATGAATCCGGAGGGTGTCGTTACTGCAGTTAGATACCGGACTGAAGGACGGCCCAAGTTTGGGTGGGACGAAAAGAATGTTGTCTCTCTCTATGGCCTATGGCTGGACCTAAACAAGAACTCTGAGAGCATCGTCTTTGTCGAAGGTGAGTCAGACTGTCATACCTTATGGCACCACCGAGTTCCGGCATATGGTGTACCCGGAGCAACGGCATTCAACAAAGACTTTGTAAAGGTTATACCGCACGTCAAGAACGTGTATGTATTAGTCGAACCACCGGACGAAAAGCAGGATGCCGGAGAGCATTTCTTCAGGGATATTGCCAGTGCTGCTTGGGCGTCTGATGTAAAGGTATATCGCCTTTCATCGGCTGCAATCGGATACAAGGATCCTTCCGACATGCACCTGCAGTGCATTAACTTTAAAGAAAATTGGGACAAGGTGATGGCAGGAGCCGTGCTGGTGGAGCGCAACGAGCTTGCACGCAAATCACACGACTGCCCTGTTGCCTTCAACACGCCTAACGGCTACACCTTCACCAAGCGTGGCATCTACTGCTACGACGAGGACGGTAGCGCAAAGCTGGTAACAAGCACACCTATCTGCATTGACGCTATCCTCACGGATGATTCCGGCTTAGAGTATGTACGACTTTGCTTCCGGCACCATATCAAAGGGTGGATATACACGACTGTGAAACGAGGGGATGTCGTGTCCGGACGCAAGATACTTGAACTCGCTGATAGGGGGCTTGACGTGTCCGAGAGCAGTTCAAAGCGATTAGCCAACTTCATGTGTGACTTGCTCCGTTACAACCCTGAGACGCCTTACAAGACGCAGTACCAGCGCGGAGGGTGGAGCAACAACATGCGTGAGTTCGTGCCACTCAAAATGTCAGCGGATGCGTGTGTTGATACTAACCTGTTTGCCGGATATGAAGCATCTGGAGATATTAGTACGTGGGTAGCAGGAGCGGTGGACGCGAGGAAAAACTACTTTGTTCGCGCGGTCATGGCTGCGTACGCATCCAGCGCACTACTCAAGATACTTAACCTGCGCTCATTCTTCTTTCACATGTTCAACCATCAATCCGGGGTAGGCAAGACCTGCGCTCAAAAGCTGGCCTGTTCCCTGTATGGTGATCCGGAAAAGGTTATCCGGACATTCAATTCGACCATCACTGGATTAGAAAGAGCAGCAGCGCAGCACAACGATATCGGCTTATGCCTGGACGAATATCAAATGCTCAACGAGTTTGAAAAAGAGAAGTTTGTTAATGAGATATACAAGCTCATTCAAGGGGTGTCAAAGGCACGTTCGAACGTAAGGCTTGAGAGCGTACCCGTCGATTCATGGCGTTTATGCTTCGTTACCTCCGGCGAGTTTCCACTCACGGACAAGAGTAACCTGCAGGGGATCCGAACACGTGTACTAGAAGCCTATGGCGCACCGTTCGAAGACCAGAGCAAAGCGGATGCAATGTACGCTATGCTGTCGGATAACTACGGTCACATAGGCCCAATCTATATTGATTATGTGCAACGCTTCCGGGGTCAAATCAAAGAGAGATTCAAGGTGCTCAACGAGCAAGTGAGAGAGCATATGAAACGTTATAGGGGAGCTGTTAACCAACACACAGCAAACTTAACAGCAATAGTTCTGGCTGACGAAATATTATCCATGCACTTGAGGGAAAAGCCTAGCAAGCTATCTGACTTTCTGGACGCCATCTACGGCTACGAGGCTATCAAGGTACCCATCATAGAGCAGGTGCCTGATGCTTTTTATGACTGGCTAGCAAAGAACTCCTCACGGATTCCGTTCATCACAGAAACCGGTACCGTGAGAGATTTGCTTGGGTGGACCGGGGATTCTCATATATTCTTGATTAACAGCGCATTCGATGCGTTCGCTAAGGATATATGTTTGAGCCGGACAGCAGTGCTCAGCCAGCTAAAGGACTGCGGAATTATTGAACCCGGCACATCAAGACACCCAAAGATGGCCGGACATGTGGTGCGTGGACACAGAGTCAAATTTGCTAAGGAGGTTAACTAGGTGCCAGACATTGATTATCTTTTAAAAAAGATTGTAGACTATAGGAGCCAACCGCTCGAAGGAATGATAAAACACCAGGAGTTATTTATTGACACCATCCTAATGACCTACCTCATGGCTTGCTTTGAGAGTAAGGAATTAGAAGACCTTTGCCATTACCTGCTACCTATGGAGCCGGAGACGGACGAGGACATTGAGTATATTATGCAGCTTGCCGAATCAGGCTCAATCGTTTGGAAGCACAAACACCAGTACTTTAATCCGGACAGAGTAAGACTTTGCGGTTGGATTGTTAACAACGATGCACGGCGCAAGCACGCACAAGTCACTGTCTCCGGCTGGATTGAAGACAAGAAGGCTGGTAACTTACCGGAGGGAGGAGAATTTTAATGAATGACAACCATGTAGCTACGCGACAACCGAAGCAGTTAAAGAAATACTTTAACGCCTTTGAGCTTGAACTCATCACAACACTGCTTTGCCTTGGGGGGTACGTAGAGAATAAGGTGATTGGCCTGATACCCAACACCAGTCTCTATAATCAAAAGGAGCAACGGCACTTGCTAGCGGCAAGCTACCACCTTTCAGCGGCGAATTACGAACTGCTCAGCCGGATGGATAAGACGCAAATCCAACGCGCTGTTAAAACTCTCGCTGAATGCGACCTCGTTTCACTGCCCAAAGGTGACATAAAAAAAGTTCGTGAGGAACTTAGACGCCTGGACAAACTGCAAACGATTGACCGCGCCTTGCTTGAAGAACTATATGTCGGAATCTCCGGCGCTACCTGTCAAGGGTGCACGATTAAAGACCACCACCGATGCAAGCTCAAGAAAGCGCTTATCATGGCTGACGCGCCCATGTATGACGAGTACGCAACAGATAGATGTGGCTACGCCTTTGACGGCAACACAGACAGAGAAGAATTTTTATTGGAGGTATTGGAGGATGAAGATACAAAAGATATATAACACGGGTCTAGTGTACATAAAGAAAGATTTAAGGCACTGTATCGAAGGGTATGAAGTGGAGGTTCATGGAGTGCCGGGGAACGTGCTTATCAAAGAGGCCGGAAAGACATCTTGTGTGTTCTGCGGAAGTGAAGATTATTTATTTACACACCGACACGCTGCACTGTGTAAGGAGTGTCTTTTAGAAATGCACGAGGGGATTTACAACACTGAAACAGACGCCATGATGCAACGACTTGAGGAGGTCGAGCATGGAAAGAACACCGCAACAACTAGGTAAGTGGAGAAAGGCTAAGGGTGGAGCCGGAGAAAGGGAGTTGAAGAAGCTTATTGACTCCTACGGTTTCACAGCGGAACGAACGCAGCAGTTTTGCGGTAAGGGGTCCGACTCAGCCGATGTACGCTCGAACATACCAGGACTATATATCGAGAGCAAGAGATATGCCGACGATGTACACAACAAGCACACAATGATCCACTCATGGCTTGAGCAAGCAAAGATAGACGCTAAAGGCAAAGCAACGCCTGTTGTCTTTGTCCGGAGTGATAGACAAGAGTGGTTCGCGTACTTGTACCAAAACGCGAGAGTGTGGGACATCGTTACGGACAGCGTAATCGTTACGGACACCGTAATTGTCCGGATTAGAGCTAAAGACTTATTGGACGCACTAGCTAAGGCATTGCAGTGCCCACGATGCAAGTCTGTTATGCCGGAACGCAGGTTCATCTGCGAAGATTGCGAGGAGGAATTGAAAAATGGCACTACATCTTGCGATAGTAACATTTAGTTGCGTGCTCGGGCTAGGAGTAGGGCAATACTTGTTTAAACGGTCATGTAGCCAATAACAAAGGAGCTGAATGCATATGTACTTTCATACACCATACTCTTATCTAAACTATTTAACGCCAAACGCATTCAGCCGTCCGGGGAGGAATAGAAAATTCACACGAGGCATTGTGTGGCACTGGGTCGCGAACGCAAATACCGACGAACGTATGAACCGGAACTACTTCGAAGGATTGAAAGACCAATCTGGGGTCGGCACGTTAATTTATGCAAGTGCCGTATCTATCATTGGTTTCAAGCGCATCATCTGCAACATGGCGGACAGCGAGGAAGCCTTTCACGTGGGCGCAAACAACTATACGGAGGTCGGGAAGCGCTTAATGGAGGGGTGCCGGAATCCGAACCAGTCACTCATGGGCGTAGAACTGTGTCATCCGGACTGGACCGGAAAACCCGACGACCTTACTTACAAACTGGCCGTGTCCTGGGGAGCCGAAAAAGCGACAGCATGGGGCTTGAATCCGTTGACCGACTTCTACCTACATGGGGAAGTTGTCCTGGACAAAGATCCTGCGACCGGCAAGTTATCGCCAAGAGGATGTCATAGGTACTGGATTGACAACCCTCAAGCATGGGCTAAATTTAAGAAGGATGTTGTTGACTACCAAAACAGCCTTAGACCTAAGACTGTTGCCGATCAGGAAATGTGGAAGCACGACGCAGTTATGGGGATGCACGAGCGCGAGTTAATAACCTCCGTGGATTGGGCTAAGCGATTCAATGAGCCATCACCGCTTTGGTTTGATGCCGTAACAAACAACAGGTTATACGATAAGATGCAAGATCAAATTGACGAGCTACACAAGCAAATAAATGAGTTAAAAGCAGCGAAGTAAACGCAAAAAAAGCCTCCGGAGGTGACAGCTCCTAGAGGCTTTTTGCTTGCGCTTGAGCCAATTAATTATAACACGGCTAACGTTGCTTGTCTCGAAGAACTCTCGGTCTGCTTGAGCAAAACTCAATGCTCTTTGCCATTTCTACGGTTGACCTAGCAATATTCTCAACCTGCTGCACCATTAGCTCCATGTTCATCTTGTTCTGGTCAAGGGTTTTGACTATACTTTGATGCAAGAAGTCCTCACGCTCTTTAGCTGAAGCTTGCATGTAGACTATCAGCTTTGATATCAGCGTAAATAGTGCGGCAATCGCTGTAATCAAGATGCCCAAAAACCAATAGAACATAGTTATCAAAACTTCAATATCGTGCGTCGCAATAATCTTTTGAGTCAAGTCAACTGCGTTGTCCATCTCACTCTCTCCCTTGTAAGTAACTGTCCTTTAACAGCGATTCAATGTCGGTGTATATACTGCTTATCTCGTTCGCACGTTCCACATCATCCATCTGGTTATAGTCACCGGAACTCATGAACTCTTCGACAGCTCCTTTAGCTAGTTGACCATAGGCCTTTTGATATTGTACCCTTTCTTCCGCTGACATGCTATAACTTTGGACAACTTTGTTTTTTGTTCTCTTGAGTTCAAAGTCTTGATAGCGTGGGAACTGCTTTGTTTCTCCGGACTCTTTGTACATGCGCTGCAACTCAGTATCTATATACTCCGGCTTAGAGTTACGGATTCTTGCCGGAGATAGCCAGGTCTCGATTAAGCTTTGCTCGGGTACTTTCTCTCCCCACGTGTCCACCTTCTCAGGTAAGCCCAACCTTGAGAATGAATTAGTTCCTTGAGTTAAAGGCAACATCCTTTGCTTCATGGGGTTTACGCCGTGCTTCATGATGCTGTTAGGGTCGTCGTTCTCGCGCTTGTTAGTGTCGAATGTTTTACCAAGCGTGCTCTGCATCCCACCTAGCGGAACAAACTGGCTGAACGCTTGAGCGCCTATTTTTGTTGCGTTCTCAACGACGTTGCTATTACCAGTCGAAGAGTAACCACCAAAGAGCCGTTGGATTGTTTGCAACATAGCTTGATTGAACAGAGTGTTAGCCCCGGTGCCGACCGCATTTAAAACCGCGCTGTCCTCCGGAGTTCCGTTTTGCCTGTTCTGTTCATAGTCTGCACCCATGGCAATAGCTAGTGCCTCCGGCTGCATCCAATCGTAAGGAACCCATGTATCCGTGCCGGGTACCTTCATGGTGTAAAACCCTGTGTTCATCTGCTGGTCAGCGTGCACGCGTGCGTCTTTGTCATTAGGTATGCCACCTGTGATATAGCCGTTGCGGTACATCCAGACACCGACATAGAGCGAACCCATGCCCGTTACAGTGTCACCTATGTAGCGAGTGAACTTGTACTGGTCAAACTCGCCACCTTTAGACGCAAGGTTTAACGCTTGCTTAGCAACCTTCGCCACGCCGCCAACAGTATGATCCCCTGCCCTTGCTGCAAGGTTTGATGGAGTTAGTACGAAAGGCGCACCGATGTTACCAGCACCGAACTTTTGACCAGCGCTTGTGATGTATCCGCCTTTGTTCACAGCCCTTCTCAGGTCCAGCATAAGCTCACTGAACTTATTCAAATCCTGGAATGTTCTCTGCAGCCCGATTTGACGAGCTTGTTTATAGACGGCATCCGGAATCTCGATATCGTACATGCTGACACCTTTTTTAGCTTCCTCCGACATAGCTTTGTAGGCGGTCTTTTGGTAGCCATGAATCACTGTGTCGTAGTGCATTTGATAGAAAGGCCGGTCACCAATCTTGAGCGCGGTTTTGACTACCTTATCGGTGCCGGAATACAGTGAGCCGATTACCCTTTTTGATTTCGCCACCGGATATTTAACGGCAAACGTTGCCATCTCTTTCGCTTCTTTCAAGCTGCCCGGGAAGGTTGGGAGGTCAGCATTCACCCAATCTCTCCATGCGTTTTGTACGTTCGTGTCAAACTCAACAGCCGTGCCAGCAGGTGACGTATCAATCCCAAGCGCTGAGTCTTCGAGAACTTCATTCACAGCCCGGCCCATGGATGTTTTTGCGTTAGGGTTGGCCCTAAAGTTCTTTCTTTTAGTCGCGAAGTTATAAGTAGCTCCAACACCTTCTTTGAGCGCTTTGTACGGATTGTTATCTGCAAGTTGTGGTAAGTACTGCGTCTTCTCAGAGCTTAGCTTCGACAGCGAACCTCTAAGAAGTTTATCAACCCAAGTGCCTTTTAATTTGCTTGCTCTGACTAAGATGTTATCCGCTACAACGGAGATCGCCTGTGATGGAGCAACCCAAAGCGCGTTGTAACCAACGTTGCCATAAACATTTTTCTCTAGCGAAGTCGGATTAAGAAGCAGGTTAACGCGCTGGTAGCTTCGCAGTTTATCCCCGACACCTGGCAATACATAGTTGTCCAGTATTTTTTTATACTTAGCCAAAACAACTTGCCCCGGTCGGTCGAATTGCTGCGCTCTTGTTAAGCTATGGAACTCGTCGTACAACTTCACTATCGCAGTTGCATCCTCCGGCAATAACTTATCACCAGCGTTCTTGACGCCAGCGTTCACCCACTCGTTCGGCTTATGGCCTGCTTCGAGGAGTATCTTTTTAGCAGCTTCAATCTGCTTGTTCCCCATGCGCAACCAACCTTCAGGGGAAAGCGTTTTGAATGCTGATAGCATCTGAACGCCTCCCCCGGTTGCCGCACCTTTTTCGGCAAGCATTATGATGGTGTCATTAGCTGCAGCAAAGTCACCCGCTTTCATCTGCTTTACGATGATTGCTTGTCCGAGCGCTGCCATGTCCTTATTCAGGGTATCGCCGGATGAAGTGAATTTTGATATGGATCCACTCAAGTCAGCTTCGACAGCTTCCCATGCTTTATCCCACGCAACCTTCATTGGCATCGGCATACGCCGTGGCATGTGCTGTGCAAAGTTCTCAAGCACTTCTTTCGCAGTCAGGTCACTGCCCATAACGGAGTTCTCAATAAACTTGAGCGGCTTTCCTGCGAACTTATCTGCAAAAAGTTGCAGGTTGAGTGGTAATATTTTCGTGTTAAACGTCTTCACTTTATTTATCTGCCCAAAGGACAAACCCTCATCGTAAAACTGGTTGTACCATTGTGCTGCTTCATCACCCGTAGCCTTTTGAGTAATCGTATCGTCAAGCACAGCACCGGGGAATTGCTTATCCACCTTTGGCTTTGCTGTCGGAGCTTCACTCAAGCTCGCGGATAAGTCAGAACGCCTTATGGTTGAGGTGGTATTTGCGCCGGCTGGATTAATCTTTTGCCGGATAGACGACTCCATAGCCTCGCCGTAAGACTCCTGCACTTTATTAGCAATGCCAACCTCCGCATCAGTGCTGTAAGGCGTTGGAGGAAAGGATTGCGCATTCTCCGCTGAAGGAATAATCCGTGGGGTCGTGGTCGTCGGAGGTTCACCACTCACGTTCACTGCCGGATCAACAGTTGCACGCGCCCCAGGATTAAAATTTTCAAGGTCTCCATACTTTTGTTTAATGACAAACTCCTGCTCTTGCTTTGAGAGTTTCCCCCATAGCTTAATCAGGAAGTCTTGTTCACTGGCTCCATACGGCACATCAGGCCCTGCAAACTCCTTTACGGCTTCTAAGTATCTCGCCGGAGGAATAGACTCAATGTTGCCTGTGTTAAAGCGTGCTCCACCCATCGGAGAAATAAAGCCATCGCCCTGTAGTTTAGGTGCTTGAATTTGCGGTTGGGCAACTGACCGCACAGGTGCCATTGGTTCCGGTTGACCAAATCTACTCAGAGACTTTGTGAACGCATCATCACGTAAGGCTGAGGTTCCATGACCACCAGGCATTTGAATGTCAGTTCGTGGCGCATTGACTCCCCCAGCCGGAGTATCAACTCCTCGCAGGGAATCCATGAATGACTGTGATTTTTGGTCCGGCCTGTTGTATCTGCCCAACGAGCGCACAAAGGCGTTCTCTGTTGGCTCAGGAGTTAAGGTATAATTCTTGTTACCCGAAGTGACGCCATCAAGCAATTCTCCTTTGAGCTTTGCAAGGGCTGTTGTTGCACCCATCGCTTGAGGTTGTGGGATGTCAAGACTTGGCATGGCACCGGGTCCGGAGTACTCAGGCATACTAGCAAGGATGTGCTGTGCCTCGGGCATCTCTTGGATAAACTTCTCTACTGCATCCTCGGTTGGCTGTAGGTTGCGCGAGGATAGCCAGTTGCCAAACTTAGTTGTCAACACCCCTAACCCAGCGCCCATGCCAGCCCCGAGCGCTGTAGACGCGCCCACGCCTTCAGTGAGTGGTCTGTTGTTGTTGGCGTTATCTATCATCTGCATACCGCCACCGTAGGCAGCGCCCTCAGCGCCCATTAAACCAGCTTTGCCAGCCATCCCAGCTTTAGCAAACGCCCCAGTTTGACCGACTCCAGGAGTGACAGCCATAGAACCAAATAAACCTGCAGCTTTACCTGCGAAACTTGATTTCGGATTAGAGTCTGACAAAGCTTCTCTGATCGAAGCTCTTTGAGAGCGCTTCTCATCCATCACTTCTTTCCCACGGATAAGCTCCATCAATTTTTCCGCTGCAGCATTACCAAGCCCGGTAAGCGGATCCATTGAGTTAAACCCTTCGTTAAACGCTCTCATAGGCCGTGTAATAGGGTCAATGTAGCGCTGACTGAATGTCGGCATCTTTATTTCCCCGAATTGCGCTTTCTTAGTTTCAAGCTCTTTATTACGCTGGAAGGTTTCAGCTTCTTGTCGCGCTGCAAAGGCGTTGCTACGCTCAAGAGAACGGGCATTCTCAGCAGCCATTCTCCGTCGCTCACCTTCTTGGGAACCCATGGTTTGAAGCATCTGAATCAAGCCTCCGGGATTATCCCCGGAGCGCCTTTCTTGATACATCTCATACGCTTTATTGGCGTTAGCCTGAGCGCGAGCCGCAGCAGCTTCTTCTTGCTGTCTGCGCCGCTCTTCCGGGTCTTCGCCTTGACCAAGGCTTGGTGTTAGGTCAGACAAACTATTGCTGTAGAATCTAATAGCCATTAGTGGCCACCTCCAATCGCTGAATTGTTAGAGCCTCCACTAACTTTAAATTGCGCCATTTGAGCTTTGACGCCATTAACAACAGATGGTGATACGTAGTCGGACGCCTGAAGGTTGTCGATGTAGTCATTAGCTTGCACGTATGACTCCGGCTCCATCCTTATCCTTCCGTCTCCGTCCATGTAACCAAAGTGGTCTGCAATATTACCAACTAAGATTGAGGATGTAACATCCCCGTACTCACTCTGCTTAACTCTCGCTTGAAGCTCTTTCGCTGCCAACTGCATTTTTTGCTGGTCCAGTGCTAGCCCTTGAGCCGCATTAGAAGCCATACGTCCTTCTTTCTGCTGGCTTAACGACAAGTTACCCTGCGCAACGCCTAGCTGACCTTGAGAAACGGCAAGCTGTCCACGCGAGACTTCCATTTGCGTTTTAACTGCCAAAATATCTGTCTTCAATTCCTCCGGCAAGAAGCTATTCCGGATTTCCTGCTCCACGATTTCTAACTGGCCTGACTCAAGTAACTGCCGGATTTGCTCAAACTCCAAGCGTTGCTTCTCCGGGAGAGCTTCAAGGTTAATCTTGTTAATCTCGTTACTGATATCCAGTCCAAGCTGTTGTTTCTCTGCGGTCCGGCTGTCAGTGGTCCGGTACTCATCCCCGTATTGCCGGAGTAAACTTGGTGAGCTACGGAGTTTGTCTAACCTTGCTGCTTCTAACTCCGGTATCATCGATTCTTGGTAGGTCATTTGCCCGCTCTTGACAAGTTGTTCACGCCTGTTGATTTCGGCCTGATAGTCACCGGAGTAAGGTGTAACCTTGTTGACATCATACTCTTGCATCATCTTATCGACCGGGAAGACATAGCCCATCTCACGGTTTGACTGGAACTCGTTCTCAAACTGTCGTTGACGCTCAACTCGGTCTGCTTCCGTTTGACGCAGTGCCATATCCTGCATGAATTGGTCTACGTTAATATCTAGCCTGCGGTCTTCTCGTTGATTCCCTATTTCGTCCTGCCCTTTGCCATAGTTGAATTGCTCATTGTCAAAGCCTCTATCGTAGAGAATCGAATCCATCCTGGCATTCGCCTCTGCAAGCCCAGCCGTTGTCGTATCAGCGTTGAACTGTAGTTCTGCGTTTTTGTAGAAATCAAGCATTTGGTCCCGATAGGATTGATACTTGTTCTCGTCTTGTTGCTCCTTTGAACGAATCTGCTCTTGCATTGCTGACAGGTTGATATCCGTCAAGCCGGACGCAAGGGAATTGTTAAACGCTTTCTCAGCGTCGAACTTTTGGAAGTCATAATCCTTTGTCATTTCCTCTTGTTGAGAATTGAGCGAACCCATAGCCCCTTGCAATCCCTGTTGATTCATCAAGTTAGCTTGTATCTGTGAACCTGTAGCGCCGGTGTTAGAGATGCCACGGTCAGCTAAAAATCTCTGGAAGTTGCGTTCGGCAATCGCAGCGTCTGAGGAAGTCATTTGCCGGGCTTCATCAAATCTTGGTTGCACTTTAGCGATTGACTCATTAATCGCGGCAAGCTGTCTGTCGGCCTGGCCTCTTAGCTTAGCTTCAAGGGCATCCGATTGAGCCTGTGCGTATGCTTGTATATCCGCAGTAGAATCGTAGCTCCTATTGTACTGCTCTGGCTGTTGCCCAAAGTTATACTGACTTTGAGGCAGTTGGTTGCTGAACTGACTCGAACTCATTCCTTGTTGCTGGTTTTGCTGTTGAGGCAACTTAGAGAAGTTGTCCTGGAGCGCACCCATATATGCCCCTATAGGCTGTACATTACTCCCTGCAACCGGAGAAGATTGGTAGCCTAATGTTTGAGCAAATTGGTTATAGTCTTTGTATCCAGCCTTTTCACTGGCTGCTTTGAAATCACTCATATTAGCCATGAGTACACCTCCTTACACGGATTGCCCGTGATTTTTAACGATAGCCCTAAAGATTATTTCCTCCAACGAGCCAGGAGTCCCGGAGCCATTAGAAACGATGCTAATAAACAAACTCGTTGAGGTAAGTTTAATAAGTATAGAACTCGCCTCATCAACCTTTTTACTTGTCAGGTAGCCGGAGGTGAGGTCGATAATTGCAGAGCCCAAGTTCCTTACTCCAACCTTTGACATAACGTCTTTAGTTGGCGCGAATGCTGAGTTGTCTGCAAAAGCCCCCAAAGATTCAGGCCCCCACACAGCAATGTGTTCATGTCCTGTGTCGCGAATTATATTTATGCTATCTAGCGCAACATAGTCGCCAACAACTCCAACGTTCGGTATTTCAACTTGAAACATAAAATCTTTTGCTGTATACGCTGTGGTGCTTGCGCTTCTTGTTATGGTTTCTATGTGCTCTATTAGCTTCGACTTAATGCCAACGTTACCCATTCTAATCATTGCTACTGCTGCTTCATGATTCACTCGTAACATCTCCTAACATCTTGTTTTGTCGAGCGGTTGTGCTGGGAATATCAAGTTGAGCACACGCGCTGTCTTTGTTGCACTATCGAGCCTTAACTCAATAGACAGGTAGTTGAATCGGTGCACTGGCCCTTGAATGTAAAACGGTGTCGGCTCGTAGTTCGTATTGAAGCTGAAGTCTTCAAAATCCATGTTCTCAAAGCTGAACAGGCTAATTTTAAAGTTACTCGTGAATAACCTGCCCTCGTTACTAGAAATCAATGCCGTCTCGACATAGGTGTTAGGCTGCGGTGCTAACGTTATGTATGCGTTGCTCATTACTTTGTGTAAGTGAGGCGCCCCGAAATCCATGTACGCAAGCCGGAACAGACATTCGAAGGAATTGCCGTTATCCGCTAGCAAACCTTCCGAGAATCGGCATATATTTCCGTTAGCATCCCCAAACAGCAAGTCGTTGTCAACGACGATGAAGCAGGTTGCCGCTATCCCGGTGTACTTATAGAACGCCTTGTGCAGGTAGTTGTGCACGAAAACAACGCCATCCGGAAAACCTATCCAGAACTCGTTCTTGTCCTTCACATGCACCATCTTAGCGGTGGATAGGTCGTAAGTAAGCAAGCTAGCCTCGACCTTTTGGCTGATACGCTTTGAGTTCGTTTGATACTCTATTGCCGTAGAACGCCAGGCGTATATGCCTTGGTCTAATGTGACAGGGCTATTCTCAATCGTTATAACTTGGTCTACAGCGGCATTGCCTACCTCTTCACTGAGGTTGAATATCGGGAACGTGGTCAAATCCACGCCTGCCACATTCACAGTCTCTTGAATCGAGTAGTACGCTTGGTCTTGCGTGAATACCTTTAGCGTGCTGTATTGGACAATCATGCCTGTGATAGGCGTTCCGTCACCCACCTCATCAAAGCTATTTGCAGGGAAATACTCTGCGCTTGGGATGCCGTTTGCTATGTCGCTCCAATACCTTCTCGCCGGAGCTAAGGGATCGCCCCATACAAACATACGGTTAGAGGTCTTCCCTGAAAACACTTGCATGTACCTATGCCCTACAATCTCAGAACGAGTGCCGTTGTCTTTGGTCCACTGGATTTCCACATTGTCCGTACCGTTTGATGGAGCAACCGTAAAGGTTACTGTGCCATTGGTCAGGTTAACAGAGTAGTCCACCGATACAACCATTAACACCGCATTCACATATACTTCATCAATGGAATCTATAGTAGTCTCAGCTACCTGGAAGGTCGTTGCGGAGCCACTGCCATTAAACGTCTGCGTCTTCTCACCTGTGAGTAAATTGACTTCATCAAACGCCGTTCCCCCACCTGTTGGAGGCGTCGAGATGAATATTTTAGGTCGATAACCCGACACCTCACTGTAGGTTGTCCCGTCATATGAGTAATAGCTAGCACCATCCCTGATATAAACCTTTGTGCCGAACTGTTGGAACGTTACATCACCTGTCGTGCTACACGCGCCTAGTAGCGTCTCTGTGAAGTCCGTCAAATCAAGGCTGTATATGCCGGAATCTGTAGCTACGAGCAAGAATAGGACGCCTGAAAGGTCACCGTACCAACCACCTCTAATAGGCTGTGCTGATAGAGCGTTCTTGACTTCCCATCCCGGACGCTTTTCAAGAGCTTGCTGAAGGTTGAGCCTCCAGTTATTCATGACGGAGGCTTCGCCGTCCTTGAGGTTAAGTGCGGATACATCAGACAAGTTCAGCCCCAAGAACTTACTTATAATTTTCGCTTGTTGTTCTCTGCGCCTAGTAATCCTAGCCATGACTCACCTACTCACTTTTATAAATCTGTCGAAATCAATCATCTTAGACTCTTTCCCAAAAAACTCTGTGCTGGATTTAATCATCCAAGTGTCCCGGTTGTTAATATCCTCCACATGACAATAAACACAAAACTCCCTAGCGTCATACCCACCGTCAAACATAGCTTCCCCGGACAGGAGGTAGTAATGTAAGCCGTCTGAGTCTTGATATGTCGGTGGCTCTCCTTTAAGCGGATAGAGCTTTTTCTTGTTTCTTTCGTAAAGAAACATCGCAAAACTAACGATAAGGATTGCTGAAAGAAGAAATACCAGATTCCGCTGCATGGTTAAAGCTTCGGTGCTCGTCTTCAATATCGACAAAGGATCCTGGCTCACGTAACCGCTCCCTTTCTTCTTCGTATTTTTCCTGAAAAAAACTGCCTGACGTCGGATCTATAAATAACGAAAACTGTGCTGCCAAAAAGTATGCCCCGGATAAAGCGGCTACGTTGTCAACGACGAGCGTATCTGTAAGCGCTGTTATCATTACTGGCGTTGGCCTATACACTATCTTCAAAGATGCGTCATGCTCGTTGTCCAGGATGAAGTTATTCCCTTGGGTGTTTAATGTAATGCCTATGCGGTCCCACTGCGAATCCTCAAGCACAATATCAATAAAGCGACAATCAGCCGGTAGCGGAATCTTGATGAATCTGCGGTACTCTGGCACGACATAATATGCGTAAGAATACAGCGCATAGTTCTTTAAAATTGTGTAGTAGTTACCTGTTATGGAAATCCTTGATGTTGTCGTTCCTGCCGGAGGTGTGACGCTTCCACTAAATCGCTCGACACCGCCTGTTAGCTTTGTGTGCGTAACTAGCACTGCCCATGCTGCGCCATCATAGGCTTCAATCGTAACAACACAAGGCGCGTCCACTTCGAACGTGTATGCTTTTACCGAGCCACTGCCAGAAACGATGAGCGAATCATCGGACATTGTTTCGTCGTCGTAACCACTAGTAATCAAGTCTTTATGTACTCGATGATTGTACTCGTACTCCGAGTATGACTTACCAAATGGGAACACTTCTTTTTGCCATAACGTCAAAAGTGACGGTGCCTCGGCATCCGTCCTAATTCTTCGCCCCGCTGTAAATGTTCCTGCGAGACAGTCTCGCATTTGCATTAAATCGTAGGCCATATTTACAATTTCACTTGCAATCATTACGTCCACCACCTAAAAAAGGGGAGCATAGCCCCCCCTATTTATCATTAGTTTGCAATAGGCTCTTCAAGGACAGAGACAGTGAGAGCGTGATCCGTCAACAAACGTTTACCGGTTGCCGGAGTCGCGGTCATTGTGATTGTTCCTGCGTTAGCCTGATACTTTGCTGACTCAAGGTAAAGCACTTGCTCCGTGCCGTCTGCGACGGTCAAAGCTCCTGCATCGCCTTTGCCAAACCAAAAACCATCCCCAACGGGAATAGCAATCGTTACGGCTCCATGGCCCGCGCCATTCTTTACAAGAATAGCTGTACGGTGGTCTCCATCGAGAGTCATTACGAAGTCTTCCGTAGCGTTAACTACAGAGCTTGCTGCAGCAGCCAGGACCAATGCAACACCTTCGTTAATCTTTCCTTGCGTATTAGTTACTGTCGGCATAAAATAACCTCCTTTTTCTTATGGCATATTAGATAGTGCTGATAGTACCTTCAGTCAAGCTCAAGCGGATAACCTCTTTCGGCCGGAGAATGTCAGCACCGAATACATGCCGTCCACGGATACCAGCGCCGAAGAAGTTTGGATGCGGATTGATGACTTGGGATTCCATCATCTGGTCAGCAAACGCAATCGCACGACCTGATAGACACATTACGTAATCCACTCCACCTGTCTGGTACACGTTGTTGGAGATATACACATCAACACCGAGCACTTTGGCATAGCTCACGCCATCACCAGCATCGGAACCGTTTTTAATCTGGAATACGATACCTGCGAGAGAGAGCATTGTCTCCATCCAAGGTGGGTATACCATCTTAATCATCTTCATCGGCACGTTGTTTTCAAGCATTACCTGCTTAGCGCGAGCAATTGTCGAGAGCACATTAGCCGGAGTAACGGTAACTGCAAACTCTTCAGGCAGTTTTTGCGCAAGTCCAAGAATGTACGTGTCGCAAATGTCCTGCAACTCATACATAGCTTCTCGCGCCTGGTCTTTTTGGATACTAACAACGGAACGCTTCTCGTCCAAGGACTCGATTTTAATACCGTAGTAGTTGTCCTGGTCAACCTTGATTACTGCGCCTGCGTCTGTAGGTTCTGTGTACGTAACACTGCCTGTGTAGGCTTGAACTGTTGGGCGATTAAGACCCGGAAATCTTACTGTGTCACCTGACTGCTTGATTTCACCCATATATTCTGTGTAGCAAATTTGAGTCGCTGCCAGATTTTTATGCAAATCGTGAAAAATCGTTGCAGCAATATGCTCAGGCGTTAAATTCTTAAAAGCCATGCTGATCACCTCTTAGAGTATAGTAGTAGTGTGTATGAGGTATTTTATTTTCTTACCAGTGCTTCATTGAGTCTTCGACTCGCTTGTACACTGCCGGATCCGTTAGCTGTTGGAGAGACATGTTCGTGTACTCTTTCTCAGTAATGAACCCACTCTGCGTTGCAGTTCCGCCAACCTTACCCGGTGCGCTCTTCTTATTTGCTTCGTTCGACGCGCGTACCGTTTTACCCTTCTCAAGCTGTTGCATCTTTGTTGTGAGTTCTTTGACGCGCTGTACGGAGTAAGCTTCCGTTAAGCTTTTACCCAACACCTTTACTTGATACCAGGTATCTTCAGAAATCTGTGAGGGCTGCACGTCCGGATGCGTTGTCATGAAGTCACGGTACATTTGTTGTTCTTTTTCTTGCGTTATTCTAGACCTTTTTTCAGCAGCTTGTCTTTGCATGTCTTGCGCAATGTGTTCCGGAATGTTGTTTTCCTGAGCTATGCGCTTAGTTTCATCTTCAGCTTCCATTCGCTCAGTCTCACGCATCAACTGTTCCGGCGTCATCCCTAACTTAGAAGCTCGCTGTTCGACAAACTGACGCACAGGATCCGTCTTGAGGGCTGATTCACGCTCTCTTCGTGCACGGTCTGCCATCATCCGATTTATTTCGTCCTGAGTGTAATACTTGCCTTTGTCAGCGGTATCTTCATCAGGCTTCGTAGAAACATCATCGGATTCGTCCTGCGACTCTTCATCGTCCGTAGTTGACGACGTATCACTATTTAATTCGTCTGAGTTATCCTGCTCATCAGTATTAGGAATTTGTGTTTCCTGACCATCCGTATCGTGGAAGTCCCCGGTATCCGTAGTTGCTCCATCTTCTCCATCGTTTTTTTGAGCGGTCAAGTCTCCGCTTTGAGCGTACATGTCAAGCATGTATAAAACCTCCGTTTACAAAATAATTATACAACATTTCCGCCTTGCTGTGAAACTAATTCTATTAATGCTTGTGCTTGTTGCTCTTGAGGGAGTGCTTTTATGCGTTCTTGCAGGTTAAGCGGTAACGATTGGAAGTACTCTGTCACTTGGTCAATCTGTGACAACTGTTGCGGTGGTGACATGTCTTCAGGCATTTCTCCGGTTGGCATTGGTGGTACTCCTTGAGGCGGTTGTGCTCCCGGTGGTGGCGCTCCCGGCTCTCCTTGAGGTGGTGTTCCTGGAGGTGGTGGTTGCTGCGGATTTTGCATTTGTTGCATTTGCATTTTTAACTGCTCAGTTTGCATTAGTGCGTTAACCATTGCCGGAGGTGGGTCTGTCTTGATTTCCTCCATCAACTGGTCACGCTTAGGCACATACCCTTCATGCGCACGGTTGAGGAATTGCGGAAGCGTTAGGTATCCGGCCTGCAACAGGTTACTGCTCGTCTCCATGGATGCAATCTGTGACCAGTGCGACGATGCGCCAACGTCAACTTTGACACGCACGTCATCAGGCATTTCTTCGATATCAAGGATGCCGGATTCCTTCTTGTCGTTATTCTCATACTTCACTTCGCGCGGTACTGTGTACCGTGTCCGTATGAAGTCCTTTTGAATCAACGCAATGTCTTCGACATATTGATACAGGTTAGCTTTGACGTTCTCAAGCGGCACCGATGACGTCTGCTGTATCGCAATAATCGCAGCAGCGTTTTCTGGTCTGACATTACCAAGTATTACGTCATTTACGCCCATAACCTCGAATGTACGGTCAATCGTGCGGTCGAATAGTTGCACGACAATCGGGTTAATTTGCGCCGGCATAACTTGCTGTACCGCATCATTTACCGGACCGTCCATCTTGATAGCTTTGCCCACACCGTTAGACCAATTCCGGATCCTGGTTGCATCATAAATTACACGCCCGAACGCGCTGTCGATTGTCCAGCGTGCGCAAATGGCATGTATTTTATTTATTACGACATTGTTAGGAATCATTTCTTTAATCTCAGAACGACCGATATAAGTACTCTTCCTTGGTGTCCACGGCATCAGTGCTACCGGGTACAAGGTGAGCTTTGTATCATACGGCTTTACAATGACAGCACTTCGGGTGTACTTACTGCTCCACACTGTTTTCGTGTCTGGATTGTAAAACATCTTTATGATATAGGTTGCTTTACGTGCAGTCTCAAGCTCGTACTTTGCATGGTCTCCGGCTGAATAGGTGATATCCTCATCCGGTCCGATTAGCTTAGGTGTTCCACCATTGGCCTCAGCTTCGCGGATAAGCTTATCAACGCTCTCTCTGCCAGTGAGGAGCACATACTCTTGATTCGGCTTTTGGTTTTTATTAATCCTGGAGTCCTGCGGTTCTGATAAGAATAGTTGCGTAATAGGAATATGGTCAATGCAGTAGTCGCCCTCGATAGGCACGCGCTTTGTTTGCGGTGTACCATCAAGCCCATACAAAGGCTCTCCATCGTCGCTGACGCTTGGCTCATAGCCATCTGACTTACCAGCAACCATATCATCGTCCCAATACATGTAAGAGACAGCTACGCCCTCAACAGCAGCAGTGTGCGTTGATTGCCGGAGGTGGGAGTCCATCTTTAGCCATTCCCACTTGTTTTTCGTGTGTCCGTTAAGCGTCTTGATAAAGTCGTTCTCTTCTTCGCTCCATGAGGTGTACCGCATCGTGATCGGCTCTGAGGCTATTGCGGAGACTTTGAAGTCAATGACTCTCTTAATGAGATTAAAGACAGGCGTGGGATGTCCACTGGACTCAAGACCACGCCAATGGTCGCCCTCGTAAAAACGATTGCATTGATCCAAATCACGATACGCCCCCAGTTGTGAATTATACACTCTTCCAGCTTCAAATTCACGCCATGCTTGCGTTTCTGCAATTTTCCCGTTACCTTTGAGCATGTCCTTGATTTTATTAATCATACTGTATCACCCATTTTCGGATGATATCCTAGCACTTGATTTAAGGCATCTTCCTGTTCTTGCGCGTACTTAATCTCCACTGCACTTGGTTCGTCACCCATCGGCTTACTAGCAACACGCGCTTTTTTAGGCGCTCCATTACTTAGATGTAACGCGCTTGCTATATGCGCAACCATCAGGATCGCATAAGCAATAATCACTAATGCTGACGCTATCAAAAGCCACACAACCACCAAGGCTGCCGAAAGCAATGTTTCCATATCATCCCACCTATCCGTTAAATTCACCCGAGAAGTCACTAAACAATTCATCTTCCCACCGTTCACCATCACCATCATGCTGTACAGCCGGAGCAAAATGTCTTACGTCGTCAACGACGGGTTCTCGCAATTCTCCCGGCCTTATGTCTTTTATCTTGATAATCGCCTGTGTTGTGGCGTCTACTATGTCATCGTTCTTACCATTAGGAAAAAAGTTAAACTCGTCAATGAAGATTTGTTTCCATGGCGCAAACTTGTAAATGTACACCGATTCAGCTTGTATCCATGGCGATACGGCTTGGAGCCTGGCAATCTTGCTTTCGGTGGGATTGTAAGCAATGACTCCGCTTACTTTGCGCCGGAGTACATCTATAATCGCGCTGCCATTCGCCTTTTCCTCAATGTACAAGATGTCGTTACGTCTACGCATTACCAGTATCGCGTCCACGGTTTCAATAAAAGTCATACGCTCCCGGACCATCTCAGTTAGGTACATTCTTCCGGAGACGCCAATCCCCCAACGCTGAATAACTATAAAGTCCGAGGTGTCCGACTTCTTGAATGCGGCATCTACTGACAGGCACCACCGTGTTATCGGCTCTTCTATCTTGGTGTAGAACTGCCACCACGCTTCTTTAACCATCCCACCGGATAAAGGCGATGGCTCTTGCAAATACTGCCCGGTATATCCGTACTCACCCAACATCCTTTTGAGCTTGTCTAGCGTTTCCTGCGGCTCACGTGCTGGCCATAAAACATCACCTTTCTTACGGTGTATGGTTCTGCCGGACATAGGGAATATTAAAGTACGCTCTAAGCGTTCTTCAGATGGCAACTTGACGTGTACATAATCATCAAGTTCAAGAGCTACCCCGGATACATCACCTTGGTTAAGGCGTTGCATAACGACAATAATCGCGCCCGTTTGCTTATCGTTAAGCCTCGAAGGAATACTTTGCCGGAAGTAATCGACTTGTTTACCACGTTCCGCATCACTCTCAGCGCCCTGTGGGTCATGTGGATCATCAATGATAATCAAATCGCCACCCTCACCCGTCGCGGTACCAGGCATAGGAGAAGCAAGCATCATTCCTGTTTTTGTGTTTTCAATTTTCTTTTGGGTATTCATGTCACCTTTCAGCTTTACATCTGGGAATAGCTGCTTATATAGGTTGGATTGCATAATATTACGCCTGTCGATGTTGAACTTCTTTGCGAGCGAGTCGGAATAGGAGAATGACAACATTCTCGTTTCCGGTCTTCTAGCCCATAACCAAGAGCCGTACATGACGTTTGTAAGTATGCTTTTCATACAACGGGGGGGGAGATTGAGTAGCAACCGTGTTATTTGTCCTGCTTCCACGGCTTCTAAATGCTCAATCATATAGTGCAAATGCCAATTATCCTTGTACTCCGTAGCTGGTTCAAGTACCTTCCAGAATGTTGTCTGATACGCCAACAAGGAATTGAAGCACGTGTCTCTCAGCTCACTAAGGATATATTGATTGTACTGGCTCTGTAACTCCGGTGGTACGCTATCCGGTGTTATCAGACTTCGAATTGCTAAGTGCCTCCTTTGCTGCTATCAAGTCATCATACAGCTTTTGAGTATCGCCGTTGCTGACGTTGACTTGCATAGATGAATCTACAAGGTCATAGATTTCAGCTAGCATCTTTGCAGCGTTGTTTCTGTCCTTTACCGCAGCGCGTGTACTCTTAATATCCGCATCAGTTCGTCCGTCCGAATCCTTAGTGATGACAATATGTTCATCCCGGATATCGCCGTTCATAACCTCCGTGAAATACTCAAGTACTTTTTTCTGCTCCTCGGTATATGTAGACATAGCTTCACCCCCTTTATATCAGTGTACCATAAAAAAACCCCCACACGTAATGTGTAAGGGTTTTTATTTATCGTTTTTTATTTATCGCTTATATCCCGGATGCGTGTTATTTATCGCTTCGTCAGCTTCTTCAACATTTCGCGCATATCAGGCGTCATACCGTCTTCGTAGCTCTTCTTACCTTCCTTACCTTTTATTAACCCAATTAGATCACCAACTAAATCTGACAACTCTTTTATATCGCTAGGCTTCACTTTATTATTCACTGACCTATATCTTGGGCAGGTACCTCCGACAGACTCAGGACCGCCTTCAACGGTCCTGAGCGCCTTGTTGACATCTTCTATCTCATGCATAAAGAAGTATCTAAGAGCTATCGGTTCATTATCACAGCGTTTCACGCCGTCACTAAACTTCCTGCAAACAAGCCGGAGCATCACACCAAGCATCACGACTACGTTTGCGAACTCCTTTTCTCCACTCTTTAACCTGGCACTGAATTCATCCGTCTTTATGAGACTGCGCAACCCGAGAATCATGTTCATGACATATTTAGGGATGTCGCTTAGTTGTAAGTTTACATGCTCAGCATTGAATTTATCAACCTCAATATCACCTCTTTGCGTCTGGAAATCTCGTAGTTCAAACAATTCGTTTCGGTATGCGTAGCCCAGCGCATTAATTACAATTGACAGGTACGTTTCGTACTTATTTTTGAGTTTATGAGTTCCCAAACCAATTTCATCTGAAAGCGTGGCTACGCTATCTGCAAGATTATCAAAACACTTTAGCTCGCCGGACGGTAAGCGTGCTTCGCCAGAAAGTGATGCCAATCCCGCTTTTATCTCGTGCAGTTGCAGTACTAATATATCCCCTTTAATTTCATAATTCGCCGAAATCCTCAAGTTAAAAACCTCGTTTACAAACTCCATCTCAACATCCACTGGCGTTAATTCTCCTGCTTTTATTTGGCACATAATCATTCTCCTTCCGAATTTTAAAAATTGCTGCTTAGTGAGCATACCATAATCTAATGATGTTTTTCAACATACTAAAAAGGACGCCGTTAGGCGCCCATCTCAGCAATTTTCGGAAGAAAAATTTAATGTTACAACATGCAGCTACGGCTTATTATACGCGCTTAATAGCGCAGTGTAAAGCGAAATGCCCCTGCGTTGCAGGGTAATCGCTTACCGATTAATCCCAGTTAAATCAATTCCAAGGACTTTAAAAAGAAATGTTTTATCCCATCCACACTTTTTCCGCTTAGCCGCAATGCCCAGTTTCGAGGGTTCTTGCTTGAGTAAACTCGTTGCAAGGTGCCTAAATACAGAGACGTTCTCAGCTCCACTACCTTTGCGAATCCTGCTGAGATCTTCTCGGAAGGCTACGTCTAATACCCAGTGGAGGCCGTTTTCAACAGACCAATGTCCGCGTTTATACTGTGCATACGCCTCGGCAGTACAATGTTCAATGCTACAAATATCGTAGTGATAATTTACAGTAGTTTTATCGCCTACCTGCCTGCGACTGACACACATGCCAAGACAAGATAACCCTTTGAAGTGATGATTTTGCTTGATGTATTCTATATCGTGAATCACATAGTACTCACGGATTTCCATTCGTCCATGACTGTTATCAAGTGTTCTATGATAGCGCTTTTGCTGCTTCAACAGCTCTTTTTCCTCTGGGTTTATATCGCTTATCAGCTCGTCAAACAGCAGCACTGTATCCTGGCATAACGTCTTTTGATTATCTTTTAGAGCAAGGACATAATCGGCTTCCTGCTTAATAATCTGCTCAGCTATTTTCTTTTGAGTACCCATCGCATCGATCGTGATCACTGCATTTTTCAAACAGAGTTTCTTTAACAATTCAGGTATAGCAGTTATTTCATTACTTTTCTCTTCTGTCGCTAACTGACCTAAAACAACCCTAGTTTCTCGTGCCCATGCGCTTACGACATGATAGACTTAAAGTTTCAATCCACGCACCCACACGGGCTAGTTTCTCGTGCCCATGCGCTTACGACATGCAATGCTTTTTTTCCATTAGCTTTATCTGCAGAGCCGCATAATGTTTTCCCATCGATGGCTATTTGTCGCCCAGATATTTTTGTGTCCAAGTAGGCAACCCATTCCATAAAAGCCTCATGGATTCCTTCGGGTTCCAAGCGCCCCAGTACGTCTCCGAACACATCATGGCTAGGCACACCAAACGGAAGCTCTAAAATATCTTTGAGCCATTCCTCGTTAGAGTTACCCCATTCTTGTATATCCGTGTAGCCATCGGCCCCACAAAGTGTGCCCAATACTGAAAGTACTAGGATATCAATTAGTTTATGTTTCAATCCATTTCCTGTTCTATAGTCCGGTATTTTTTCAAAGCAAGTTTTCAGTGAATCAATCATTTTAAGTCTCCCCGATGTCAGTGTATAGTCTGGTTTAGACTAATCGACAACGGATTTATTCTCAAGTAGCAACTCTGTTGGATGAATATCCATTAACGAAAGAATCGCTCGACTTCTGTATTCAATCTATCATCTAAAAGCCTATTAGAACAGGCTTTTAGAGCGAATTTCCGTAAGCGATTACCCTGCCCTGCGTTGGCTGCAAGGGCATTTCAAATTTGAAGGAGTGCAATTGGTTTAAAAATATACTAACATACTTTGTCGCGGTGTTCAAACTAGCTTATGTCACGGAGCACGCCGGATAGTGTTACTCTGTGATTTCCACTATTTTGGTGCGTTGTGTAGTAGAGAAGCTTGTCACCCGCGCTCAAGAATATTGGCGTGTTGGGTAAAGATATGATTTTCATATTAACGTCTTCACTACGGCTACTAGTCAACGCAACATTTTCCGAGCTATTAACTGCAAGGTTCATATCAGGTGATTTTATTGATGTAACATCGTTGTACGCAAAGCCATATAGATAACCAGTAAGTTCCGGCAACGCAGCAATAACCAACGTCAACTCAAGAAGATACCCTGTTGGCACAGTGTACAACTCCGTAACAAACGTCTTGTCTTGTACTCCATTAAATAAAGTCATTCTGGCATTATAATGATTTGTGTTGTAACCTGCAAGTACTACGCCGTTTAAAAGCACTAAATTAAAAGTGTTGTGTTCGTAAGTTGGACTCGGCCTTGGTGGTCCGTGATAATCGGTCAAGGCTGAAATAGTCGTGCTGGCATACGATGAAACACTAGTCCCATTATGGGTGACGTCTATCTGGGAAAGCGTGTTGCTATAGTCATGAATTAACCGAACTGTTGTTGGATTTATTACGACAGCCCCCCAAAAATTATGAGTAGATAAGTTAATAGTTCCCGTAGAAAGTGTTATTGTTGCGACAGGAACGTTACCTATGGCTTGGTACATAAAGTTACTAGTAGTCTGCCTACCAACAACGAAGAATGAAGTGTCTGTTAAGCGAACGATTACGGGTTGATACGTCTGTTCAGCAAGAGCATAGGTGACCTCAGAAGTGGATGTCGTTATCGTCATATCTGATATACTTAAGAACTTAGTGTATACCGCGCTAGCTGTAACCCACGTCGCGACTGCGCTAACAGTAGTCAGTGTAGCTATTTGATGGTTAGAGCTTTTATTGGTTCCAGTGTCAACTGCTATGAAGAACGTAACTTCCTTAAGTGTTCCCGGAAGAGGGTCAACTCCCGAAGTGTCCACCATGCAAGCATAGCCCTTATTATCCACTGTGTTTTTATAGAAAGCAATAACCCTGTCTGCATCTACATAATCACAGCCAAGAGGTACTCCTGCGGTCCCACTTATTGAGATTGCATCAGACATTGTTACATCAAGCGTCACTGGGTCTACATCTACTTGTACTGCAACAACCTCATCAACGCCGTTGTTATCTCTTATAAACGCAATAGCCCTTGTGTCAGTCACTCTACATGCACAAAGATAAGTTAGAAAGCTAGAATTTATAGATGTAAGATCTGGGTGATTGAACCGCTCACCTTGATCGGAATAAGCCCTCACATTACCCGGCTCATGTTTAAAAGCTCTAGCACTAAAGCCCCCCAATGGAGTTGTAAATACATTCACTCCTAATCCATCAGTTAAGTACACTAATTGATTGCTAGTTGACCACGCCCCAACGTAACCATCAGCATAAATATCAACCGCTACTCCGGCGGTCTCAACGCCAACAACACTATCAAATGGTAAATCTGCCATTGTTCATCACTCCTTATATTTAGTATGGTGCGCCGCCCCATGCAATCCGCTTTAGACTGTTATCTATCAGTGCCTGAAGGCCATCTACCCCCGTCAACACTGCCACTTCCTCGATAGCTTGCTGAGCTGTAGAGGGTGCGTTAGGGATGTTTGACACGCTATTATCATAACTAATGTCTGCTGATGTCAGGGAATCTACATTAGACTGCACTGCATCGACGTTACCTTGAACTGTGTCTACGTTACCTTGAACTGTGTCTACGTTGGCTTCTATATCCGTAGTGACTGTATCTAATGCTGACTGTACTGTAGAGGGCAAGCTTTTGTATGTCACACCAATTGATGCCGCCCCCTCTGCACCGCTGGTGGAGTTTTCAAGTTCATCTATTAATGATCCAAGGTATGTCTTAATATCTGCAACACCTTTGTCGAACTTAGCCTTGAGTTGTGCAGGTGTTAATCCCTCGGTTGCGTTAGGTGTATCTGATAGCTGTTGAATAGTGTCATCATCAAATACTGGATCTGTTAAGCTCATCGTTATGCACCATCCTTTCTTTCGAAATAAAAATAGCCCCCCCACCGATGACTGAGCAAAGGAGAGGGGCTACCTAGTTTTATTATAGGGCTGCTTGAATGTATTCAACTGTCAGTGCGTGGTCTGTCAGAAGCTTCTTACCCGAGGCAGGTGTAATAGTAAGAGCGAACTCACCATCATCGTTTGCATACTTACCACTATCAACCTGAAGGTAAGATGTAACACCTTGTGCTACTGAACCTGTTAGAGCTGCACTAGCCTTCCCGCCATGTGTACCAACTGCTAAGCTGAACGTAACTGTACCATTGGCTCCTGAAGCGTTAACTATCTTGATGATACCTGCTTTAGTAGTAGGTACAATATCAAACAATTGAGCTCCATCTGCAGTAGTTGAAGTAGCCGCTGTTGCTGCTGATGTTGCTAATGTATTAAAGGTTAAAGTTTTGTTTACAACTAAAAGACCCATTATAAATCACTCTCTCTCTCATATTTAGTTTAATTGAAGAGGGGACTGAACCCCTCTACTTAATTAGATAGTTGTCTCTGAACCGATTGTCAGTGTTGCACGAACCAACTCATACTCTTTCAAGATCTTAGCACCATATACATGGAAGCCTTGTACTGCTGAACCACGGTAACCTTGAAGTACCTGGATAGTTTCTACATCCATGATTTGCTGAGCGAACCCGATAGACTCATAAGAACCAGCAAGGACTTCAAATACATCAGAGCTAGACTCTGTTACTAAGTTACTTTGGTAGATATCCATTTTGATATCATCCTGTACAAATACCTCAGCCCCGCCTTTTCCACCTTTAGAACCTGAGTTAACCTGGAACCTAACTCCTGCAAGTTTAATCTTAGCGATGACGGAAGGAGGGAGAACAATCCAGGGATGGTCAACATTCTGCTCTGCAAGCTGAGTACCGATCTCAGCAAGTGTTGAGAGGATATTAGCAGTAGTGATAGTTGCAGTTACGCCGGCAGTAAGTCCTGCATATAAACCTAATACATACTCATCACAAGATTTCTTTAGTCCGTAGCCCGCACGTTTTGATTGATCCATCAACAGATTAACTCCAGCTCTCTGTTGATCCAGCTTATCTACCTTAAATCCAAAGTAGGTTTCTTGGTTGATAGGCATAGTAACAGCGGAGTCAACCAACTCTTCGTACGTTACAGTCCCACCATATGCAGAAACTGTAGGATCAGCAAGTGAAGGGAATGTTAAGCTTGCACCTGACTTAACCTTCCCTGAATATTTCTGAAATGTAATCTTATCTGTTACTAGTTCTGCCTCCAGCGTACGCAATACCGTAGCCGCCACGATGTTTGAATGGAAATTTGATAATGCCATGATAAATCATCTCTCTTCATTTATAGTACCCTGTAGAGGGCCTGTTGTTTTAGAGGGCTTAATACCCGCCCCTCTTCTGCTTATCACCATATAGCTTTTCAATCTCATCTAAGTTGTCCATAAAGAATTGTTTATCTTTACCTTCCAGATCCTTCATAGTCAGTGTCTTCTTAGCCGCCCCTTTGCTAGATACTGAACCGGGTGCTTGCTTAGTAGTATCAGGTTTCTGTGACCTTAACTGTTTCACCGCGTGGCGGGCATATAGGTCAACCAGGGATCCACCATTATCAAAGAACTTCTGTACGATATCATCCGGTACATCATCCAATGAAACATCAGGGAACTCTGCTTGGAATTCAGTTACACCTTGCCGCCTACGTTGATCCTCTGCATGTTGTGACTTTATCTGCCTAGCCTCTTGTAGCTCCTTATAGACTTCAGGGGATACACCTTCCATAGATGCTTTCTTAGTTTCATAAGCTTCACGATTCTTAGCCCGCCCCGCCCTTGCTTGGGCGATGAAGTCTTCAGGTGCCATACCAGATTCAGATACAATCTCCATAGCGAATGAATAGAGGGGGTCATCTGGTGCTTTACCCTTCTCCTTAGCCAGCCGCTTCTTAATGATTGTATTAACCTCTTCTTGGGTGAATGTCTTACCAGTAGATTCGTTCGCCCCCTCATCTGTTTCCGTATTAGTGTCATAATCCTCTAAGTCCTCTTCCCCGCCCGGTTCGGGGTCATTGTCTGTTGGTGCCTCAGTAGTAGCCTCTGCACTATCACAGATACAAGGAGTCATTCCACATCCAGTACACTTAACCGTATCTGTTGCTAGAGCTTCGAAGTCTTCTTCGCTCATATTTAATAGGTCGTCTACGCTGTAGTCTTTTTGTTCTTCCATGTAAAGCCCTCCCTTTTAAGTCCTGAGTGGACTGATGTTTTCACCCGAGTAGCCGCCCGGTCGGTAATGTTATGTACTGCTAACCCGTAGAGGGCTTTGATAAGTAAGGTGTCTTGATGCCTGATAAATAAAACAGGTGGCTTAACGGGGCTCGTATGAGGTCGTTATTGTTGGCTCGTAATATCCTGTAGTAATGCTAATGCTTCTTCAGACCCTTTAGTTTGATACACATGCATTATCTGTTCTCGTAAATCTGGGGGTAATGATTCTATTACTTGTGCTACATCAGGTGGGCCGCCGCCCGCAGGAGGTTGTTGTCCATCTACAGGAGGTTGCTGTTCCTGCATAGCTTGAGCTGCTTCTTCTTCCTCTATAAGATCATCAAGGATCCCTTGCTTATCAGGTATGAAGTTATCGACTGCACGTTCCAAGTACTGCCGCTTAGTAATGAGTTGCTTACTTATTAAGTTATCAAGTGTCTGCATTACAGAGATATCTGAATAGAAGGTTGAAGCTCCTATATCTATGAGTACATCTAAATCTAATTTCTTAAGGGTATCAGTACTTACCCCGTCCCGTGGGGCTGTATAGTAAGTTCCCATGAAGTCCAACCATATAAGGGATAGATCCTCAATGCATTGGTAGAGGGATTGCTTAGGGTTCTCTAATGGAACTGCCGCAAACCTTTGGGCGGCTACAATAGCTGAGGCATTATCAGGTCTAACATTACCCATCAATGCATCTGTTGCACCCATAGTATCAAGTAACTTGCTATAGGTGGATTCAATAAACCTCATGACGCCTGGATGCATCGAGGCTACGGGCAGCGGATAGATAACTTTATTAAGATCCTCCGCCCCACGTACCGGGATGGCTTCACCTACAAGATTATTCATTTCCTGCATAATGTCCACGTTGAACGCATACTTACCGAATGCCATTGCCTTAATCCACTTAGCCATCATTGAATGTAATTGATTTAATATATATTGAGTCGATATAACATTCTCAACAGCCCCGACCCCGCGATATGAGTTAGGCTTACTGTGCCAGTTAGTATAAGCAATGGGGTAGAGGGTTAAACCTGTATCCCATGGTTGTCGTATAATGTCACGGTCAGTAGCTTGAACACACCACACCGTTCCGCTCTCTATATAATACTTAGTGTAGAGTTGAATCAAATCGTCCTGGATGAGTAAGTCCTGGTTATAATGGTTCTCACTACTACCCGTTAATGCAGAGGTAACAATTGTTTCAGGATTCGGGTGACCATTATCTCTAGCCATTTGTCTTATGTTATAAATATGCTCTACTGAGGTAAGGATAATCCATGGCTGCCACGCCCGCCCTTCCTTATTAATGGTGGGGCTAGATGTGTTACCAAGGAATACACGGTTAGGATCTATAGTCTCAGTAGAGAAGTCTCCACTGATTTTATTCTTAACCTCCTTGAATGAGGTCTTAATGTTCGAATCCCAATAAACATGGAATGCCATATCCCCGCCAACCGCTAGTTCTTTGATGTTCTTCCTAATAAGAGAGTCCATCTTACTTGCTTCCCACCGTTTTGTTATGATAGTGTTTATTTTGCTTACCAGATTAATGTTCGATTCATCCCTTAGTCGCACTACAATTTTCTCACTACATATGAATGCAACGAACAAGTCAACTACCCGGCCCACCACATTCAGAATGATTGGGGGGAGGTTTGCAAGGTCTTGCCATTGCTTACCTAAGCATACGTCCCATGACTCTTGAAACTTTTTGTAGTAACCAGTAACCTCTAAGTACGTATGAACCTTCTGATATTCTTTAAATATATCAGTCTTATTTTTATTACCTTGATCGTTAGCGTTAAACCAATCGATGATACTCACCACCTTTTAATGATTTATGTTTTTATGTAGAGGGTTACCAATCATTAACACTTGCTCTAGGCTTTTTATTTGCTCTCGCCATTTCCTGGAACCATTCTTTACTGTGAGGAATATCTTTAGGGTTCTTCTTAACCGGGGGTACGAATGTTGAAGCAAGGAATATTTGAACCAGTGCATCGACCATGTCATCGTGCTTTACGTTAGGGAAGTAAGTTAGCTGTGATATAAATTCTTCAGGTACCGCCCCACTTAAATATAGATGACCTTGCTTGATGCGGGGGAGGCACTGATTGAACCGCTGTATCTTACTTGAAGAGGGGCTATAGCTTATGATGTTCTCTATGCCCGCCTTCCGTAGGGTAGCAATTAGTGCAGCACCATTTGCCTTCTCTTCAATAAGTATGTAATCAGGTCTGTAATTCTTTATGCTTTTAATTAAGTGCTCTGTGAGTTCAGTGAAATCAAGTTTCTTATTCATCACCCAATCAACCATGTAATCAACGTTGTTGTGTCTCGCACAAACGAATGCGTTATAGTCACTGTTAACAGACTTAGTAAAGCTACAGTCTACTGATATAACCTTTGTGAACCCTTTACCCCCCGTTTCAGGGATAGGAAACTCTGGTTCACTAAACTTAAGCCATGAACGTTGAACAGTTTGTACGTCTTCTTCTTTAGGATCTTGTAGATATTGTGCATTGAATGGGCCATCACCCATGTCTAAACGTAATTGATTAAGCTTTGATTGTGGTAATCGTATATTATCTAATGTTGTACCTGCTTTGTAAGTGTATGTCTTGCCACTGTGTAAGCTATAGAGTCTATCTATATCAGTAGTTGCTGGTATAGAGATGTGCCGCCACCCCGCCTTTTTATAATGGGCTGAGAGGTCATCAGGATGTAACCTTTGTTGAACACATATGATTACCCCGTTCGCGCTGTTAAGCCTTGAGGGTAATACCTGTGTTGCAAAGTGCTTTGTATTATCTCTGTATGTCGGACTCTCTATATGTAATGGATTCTCTGGGTCATCTAATATGATACAGTTGTGTGCTAAGATATCGTTGGCGTAGAAGTTATGGTTTCCTTCAACTTGTATATCAAAGACAGTTCTTCTTTCCGCCCTTCCCGTCTTGCCATGTGATAACACTCTCCCTTGCAGAAGAGTTGGGTGTTCGGATGTGTAGTTAACTTGTTCATTTGTCCCGTCTTTAGCCTGAACTGTATCTGACAATAAAAACAGTTGTGTAATGGATTGTGCTTCAATGTATTCACTCCCGTTAAATAACAAGTGGTCAGGGGTACATGTTAATCCTTTAACCCCGCCCAACCACGTTAATTGAATGACTTCCTTGTCATTTAAGGTTCGTGTAACTTCAACTCGTTTGAATTCATTTATTTTAGTTGTGTGATTATATGATAGTACGTAGTCTCCTACTTTAATATTTTCTATAAGTTCCCGTCCTGTTGGTGTGATGAGCTCAGTCTCTCCCACAAAGCAACTACCGCCGCTCCCCGTAATTTGTCCATTAGTTGATACTGCGTAGAAGAAACCTTGCTGGTCGTTGATTGTCTTAGCTTGTCTGTTCATGTCGGTTATACGTATGTGCGTAAAAAGCTTTTTATGTAGAGGGTGCTGTAAGATTGTTCTACGTTGGATATTAAATGTCGTTGCCAATTGAGATGCATATGATACGTTGATAACTTTCTCCCCCGCATTTTTACACGCCCACATCCAGCAAGGATAGATGACATTGATTAGGAGACTCTTTGTAGACCTTGGGGGGAGGTTGATTAGTAATCGTTCTCCCGGCCCCACGTTTTCTAAGACATCGCACAAGTAACGAATGTGCCAGTTGGATATGAAGGGAGTGTTAGGCTCAATCATCGACCACGTTAGCTGTAAGTACTTGAAGAGGGATATATGAAGATACATCATAGCACCCCCCTCTTAAGACACGAAGTCCTTATCGTCAGACTCTGATAGGAGTTCTTTTAAGACTGATGTTACATCAAGGTCAGCCCCGCCCTCGCCATCCTTAGGTTGGGCAAGCTGAATGAGTAACTTTCTATCTGATGATGCCCTGAGGGAACTGACTGCATATTCAATCGTTGCCCTTGTAACTGCTGGTTGGGCCATGAGTAATTGATGTTTACAGCTTGCTCCTACTGCTTCTAAAACTGACGGGCTTGTGGCTATCGCATGAAACTCAGTATACGCTAATGAACACATGTTTGATTTCTCAAGCACACTGCACATCAAGGAAACATCAGGACTTGATAGGATGTATATTACCTTCTCTTCATTAGTC
>Ga0222691_1000119_pt1 | contig 34012 bp, 45 predicted proteins | sample AntAcemetage1237_FD_179839 | JGI IMG/M metagenome (GOLD analysis project Ga0222691, IMG submission 179839) | Saline water microbial communities from Ace Lake, Antarctica - #1237 | ecosystem: Environmental > Aquatic > Non-marine Saline and Alkaline > Saline | place: Antarctica: Ace Lake... | reverse complement strand
GAATCTAAAATAAGGTTATTTATGAAATCTAAAAAAGAAAATAGTAAATTATCTGCATTATTAGGTGATCTTTTATCACAACTTCAACGGAAACGCCAATGCACAAACAAACGGTTATTCAATCAAGATTAAAGCCACAAATACACAAAACCAATAAAATAATAAATGTGCCAAAAACCATTAATATAATGGTAAAACCATCTGCTGCAAAATCAATAGATTATCAACAAAGTCAACAAAAAACGGTAAAGACAAATAACGCCGTACGACCACAAAAAGTCATTCAACAATCAGTCCCAAAAGTAAAACAACAATCGACCAAAAATCAACCAGTAAGAGGGCTGCAAAGAAAACAACACATCCCACGAGTAAAGTACATATCAAAAGAAATATCTAGCGAATCTCTCGCAAAAATCCAAGGTATCCACAGGCAAAGTCAAGGCCGAATATTAGTTATAATAGGCAATGGACCATCAATATCTGAAGCACCGTTAGAAAAACTAAAACATGTAAATAAAATCGACACATTGTCAATAAATAAACCAGATTTAAGATTATGGCCGACAACATATTGGTCGTTTTTTGATTTATCACAATATAAAAGAAATGAAGATCTTTGGCAGGGATATGAAGGCACACTGTTTAATAGCACAGCCATAAGAAAACAAAAATCCAGTTCCATACAATTCAAATATCTTGGGGGAACCGGGTTTAGTAAAAATATGACAAAAGGATTATATATTGGAAGATCCACAGTATTTGCATCAATGCAGATAGCTTTATGGATGGGGTTTGATCATATTTATATATTTGGATGTGATATGAACCCAGAAGGATTAAACGGAAAATTGCACTTTTATGGAGTCAACCCAGACGTTGAGCCAAAAATTAGAGCACAACGGTTCAAAAAAGAGTCGGAATCATATGATTTCGCAATAAAAGCAATGACCAAAGAGGAATGTAAAAAATTTACGTTTTGTACTGAATATAATCCGTGGGAATTTGTGAATTCATTTAATTCAATGAGTCATAAAAAAGCGGTTGATCATATACGTGACCATGCACAAAAATTATAAATAACAACACAAATATGGCATTTGTATTTTAATAACACAAAATCAAATAAAAATTTATCAAATGAGTCAAAATGAATAAGATATATGTTGCATCAAGCCTGCTTAATAAAGAACGTGCCGCACATATCATGAGTATCTTTAGAAATTATGGTGCTGAGATCACACACGATTGGACAACACATGGACAAGTATTCTCAGAAGAAGAACTGAGTAAATATGCTAAAGACGAGTACCATGGAGTTTTAGAATCAAATATCCTATTTTTCGTGCAACCAGGTAGATCTGGAGCCCATTTCGAATTAGGTGCTGGCACAGCACTTGGTAAAACAATTATTATTTTGTCTGATACCAATCAAGAGATTGAAAAGAAAACATTTTATTATCTTGATTGTGTAAACAGATTTATCGATGAAGAAAAAGCAATTAATTTTGCATTAAAAAAGATGGGAATAAATCGTGAGTATAATAAACAGGCTTGAAATCGATGTTATGCAAAAAAGCGAAATCTATGAAGCCGCAGAATTAGCATATAAACACTCAATCCCGTCTCTGATAGTTCACCCAACATTAGCAAGCGATGCTCATATTATCCGTGGATCGATCGGTGGTAGATTTAATATCATTACACCAATCGACTGGCCAAAAGGTGAAAATTTTGGACCAGATCAAAAATTCAGAGGATTAAACATCGACTCTTTAGAAGCCGATGGTTTCGAAATAATGTTATCATCCAAAAATGGTGAAATAGAGACTCGTAAAGAGGCTCAAACTATCACAAATTTTATCAAGACACATATATCAAGTATTGTGGAAATAAGATTTGTGATAAACACGCAAGATAACCCAGATGTTGAAAGTATTGTAAAGGGGCTGACGAAAATGCCATTACCCACAATGCTAAGATGCGGCATTAACTTAAAAACACAAGTTAGTAAGGCGAATCCAAAGATCCATAACGAAACAACCAAAAAAATTCTTGATATTATAGGCATACCGATTAAAGTGTGCGGAAATATAAACGACATTAAAACAATAGCTGCTTGTGAAGACACAAATAAATTTGCTGTCAGCTTAATGCAAGCTAAAACAATTATAAATGAATTTAATAAACAACCAGAGGGAATTTATAGAATTTTAAATAGTGGCGACAATAGTGAAAAAGATATGTAACAATTGCGGATGTTACAACAATATCATACCACAAGATGTCCATATAGGTGAAAATCCATTTGTTCTTTGTGAATTTTGTATGGATATTATTACTATAAGTAATGAATATCAATCAGAAAATACATTTATAAAAGAACAAATACCACTGTTAAATATAGGAACAGTAATAATTGTTGACAACAAAGAGCACCCATTACATAATCAAATAGGAATCATTAAGTCAAAAAAACATAAGCATTATAGAGTTGAATTAGACAATCAACTAATTTGGATGCCACAACATTGGATCAAACAACATGAACCTAAAGAAAACGATTGATGAATTAGGAAATAATGCACACCTTCTAGCCAGAAATGACAAATGGCTACAAAGACAAGAAAGTAGCATACAAGAAAAGATAGATGAATTAAATGAAGAATTAAAGTCTTTAAAATTAGCTCAAGAAATCAAAAGAGCATTGCAACAAACAAATAAAGTAGCAATTCAACATATTTTAAAAGATGATAATGATAATATCCAAGATATTGTGATAAGAATTATAGATCTTCCAGATGCTCTCTCATCTATGCAAAATAACAACTTATTAGATAAAGTAAATAATAAAATGCATTTGCTTGGTTGGGGCGATGACGGATATGACATCATAAATTCAGCCGCATTAAGATAAGTATTTAAAAGACAAACCAACAATCTTTATTAGAAAAGTAAAAATGATACCTAACAGATTCAATATTGTAACTGACGGCCAATGGGGAAGCACTGGAAAAGGGCTAATCACAACTGCTTTAGCTAGCATTCATAAACCGGAAATTTTATCGACAACAAATATGGCTAATGCTGGACATACAGCTGTATGGGATTCTGACAGAAAATTCATCGCTAAAGCCTTACCATCTGCGGCTGCATTAAAAACATGGATGGATGATTATAATCCAACAATTGTAATTGGACCAAGTGCTGCTCTTCACATAGACCAATTACTAAAAGAGATTGATGAAACCAAGACAGAAGATTTAATCATTCACCCTAGATCCGGGGTTATCACAAAAGATCATCAAACATCTGAATGTGACTTAGATTCCGGAACAAAACATATCGCAAGCACAATGCAAGGATGTGGAGCATTCTTGGCTGACAAAATTATGCGTCGCAAAGAATTAAAACTGGCACGTGATTACGATGAATTAGACAAATACGTGTATAAAGGAGATTCATTGCCGCAAACGTTATATAATAGAATTATGTATGAAGACCACACGATGTTACATGAAGGATCTCAAGGATTTTCATTAGACATCAACCATGGGTCACATTACCCAAACTGCACAAGCAGAGGCACCACAGCAATTCAAAATGTGGCTGATATGGGGTTGCCATTACATTGTGTCGGCGACATTTATTTAGTAATTCGCCCATACCCGATCAGAGTTGGTAATGTTGTTGAAAATGATAAAGTGGTCGGACATTCCGGTGGATGTTATGACGATCATGAAGAAATGACATGGGAACAAATCATGGCTGATTCAGGAGCACCAGAAAGCATTGCAAATAATATTTGCAAAACAGAATTAACAACTGTGACAAAAAGATTGCGTAGAGCTTTTGGATTTTCAAATAAGCAATTAAAACAAGCAGTATTATCTAATGGTGCAACTAAAATAGCATTAAATTTTGCAAATTATATTGATTGGTCATGCTACCAATGTAATGAGTATGAAAAATTACCAACAAAAGTAATGGATTTTATTCATATGGTTGAAGATAATGCCGGTATTCCAGTTTCAGTGGTTGGCACAGGTCCAAATAATAACGATATTTGTGTTCTCTGATAAGTGGGTAAATAAGACATAACTCATTATTACAGAGGTTGAATATGTTTAAAATAGCTAGCTATCTTGATGAAGCAGGCGAAGATCCGATCATTAGCTGTGAAACTTTAAAGAAATATGATATATCATACGTAGTGTTAAGAAATTCTTGGGGCGATAAAAATATATGCGACAATAGTGATCAATCTTGTAATAAATTAAGAACTTTGTTAAATGATAATAATATATCAGTTATTTCAATATGTTCAAATTTAGGCAAAGTCCCGTCTAATAAATTAATGGATATAAGTGATGGTGAAATAAATAGGGTTTTTGATATTGCATCATATTTTGGTGCTGAATCTATTAGAATTTTTATCGGAACAAAAGTCAATGATGACACTTCTTCCACTATTTCTGAGTGGATGTCAAAAATAACGGATATTTGTATTAAAAGTAGGATTATCCCAATTCTTGAGATAACAAATGATGCTCAGATTGTTGAACCATCCGGCGTTGCCAATTTATTATATAAGCATAAAAAATGGAAAATTTTATATGACCCAGTTCAAATTATCATAAAAAGAAAAATAGATCCGTTTGTAAAGTATTGGTCATTGCTTAAAAATAATGTCGCGGCAATTGACGTTAGGGATTGTATTGTTGGGAGGGGTTTTAAATCTCCTGGGTTTGGTGATTGTAATTTAAAGCAGACCTTAGAAGACGCCCAGAGCAGTAATTTCTCTGGTTGGCTATTTTTAGAACCAAATCTGGGGAGACGATATGGTTCCGCAAATACGAAATCTGAAACTTTTAGTCTGGCAATGGACGGATTAGAATGCTTGATTGGGTCAGATTATAGGGAATTAGATTAATCATGTAAATACTAGGGGATGCGTTGTCAAAATTTAAAATAGAAATTTTTATAAGGACCTATACCTATGTCTAGTATTAACATTAACGAAGCAATTCAAAAAATTAAAAGTGCTGGTTCTACTTCAGTCCGTTCAGTACCGATGGCAAATGAATCGGCTGATGGCGGAAATTATCAAGTGGAAATTCAAATAAACGGTACTTGGACTCCCATAATTTCTGGTGTTAAACAACCGATGGCGGAAGATATTATTAGACAAGCGTTTAATAAAGTAATCCTTGGATGATATGCGAAAACGTATTGAGTCGGTTTTTGAATTGGCGAAGTATAAGATAGGCGATAAAGCTTATTGGATCATACTACGCCCTTTAGAAAACATAGAACCTCTCAGTGAGGATGATCAATGGATGGATGAACACCATCCTAAAGCCACTTTCACAAGAGGACCAGCAAAAAAAGCATGGCCACATAGAGCGATGCTACCAAAGCTACATCATAGTGATTTTGAAATCATAGTTCATTTATTAAGATCTGAACTTGTAATAGAGGAGTTTGAAGTAAATAGTATTGTAAGAAGTAAAGATACTGGTGAATTCTTCTACGTTAATGAGCATGACGAATGGATGCCTGAGAGTTATTTGTTTCCGAACGACTCAGCGGCTAAAAGAGAACAAAATAGAATTAATAAATTAATAAGACAATGGGCTAAAAATGAATAAGCAAAAACACCCAACCATTTTCTCATTTAACGGTTCAATTAATGTGTATGAAGATGGCACAATGCTAGAATTACATACAGCAATAACCGACGAAGAATGGGATATGATAGTAGAAGAAACCGTCAAATACAAAATATTCCTAGAATGCCTGAAAGAGACTGGTGCTCCAAAATTAAATGAGCCTTGGGATGAAGAAGATGATTGGTTTAGGATACAATTAGGTGTTGCTGTATCTAGAATGAAAAATATTGATCCATTATTAGTAGCAAAATTTGATCAAGAAGAAATCAAAAAAGCATTTACAGCCAAAATGGAAAAAGGTGCAGAGTCAATGCTTAAGCTTATTGAACAGGTTAAAGAAGAAAAAAGAAAAGCTATTCTTAACAAACTTGATGGGGATAAAACCATCAAAGTATCTGGTCTCTAAGCTCAAAATTAAATAAAACAATTGAGCGAGAGCAGAAATGCCAAACCCTTTTAAAGACATAAATCTAAATCAAGATTTAGGCCAGCCAACATACACAGAAGTAATTATCGCTACCCAAAAAACCGGTAAAGCAATAAATACAATATGTAATAATTTATCTGGTGCATTAGAATGCGACGAGGGGCCAAGCCCAAGCGTCAAATTACGACAAGTAGCATTCAACAAAAACCCATCGATAATTAAAACTACCGCTAAAACCATATCACCAGCACCAAATAAAAATGTCCCAACAGCAGAACAAATTCTGGAAATCGTAGATTATAATCTTGACGATGACTTATTAGAAAGAGCTGAAAGTGTAAAAAAACTAAAGGCACAAAAAGTACAATCGCAATTTAAAAAATTAGTTAAAAATTTTGCGACTGAAACAGACGGAACATATACACAGGCGATATTTGAATTTCAACTGGGTGTTGATGGATACGCAGCCGGAGGATCTTTTAGATTAAGATTTCATTCTCCGGACTTACCAACAATAACTACATCAGAAATATCTGTCGTTAATACAATGTCGCAGATACCATATTCATCAGTCTACAAATACCCAGGTGGTGTTGATGGATCAATTGATTATTATACATTAGATCTGACAAGCAGAATATTTCAAGGTATCCAGGACGCTTGGAATGAAAGTACAGAATGGCCAGACCTAAGTGCAAATGATGGAACATTACAAGTAATACCAAAAGACACAGCATCATCAGAAAATCCAACACTACCAATTTTTAGAGTTATTATTGATAATGTTCCAGAAAATGGGGTATCGTTGGTTGATACACCAGAAGGACCATCGCAAAAAACTTTTGAAGGCCCTTCCGAAGAAGAATTAGTTGGAGCAGACCTCGGATTTTATTCTTCAAATAAATTATTAATAATCCCGTTTATACGAGAGCCAGAATTAACACAAGAATTTGATAGTGCTGTTCTTGTAAAAATGTCTGAAAGCAATATCACGCCAACAACAACACTCTCATTTAATTTCAGAAGAAAATCAGACGCAGATTCTGGATTTTATACAACATTTGGTGCTACTTCAGGCTTTATCTCTGGGTCCGACACATTATTAGATTTAGAAAATTTAATAAATGATGAAGTGAGCGATAGTAACAACACAATCGATGGAACGTTTTATGTTATAGAAGAAAACGATTCAATAGATGATTTTGATAAGACACATCAGATTTATAATACCAACTTTATTGTTGGTGTCATATTGGCTAATGACGACAACCCAATAGTAGAAAGTTTTCTGCTTACAGAAATACAACCATCGCAACCAGATGTAGGAGAACCCGGTGACATATACATTACGTTGTTAAGTAGTGGTGCATATTGCGACACAGTGTTAGAAAATGGAAAATTTACGCTTACAAGCATACAAGGGACTTTTGAGGGCGGGATATTCATTGGGACAATAGACCCAAGAACATGGTGGTTAATAAAATGTGGTATACCATGTGCAAACAACGATGAAATAAGAATAAAAGCATTTTATAATTCAGCACATTTAAAGCCAGGAAACACTACTGTAAATCTTCCTGGCTTTAATGGTGCTATTTTAGGTGATAGTATAGCGAAACTTGTTGACGTAGTTCCAGGAAATGTTTATGATCTTTCGATGAGCATTTCACAATTAAATGGGACATTGTTTATAGATGAGTCAATATTGCTTACTGTACAGCAAATAACATCTGGTGGCGATGTAATAAGTGAGTCACATACTACATTTAATAACGATCTTGAAGGAACAATACCAACAATAAGCATCGTGGCTAACCAACCAGTTATAAATATCATTATCCAATTGATTGGTAATTCAGAGGTGTGGGTTTCGAGTGTTACTCTTTGCGATGTTTCAGTAATATCTCCTCCGCCAAGTGGAAGCAGTAGCGGCGGTGATGTTAGTGTTGGGAGTGGAAGCGGGAGTGGCGGTGGTAGTGTAAGCAGTGGCGGCGGTGAACCAGTAAGTGGTGATTCAACAATCGATTGTCCAAGTGGATTCCAATCACTTAGTTACACACAATTCGCACAAACAGGGTTCTTAAAGGGATGGAAAGGATTTGATGTTAAATTAGATAACATCGGGCCTTTAATAATAAGCAGCTTTTACAATAATCATAGCCCACTTCTTGGTAATCAAGATAAAACAGATAAATTATTTTACACAACTCGCGAAGGAATTTTAGCATCTGAACTTGACGGATCTGGTCTTGCTATCATAGTTCACGGTAGTGGTAATTCTGCCGCAATGGATGCTGACTCAACAGCAAAACATATATATTGGTCAGAAATTACAGGTAATGGTGGAACAGAAAATGCTATTTATAGGGTTGATTACAGTGGAGCTAATAAAGTAAAATTACTGTCATGTTCAGACAGGGTTTATGGGTTGACTTTAGATTTAACCAATAAATATATTTATTATGTTTATGTAAATTTAAAAGAAATAAGAAGAATCGATTTAGATGGTAACAATGATACCTTAATATACTCATCTGATGATCTATTAGGGCCACGCAGTATCATTTATGATCAAGACACTGATTATTTGTTTTGGATTGGATCTACAACCACCACAGATGGTGAGGTGTATAAAATAAGAAGTGACGGTGCCGGTGTTCTAAAAATATTGGATCACACATCTGAATTTGATTTAATTAATGCCAGAAGCATTACTATTGACAGGCAAAGAATAAGTGCTCCTAGAATATATGTTGCGACAGAAGCGACATTTTCTAAAACAGCTTCTTTAGTAAAATTTAATCTCACTGGCGGTGATTTTGAAAAAATCACATTAGATGACCCATACCCAAACGATGGCATTGAATTTAATTATTTAGATAGACCAAATGGTTTATTCGTAGATACAAAAAGCGGCTTATTATTAATAGCTGAAAATAATAGTGAAACTATTTTCACATTAGATAGAAATGATGAAAATTTCACAGCATTGTACCCAATAGAAACATCTGATTTTTATAATATTATTAGAGTTTCTGAAAATTCATCATCTGCTAGTAAGTCATTCTCATCAGGTAACCCAATATCAGATCTTAACCCAGGCGATATTGTGTCATTCACAATACGAATTGTCGATTCTGTCGTAGCTGGGATAGTGATACTTGAAATATATGACGGATTTGTGTTATTATCTAAAAATCAAATAACATCAGGAACAACAGCATCAGTAAGTGCCACTGTTCCTGATTCTGGAATTGTTTCATTTAGTATAAGATTAGAATCGCTTACATCTCTTTCAACAGTAGAGATAAATGAAATTTTAATATGTGTCGGCACAGGAACGAGCGGGGAGTTAACCTGTTTAGCAACAGACACAGTTTTAGCTAACAATAGTTTTACTTCTAATAAAAACGGATTTGCAAGCTTAGATTGGGGCATACTTTCTACACAAGGTATAATCTACGCTGACGCAACAAGCGATGGTTTAAGAATCGGACATACTACTCTTGGGATAGTGTCAACATCAAAAGTGAGATTTGCTGGTGTGTTCAAAAATGTTGAGACATTAGTATCAGACAACCCAGAAGACATTTATTATGTTGTTAATATAATAAATCAAAATGGGTCATTTTCATCTGGTAATATTAACTTAACATCTTTTGCCATTTTTGATTATACTTTTGAAATCCCGGATAATGGTGTATTAAATTCTTATACTGGAGTTGTATGCGAATTGATATTATATTCGAAAGTTGGTCCAAGAAGAGTTGAGATTGATCAATTATTGGTATGTAATTCAAGAGTGCAAAGATGTGGAATAAGTAGTGCAGTGTCACCACATGTTGGGTTAAAATGGATAGGAACACCAAGACAACCAGTAAATGTTTATAAGACATTCATAAGATATAAGGTAACAAATCCTTTAAATGGAGATGTTGCATATGTAAACCAAATATCAAAAAATGTTTCTAATTATGTTGGAAATTGTGCGAGGTGGACTCAACATGGTGATAACGGGACCGGTGTTGTTGAAATAAACCCAATTGCCATGGATAATTATGTCAATGCACCAACTACAAACAATGGTACAACTGTTAGTGTTACTCCCAACCTAAACAGGATATGGGCAATACCAATTGACGGGGAGGGTAACCCAGATGCAGCGATTATAAATTATTCTGCACCTCAAGAAGATATTATTGGAAGAACAGCAACAGGGCACCCGATATGTAAATTACCAGAGACAGATTCGAATTTTACTGAAGATTGTATTATTGAATCGGCAACTGTCTTTTTGTTAATGAATGTCATTGATCCAGCTGACGAATCAGCTGATGGGTGTTCACCAGACCCAGCTACAGAATTAGAAATAACCTTTGGATATAATAGATCGACAGGAGCAAGATCATTCACTAAATTATTAAACATTGATGATTTATATCATGAAACTGTTGATAACACTGAAGGATGGGACGAAGAAGATGGCAGTAACACTTCCGGAGAAGTAGCACGATGGCAGGCGATTGAATTTGTCCTAGATATTGATGATGGGCAAGGATTAGACCAGTGTTATTATGGGTCAGTTAGTGGTTCCAATGGTTCTATTTCAGGTTCTAGTAATCCAATTATTGATATTCCACAAATTAATGGTGCTGGAATATTAAGATTTGATTTATTATCATTAACTGGTGGTGAAGCATTCTTTAACCAAGAATGTATTGCTAATGTTATTGTTGCCACAATCCAAGAGGGTGAATCACAAAATGAGATCCAAAGTGTGATATTACCGTCAGCTTCTGCTGGAACCTATACTCTAACAGTAACTATAGATGGTGCTTCAGGCACAACAGACCCAATACCTTGGAATGCTAGTGTTGAACAAATAAGAGTCAAATTAGGTAATCTGAGCGTAGTTGATGGGACTAAAAACATTGGTGTCACTGGTGAAGGAACATCCATAGACCCATTATTGATTGAATTTAAAGAATCGTTAGCTGCCAAAAATATTGACCCAATTGAAGCGGATGAAACAAATTTAATTGGCACCGCTAGTGCTGTGTTTAGAACAATCAGAGATGGCGCAGTTAATGAGAGGCAGCAATTAAGCAGGACATCTAGTACACAACAAAATTATACACTAGAATTCAATAATCAGAGAACAGTTAGTATATCCAGCAATGAGACAATAGACAATGTTCAATCAGCTCTTGAAGGATTGAGCACTATTGGTGCTGGGAACATATTAGTAACCGGCAATACCACTAACAGAGAAATAGAGTATAGCGGTGAATTGTTCTTTGATTTTATTGGTGATTTTGAAGGCCAAAACGTACCAGAATTAGTTGTAGACTCAACATCTGACGCATATGTAATATCAACCAAATGGAGTGGTGGTGCTGGTGTTGATGAAATACAAGAACTCACTGTTAATGCATCAAGTGGCACATTTACAATAACTGTATACAATCCAATAGATTCGTCTGGGTCCATATTCGCAACAACATCGGCAATAGCATACAATGCTTCATCTAGCACAGTTAGATCTGCTATAGCAGCTGCCGCATCGTGGATAACGATTAGTGATATTAATGTTACAAAGCCAGCAGACAATCAATGGCGGATTACTTTTTTATCTGGTGAATCATATGACGTTTCCTCAAACGTCATATCAGCATGGAAATTTGAAGAGGAATCTGGGGATAGGCTTGATTCTGCCGGAACACTTAATTTAGAACCGGCTTCTTTAGACACCAATTTACCATCAAGAACTACCGGGAAAGTTGGTAATTGTGTTCGAATGCGTAAATCGAACATTTTATTTAGCAACAGCACATCAGATATTGCTCCATTGTTAACATCATCAGATTATAGTATGATGTTTGGTATAAATGTTGAAGCACTGCAAGACACCGATGGAAATTCAACAGAAAACAAATTTAGCTTTCTGATGTTTTCTTTACTTGGATGTTTTGCATTAGATATAATTAAAATATCATCACAACTTTATAAAATAAGACTGTTTATACAAAGTTCTGAAGCAGATCAAGTGATTATAGACACATCCGAAACTTTATCATTAAACACTTGGAATCTAATAGGTGTTGTGTTTGACTTTTCAAATGGTCTAGTTAAAATCAATGTTAATGGCGGTGATTTTGTGCAAGATTCAATAACTGGGAATTTTGCTAATAGTTCATCATTTAAATCAATTGTATTTGGGTTATATAATGACACATATGACCCGATCACATTCAAATTAGATGAAGCTGTTTTTTGGAACAGAGCATTATCACAATCTGAAACTGGATTTGTTTACAATTCAGGGTCTTGGAAATCATATCCATTTTTAGCAACATCAGTAAGGGATAATATAAAACAGTCTGAGGTAAACGGTATGGCGTTGGGTGGTGGTACATTTGAAATTGACACAATTCAAGATGGAGGTGGATCATCGGACCAACAGCGAGTAACTATTTTAAATGCCACAAATGGAACATTTGCGTTGCGAATAAATGTTCCAAATGTTGGTCTTAGGAATACGTCACCAATACAATGGGATACTAATAGCTTTGATATTAAAAACGCTATTGTTAGTATCAATGGGATAGAAAGAGCTGATGTAATTGTTGCTGGTAACAACCCAGAATTTATCGTGGCATTTAAGGCAAGCCTTGGCCAGATTGATAGAATGACACCTATTACTACTAATTTAAGATGTAATCCAGTAAATTTACCGCCAGTTCTTGAGGGACCATATCCATACCCAGTAGACAGACCTGGTGCTGGAAGTCCGTTACCAGACGATGATCTTATCGCACCTCTCAGTGATACTGCTAACGTTTTTATTAAAACTGAATTACAAAGACACTTATTTGATCCCAATGTAAAAATAAATGATAGAAGGAGAACGCTAAGAGAATTAGTTCTCTCACAAGGAGTTGACCCAGAAAAATATACTCCTTATTTAAGATTATGCGACAACTCTAAATTAATTGAATCATCATTTTCCAGTATAGTAAATTCTCAGGAGAATTATGTTTTAATCGAAACTAAAATTGACAGTGAATCTGAAAAACAAAGAATATTAGGTAGCATTTCATCAAATGAGATATTACCTTCAAGATTTCAATGGGATTGTTTATAAATGGCAGACACAGAAAATGACATTTTGATTTATAGAGATATTCCGGTAATTGCTGGGTATGTTCAAGTAGCCCCAAATTTAGAATCGGAAAAAACAAAAACAAACGCCGCCACCGCCATATCAAGGCTAGAGGCACAAATGGCATATACTTTAGATCCACAAAAAACAATGTTGTTAGGATCTGGACAAGTCACCCAACATGGCGTTATGAAGGGAAAACAAAATTATATCCGTCTTCCTGGCATAAATTCGAGTGAAGGATATGTTGACAAATCTGGTAATTCAATTAATCCATCTGATATACTAAGAGAATAAATTATAAAAATGCTGCATTTTTCTCCAAATAAATCAGTATATTTATATTGCCTACCAAAAACTGGATCATCATTATTTAAAGAATATATATTAAAAAAATCACAGCTTCAATACATTGATCCATTAAAATTATATGCAAACAACAAAATAGACACTCTGAAAATACGAGATTTTAATTGTGCATATGGACCATTATATACATCTCACGGATATAACTCAGCAATCATCAAGGAGATGTTATCAGAAGAATTTACTATCCATAATAGCTGCATATTTTTAGTAAGAGACCCAAGAGACATAATAATATCGCAGTATTATTCGTACGGATGGTCCCATGCAATTAATACCAATGATTCAGAAAATTTTCTAAAAAGAAGAAAGCATATTCAATCATCAACATTAGAAGAATATGTTACAGATGAATTGCAAATAAAAACAATAAATGACAGATATTCGTTATTAATAAAACTTTTAACGAATAACGAATATATAAAGTATGAAAATATAATAGAAGATTTGGACAATGTTTTGGTAACACTTAGCGAGTATAATGTGTATCAAAACCAAAGTGACATAGATTTATTACATAAAGTATCAAGACCAACACAAAAAGAAAATATATTACAACATAAAAGATCCGGAAAAGTTGAACAATATAAAAGTAAACTTAATGATAACACAATATCATATCTGTCTAATAAGTTTAAAGAAGTGATACAAAAATTTGGTTATGAGTAAACACTATCATGATTGATATTACAAAGCCATTTATGTTATATGCCTTATGTAGTGTTGAATACGATGGCAGAGCATATTCAACACTTGAAAAAGGCCGATATCTAATAATTTATAAAAAAGACGGATCTGTTATCATCCATGGGTCTGACTTATGTAAAGCTAGAAATTATCAACAAAGTGGATCTATATTATCGATTGAAAAAGATAAATTGATATCGATCAATAAAAAAGAAAAAATTACTATTGATATTATAGAACAGATTAACTATACACCATTAGAAGATTGGTCTGATTCTAAAATAGAAATAAGTAGAACAGAAAAAGAATTAGTTGATAAAATAGCTAACAATCACAAACTATTTATTAATATAGAATTTGCGGTAATAGAGAGAGAATATAGAACAGATAGCGGTCCTGTTGACTTAGTTTGCATAACCCCAAATAATGAATATCATATTATAGAAGTGAAAAGAAACAAAGCGACAATTAATCATGTAACACAGTTAAGAAAATATGTTGATCAAATGCAGGAAAATGATTTTAAATCATACGGATATCTTGCATCACCTGAAATAGGAAAAAACGCTGTAGAATTTTTAAAAAAGAATGGATTTACTTGGTTAAAGGTTGACTTTTAATTTTTTGTTTTTCTTTTTAACCATATTTTAATCACTCTCCAACATTCTTTAGTCACATCCGGGTTTATTTTATATGCTTTTTTAGCAATTCGTTTACCAGAATCATATACTTCTTTTAAGTCTCCACCCTTCATGGCAGTTTCACGCATTGCTTCCAAAATAGAAGTAGCTATTTGTGCCTTTATTTCATCAATGTTTATTAGAGCACCTTCTGGGTTTGCCTCAATTGACCTATTAACGCTTAATGGGTCATCGTCATTATCATTGTCATCATCAAAAACTGGGCTATCAGATGACTGCATTTCAGGCTTAGTTTTAGATGTTGTTTTATGACCTATATCAAATAACTTAAATGCTGATTTCAATTTGTTTTCTAATTCAAGTATTGTTCGTTTGTCACCATTAGACGATTTTAATTTTTTCCATGCAATATACGTTTTTATAATTTCAGACGGTGATAATCCAGCCGATTTTAATTTTATATTAAATTTATCTCTTAAATGATCTGTTGCTATTCTAATTGCCAGTTTTGCAGCTTGGATATTTGTATCTGTATTTGTGGATTTATTTAATAATCTATTAGCATATTTTGGATTAGCCATCATTGTTCGCAATTTGTTTAATAACCCATTTTCATTTATAGTAGGAATATTAAACCCATACTTGCAATTAGCCACACTTATCACATTATTTGTTATCAGATGAATATTATTTTGGACTGATTTATATTCTAATAACATATCGGTGATAGGGAATATAAATCCCTCAGATCTTGGAGCATTTTTTAACAATTGGTCTAATTTAGCATTCAAGTCACGTAACTTATTTGAAGCTGTTTGTTTACCAGCTTTGCCTTTTGAAATAGCATCTAATAATTGTTTACGCCATTCATCAGAATTTTGTATTTCTTGAGAGAAAATGTCTTCTTCGTCAAAAGGCCCCTTTTCTTGCCTTCCTTGCGAATCCTGGCTGTTTTGGTTATTACCGCCTCTCTCAGCATCGGAATTATAAGGAGATAGTGTTCCGTTTTTTCTGAGCATATCTTGATCAACACTTTGCTGTCCGACCTCATCAGCCACTTGGTTTCGTATGTCTTTTTGTATATTATAATCATCTATTTTGAATGTTGAGAAATATTCATCCCACCATTCATCATTTTCTCCTAAATTTTTATCAGTCAATTTAGCACTATTGAGCAATGACTCAATTGACTTAGATCCCCCAACGCCGGGGGCCATGAATGCCATTAAGATGTCTAAGTCAGAACTTGTTCCTGGTGTTAATGCCGATTTTAATCTTGCTATTCCAGCTTTTAGCATTGCCTGTAAATTTGTTAAGTCAGCCTCAGACATTAGTTTGGTTTGTATAGCTGATTCTAAAAATAACTGTTGGAAAGTTTCATGGTTTCCAACTTTATTTAATGGAACATGTGTACTATTATTTAGCAATGTTCTAATAGAACTTACCAAATTGCTTTCGTCGATTGTTCCTATATTATGTAATTTCATAATTCTATATTTGCCTTTGTTTTTATTTACGATCTTTTCAGTATATATTTGAAAAATTTACAGGGAGAATTTAAATGGCCGATTCCACCGATGGACGAGAAAATGGTTTAGACTTACGAGGGACTAATGATTATCCGATACATTTTCCAGCCGATAGTCAATTAAATTTATCACCCTCTGCCACTAATGATGCTTTTATGTCTCCTACTAAAAGAACCAAACAATCAGTAATAGACGAATACACAAATAAGTGGCAATCAACACATTCAGCTAAATCAATTGAAGATACTTTAGATTTAGCGTTTTATCATAATATTAAATCTAAATTGTCTAAGGTAGAATCAGATGATTTAGATGTGACGTTTTTAGGAACTACCTTAAAAACAAATTGGCAAATATTTAAGTCAATGAAGAAAAATATTTTATTATATACATTAGAACAATTAAAAGCTGATCATTTTTGTGAATTAGGGTGTGGCCCAGGATATTTATTATACTATTTAAAAGAAATTGGAAAAATTGTATACGGTGGCGAATTGATACCAGATGCTATCAAGGTTGCCAAGAAATTTGACTTAGATGTATCTAAATTTGATTTTTATGAATTATCGGATTATGAAATTATAAAAAATAATTCCGTAATATTCACAGCACAAGCTATTGAACAATTACCTGACGCTACACCATTTTTAAGTGGATTAAGATTACAAAAAGATAAGATTTCATCTGTTGTGAATTTTGAACCGTTGATAACAGATAACACACATCAAAATGAATATCTTAAAAAGAATGACTATAATACAAACTTGTTTGAATTATTAAATTCTGCGGATGATGTAGAGATACTAAGTAGATCAGATTCAGTGTTAGGTATTCACCCTCTCAATGTTGTTAGTAAGCTTCACTGGAAATTTAAATAATGAAACTACCTATAATGCTGTTGACATATGGCAATTTGTCAAATAAAAAAGTGTTTTCATATGAGTTAAATGGAGTTCATACATTACCCGTATTCCATTCTTTAGAACCAGCTTATATGTTTGCCGATGATATGCAGCAGATCTTAGAAGAATATGGTGACAATAGAACATTGCAAGTGCAAATTTGTGATTCTATTAAAAACGCTAGATCAATACTTATAACATTATCTACAATAGCACCAGATTTATTAAAAGTGGCATTTAATCCACCTAAAACTGGGCGTGATGCGATCGATGGCTCTTGTATAAAAGATATGGAAGAAGTAATCGAGGATGTGGAAATCGCTTTTGCTCAATTAGAGAATTTTAATTCAAAGCAAAAATAATCATCGTCGCATTCGTAATATTTTGGTTCATTGTTTGTTTGTGTTTTATTTTCTTTTGGATTTTCGATTTCTTCATCTAAAGAGATTTCTTCATCTTCATCCGGTTGTCCATTCGTCATATTGTATCGATCTTTTGCTTGTAAATGATGTTATTAGTTTATTTTTTGTTGCATGCATTGATGGATATGACCCATTGTCACTATTTAAAATTTGCAATGGCTTTGCACAAGGTGAGCCGTTCTTTGTTGTTAGCTTACCAATTACCATATTTCTTCGATATTTCCCGCTTGTATTGTTCCATATAACGAAGTTTTCTTTGTTATATCTTATGACATGCAATGAGCTATTGTTGTTTAATATGGAAGATGATATTGGTTTTGACCATGTTTTTCCTCCATCTTTTGAGTATGAATATTGAGAGAATGATTTGTAATTGCCAAAGTTTCTACTTAAAGAATGTAACTTTTCATTTTCCTCCCATAGTGTTGGCTGTATCATATGATCACCAATTTCTCCTATTGGTGATATCGAATTTTCATTCACTTCTACAATCACACCTTTTCTGTTTAATTCGTCATATAGCGGTAACAACATTTTATTTTGGTATGTTATTGGGTTGCATCTTCCAAGATAATGTTTGTTACTTTTTGCTATGCATATTGGTTTTTCCGTTAACTTTATCTCTTCATTAATTATTGAAATGTTTTGCATCCATGTGCTACAATATTTCCATTTATCTGTTAGTCTTTTGATTTCTTCACATGGTTCGAATTTGGAGTAAATTAATTTGATTGAATTATCGTTGGATATTAAAACTGGGTTTCCAGTTTTGTTCCCTATTTTTATTATTTTATTTGTTTGTTTTTGGGTGTCTTTATTGATAAATAATATGCAAACGCTTTGGTCGTCAAGGCATTCTGCTTTACCTGAGTACCATGCTAGCAATGACCCATTGTTAAGGCCACAGACAGTTGAGCAATGATTAAAATTATGTATGGCTACCTTGATAGATTTATTATGTGATAATTTTATCATATTATTACCTAGAAACGAGTTATCATGAGTGATTTAAATATAAGTAGTTGGGTTAGACAAGCCAGACATAGAGCAAAAAAACACGGTATTTACAATAAACTTGATGTTGATGATGTTAAAAAAATAGTCGAGTATTATTCAGAGAGCTGTGCGTATTGTAAAGAACCGGCCAAGACTCTTGATCATCCTTTTCCATTAAAAGACAAAGCCCCTAATATTTCTGCGAACACTTTACCAATTTGCAAAGAATGTAAGGGTATAAAAAAGAATAATGATTTATCATGGATGTTTAGTTCTGGTAATCTAGATAATGATGCATACATTATTCTTTTTAGGGAAGTATATGACAGAGATGACACAAATGTATTAAGAAGACATATGAAAAGAATTGTTGGAGAATCTTAATGAATGAATCGCCATATCCCAATTACCCTCCCAATTTCAAAGAAGTCCCTACGGTAGCCGGACTACATAGGCAATGTATTGTCTTAGAATTCAGAAGCAATGATCGTTTAAATAATATTCAAAAAGCCATGATACAAGAAAAAATTGAGGCTGTAGTAAACAATTTTATATTACATATTCCGAATTTAGAATATGCTGAAGTTGTTAAAGAAGCCAGATTTGATCTCCTATTATGTGAGGGGTTAAGATTACCAAGAAAATAATTGGTATTGTAAGGTAATTCTAAATGTATTTAATACCTAGATTTAACAAATTATTTCTGATCTGTCACATCCTTTTTTATTTTTATGCTTTTGGAGGATGTAAATATGGCTACCGAAATGGTATCACAACAACAATATGTTCGAATTTTAAATGTTGATGGACATGTTAGCAAATCTCAATATTTAATTGAAGTTGATAAACCGGATAGAAAAGGTTTCGTTTTGCTAAAAAATGAAGCTGGTGATCTAGTCAAAGTCAATCAACGGAGAGTATTGAAGAATTGTGATGCTGGTGACGCATTTGTGATTGAAGTCGGAGATAAATTTAGGGCTGTTTGCCCCAATTGTACGTATGTGCAAGAAGTGACACCTAATTGCGAATTTTTGACATGTCCGACGCATGGACAAACCAAATTACATTGGAAAGAAGGAGAACGACCTGTGACTGACATTGCCCAAAACGAGAGCACTTCTGAGACTGCTGAAAAGCCCGAAGTGGCACCAACTTCGCAAAAAAAAGAAACAAAATCTCAAAGCCAGCAGGCCGTAAATTTCGATTCATTAAAATCCCATAATGAAACCGAATTATGGACCAAAAAGGGAATCAGATTTGATCATTCAAAGATTGATGCTCAAGCCCACGTTCTTTTATTCGTTGGAGATAACCCACGAAAATTATGCTTTAACACCTATGATGGAAATCTTGGTAAGAAAGCAAAATCCCTTCCAATCGAAGAATTCTTGAAAAATGAAAAACCAGAAGGGTTTTCATCTTGGTATGATGTGAAAAATATCGAAAAAGCAAAAACAGACTTAACAAGCAAGAATTACGAAAAGCAATAAAGCCAACATCATTCATTGTTTTAACAATAAAAGTGGCTGGATATACCCCCCAGCGGGATTGTTATCCAGCCACTATTTTTAAATCAAGACCAATGACTTCTTGATTTTTTACTAACTTACATGGAAGTTAAAAAATGCTCGTACTGACAAGAAAACCAGAAGAAACCATAATAATTAATGGAAACATTGAAGTTCAAATAATAGAAGTAAAAGGTAATAGAGTTCGCATTGGTATTACAGCCCCAAGAGAGATATCAGTTAACAGGGGGGAAGTCCAAGCCGAAATAAACGAAAAAAATAAAAATTCTGATAAAACATAACATATGGATGATCGAGCAAAAGAAATAATGAATAATTATGAATTACTTGATTATAATCTATATGTTTTAAGAGAAATGGTAGGTGCACTACCACAATGCTATCAAAAGCCATTTTTAGCACAAATTGGTTCTGTGCAAAATCAGATGGCAGTAGCTGCAAAATGCACTACTGATGCTGCTAAAGAGACTATAGCTATAATGGAAAGCACAGTCATCGAAAACACATCATCAGTTATTTCTGACATAAGATTAACACTATCACACCTCAGATTCGATTTAAATGCGACTAAAAACGAAAAAGACGCATTGCAAAAAATAGTTGATGATATAAAATAATCTCATAAGGTACATAAGATAAAATTCCATGAATAGGAAAATTTTATCTTATGCCGTCTAAAATCGTAACACCGTCTAACCATATTTTAATAACCGGTGGATCTGGATTTTTGGGTAAACATGTAACAAAGTTACTATCAGATAATATAACAATCCCTAGATCTGCAGAGTATGATCTAACCAAAGAAAGTCATGTTAAAAAATTACTAAATGATAAAAAACCAAACATAATTATCCATTTAGCGGCGGCTGTCGGCGGGATAGGCATAAACCAACAAAAACCCGGAACATTTTTTTACAAAAACTTAATGATGGGTACCCTATTATTAGAGAACGCCCGAACACATAATGTTGAAAAATTCATTGCGGTTGGTACTATCTGTGCATACCCAAAACATACACCCATCCCATTTAAAGAAAGTGACTTATGGAATGGATATCCAGAAGAAACAAATGCACCATATGGATTAGCTAAAAAAATGATGCTAGTTCAATCACAATCATACCGAGAAGAATTTGGATATAATTCAATTTATTTACTACCAGTAAATTTATATGGCCCAGGCGATAATTTTAATCCAAAATCATCACATGTTATACCAGCAATTATTAAAAAATGTGTCGATGCTAAAAGGCAAAATGCTAGATCTATAACATGCTGGGGAACAGGAAATGCGACCAGAGAATTCCTATATGTAGAAGATGCGGCAAGAGCAATAATCTTAGCAACTGAAAAATATAACTCATCTGAACCAATGAATATTGGTTCAGGTAAAGAAATATCAATTAAAAATTTAGTTGAGCTAATTGCTGAATTGTCTGGGTACGACGGGCAAATTATATGGGACAAATCTAAACCAGATGGCCAACCAAGAAGATGTTTAGACACAACAAAAGCGAAAGAAGAAATCGGATTTGTTGCTAAAACCGACTTTAAAGTTGGGCTTAAAAAAACAATAGATTGGTATGAAAATGAAATTACTGGTTGAAATTGCTCCAGGCGAATTGCTTGATAAATTAACGATTCTTGAAATTAAAAGCAAGATGATAAAGGACGTTGATAAATTAAAAAATATCAACAAAGAGTATGATCTACTGTTTGGGAAATTCTTGGAATTAAAAAATGAATGCGACGATAATATTAGCAAAGAAGCAACAAGACTTTTATCTGAATTAAAAAAAATAAATGCAAAAATCTGGGATATAGAGGATGATATAAGAAATTGTGAAAGAAAAAATTCTTTTAACGAACACTTTATACAATTAGCAAGGAGTGTATACCATACCAATGATAAAAGAGCATCAATAAAAAAAGAAATAAATATACTTTTTCAATCGGATATTGCAGAAGAAAAATCATATACTAGTTATGTTAAAAAAACTAGTGCAGAAAACGTAAAAGAGTGTAATAAATTAACAGCAAAATATAAAAAATAAATTAAGGCATAATTTGTGAAAAAATTAACTGTAATGGTTTCAATATATAATTCTGGTGAATGGATTCAAAATAGATTAGAAAATTTATCAGAATGTAAAAACATTGATATGGAAGTATGGTGCGTCAATGCTGATAGCCCCGACAAAAGAGACCATGATATACCACAAAAATTCCCATTTAAATATGTAAGGCTGCCTAAAAGAAATGCTGTATACGAAGCCTGGAATTATATAATAGAAAACTCAAATAGTCAATATATTACAAACGGAAATACTGATGACATCGTGTCACCAGATTGTTATGAAAAATTGTCTAAGACATTAGATTCAGGACCAGATTTTGCATATTGTAGTTGGAACACAACAGCATTAGCAAACCAAAAGTGGGAAAGCCAAAAACAGATAGATCATTCCGGAAAACCGGGGCATTACTCTGGGGACATAAATATTGGCGGAGTTGGCCATTTTCCAATGTGGAAAAGATCATTACATTCTAAATTTGGATTGTTTGATACCAAATTTAAAGCCCTCGCTGACGCTGATTGGTGGGCAAGATGTTATCACGTCGGAAAAGCAAAATTCCAATGGGTAGATGTAAATTTAGCCACATACCTTTGGAGAGATGGGGATAATCTTTGGAACAGATCAATATCATCAGAGGAGTGGGAATGTTACTACCGAAAAGTGCAAGAATATAAGGAAATATAATGCCAATAGGCGTAGAATCAGCACATGGGTTCGGCGATCTATGTTTTAATGCTGGATTAATTAAAGCAATACAAGAAAAATTCAATGATGAAATATGGGTTGCTACAAGACCACACTGCAAAGATGCACTTTACAATTTACCGTGGATATCTAAAATAGTAGACATCCCCGACATGGGGCATGGTGAGAAAAAATTAAAATCCATGGGTTGCAGTGAGTTTATACAAATAACGCAAAATATTAGATTTTTTGAATTTAAAAAAGAAAACCCAAACCATTCTTTGATTGATACCCCAAAATTAGTGGCAAAGTCACTAGGAATAAACGATTTTAATCAAAAACCAATATTTATACCATCAAAACAAGAAATTGAAAAATCCGAATCATTAAACACAGAACAACCAACTATTGCTATAACATCAGTTTACACATCTGGTCAAAGTTGGGCTGACAAAAAAGCATTTGATACTATAATTGAAAAATTTTTACCAACACATAGGATATTGTGGTTAAGTAATCAAGATGCACCAAAACATAAAAATGTTGATAATATGCTAAGATTCACAAGAAGAGAAGTGACATGTAGTCTAAGATTCTGTGATATCTTTTTTTCAGTTGGCTCTGGGTTTTTCTGTGCATCGATGGGTCTTCAAGAAGAATTTCAACCTAAAAAAATTAATTGCTTATGGAAAGATGACCTATATAGGTATGAAGAGCCTATAAATAAGCATAAATGGCATAAAAATTTAACTTGGATACATGATTACAAAGAATTAATAAAATGTATAGAAAAATAACAGTTCTAGTCGCAATTTACAAAGCTGGTAAATTCATTGAGGCTAAAATTGAAAATTTAAAAAAACAAACTATCTTTAAAGATTGTAATATAATATTATTGAATTGCCAAGATCTTGATAAAGAATCACACTATTACAAAGAATTCTTTTCTGACAACGATAATATAACAGAAATATTTCATTATAACCATGTTAAATTATATAAATCATGGAACAATGGAATTCAAGAGACAAGTTCTAAATACATTATAAATTCAAATGTTGATGATATGTGGGACCCAAATTATTTAAAAGAATGTGTTAAATTCCTTGATAATAATGAATCATACGCTTGTGTCACATCGCAAATTTTAGTAACAGACATCCCAAATCAATATGACCACACTTCTTGGAAGCATGTCAGCAAAATCCCATCAGACACATATCCTAACACAACAGCTGGCCCAAGCCCGATGTGGAGAAGGTCACTTCATAAAAAATATGGGTACTTTGGCGATTATCATGTAGTTGGTGACGCTAAAATGTGGGAAAAATGGTATGCCGGTGGTGAAAAATTCGGCCTTATCAACAGAGACATGGTGTTGTATTATATGTCAGTCAACTCTTTGGAAAGAAGAGTAGACCCAAAAACAAAAATTTCACTTAGAAATATTGATTTAAATAATGAAAAAAGCAATAAGAATAAAAAGACAACCAATACAAAAAAAGTGCTCATCCCAAAAAATATCAAATAGACAAATCATACCAAAAAAACCGCAAAAACAAGCCCAACAACCGATGGTTAAAATACCAAAATATCAAAAAGACGATATTAAAAAAATAGCTATACTACAAGGAGGTGCTTGGGGAGACAACATAAATAGTACATTAATGTTAAAACCAATAAAGGAACATTTTAAGAATTCGATATTAGACATACATACGTCTAATTTGTATGGAAACGCTTTTGATAATAACCCATTTGTTGATCATATTATAAAACATAATGTTAATTCTAAAAACGATGCTATAAATTTGGCATTATCTGTACCAAAATTAATAGCAGATTCTAATTATGATATTATTTCAGCACCTCACCCGATGTATAATCCAGACAAGTGGACAAGTATCAAACATCCAGAATGGGGAACAAATCTCATCTTAGCATGGGTAAGAGCATTAGAGGATATGGGAGTCCCATGCGATAATCTTGAAACAACTCTAAAATTAACAGATACTGAAATAAGCAATGCTAAAAGATTATTAAATTCAATCCAAAATGATAATAAAAACATTCTTATGGAAATTCATGGGGAATCGGGACAAACACAATGGAGCCCAGAATGGACCAAAAGAGTCGGTGAATATCTTTGCGACAATTCATTTAATCTATTAATAAGCCATAAAGACAAACGTGGAGACATTGAGTATTTAAAAAATAAATTCGGTAAACAAGTATATTGGGTTGGTGGGTTAAGCATTAGAGAATGTGCTGAAATATTTAACAATTGTCATGCATTTTTTAGTGTATCAAGCGGATTGTCTAATGCATGCAATACAAGCTGGTGTAAAAATGATATCAAATGGATTGAAACTGTAAACAGCAAAACATGTAGTAGTTCTGTTATCAGAGAACATGGTAAAGTATTTAACCATGAAAGCAATCTTGATAGTTTCATAAATATGCTAAAGGTTATTATTTGATGTCAAAATACACTACTATGGGAAAGGTTCCCACGATAAAAAGCAAAACACATAAAATAATAATACAAGAAATACGCACTTTTTTAGTTGAAAATCTTGATCCACAAATAGAATGTAAATTTCTTGGCAACCATGATGCAATTATTATTAGTGTTATGGATGCCAGAGAATACTGTAAATTGTCATTGCGTTTAGTAGACAATAATGTTCATATTCAATTGTCACAAGGAGACGGATTTTTTCATATGTTCCACAGGAAGCTCATATATTTGATCTTAATGATGGAAATTGCAATGCAATGTTATTTGAATTTTTAGAAGACATCGTATTAGGATTTATAAGTTCTATAATTAATTTAGATGGATCTTCGGCATTTTTTGACGCACGAATGCTGGAAAAAAATCAAAGTCCGAGTAGCCAACACGCTGAGAAGTTAAAATGAATAAAACAACAGAAATTCATACTTTACCTCTTGATTGCGATGTGCACAATGGTCCATGTGATATTTGCAAAGAAGAGAAAATAACAAAATGTCGAGAAGAACATCCTGAATGGTTTACTAAAAGAGGTTCCACTTTAAAGAATAAATTTCGAGCAGAATTCTTAAAAGCAACCGAGATTTCTTTTAGATATTGCATACAATATAGCAATGAAGGATTTAATGAGTTCTCAATATGTGGGGAACACCTTAAGAAAATTAGTATTGATTTGATTGAATTAGATAATGACAGACACAGAGAAATTTAAATGCAATGTATAAAATTCTCCAAATAATCAGTGATCAATTACCAGAAAGATACATTATAAAAAAATATGCTTTTGCGACAGAGTACAAATATAAACACGATTATTTAGTGTACGAAAACACTGGCTTGACACAAGTTGTTGTATTAGCGATAACTTATCGCGATGATGGATTTATCCATGTTTTAAATAGCCAAGCTCAAATAGAAATTACTTTTGATCTCAATAAAGAAGACTTAACAAACGTAATCATATTTATTAATCAAAAAATAAGAATACGCCAAGAATCAATGAGCTTAAATAAAAGGGCTGTTAAAAATGCAAAAAAGAACAATCATGCTTAATTTTATATGCAAAATGTTATGGGGTACAGATTACGCAAACTCAAAAGGAGCACTTAAAAACAGAGTAATCCAATTAAGTTCTGAAGCTGAAACATTAAAAGATGCTCATTGTGCTACTAAAATAAAACTAAAAGGTGCAAAAACTAATATAGACGCTTTAGAGCATGAAGTTAAAAATTTACATGTTAAATTGCGAGCTACGGAAGCATCATTAATGCTTGGGTATTTAACTCAAAAGATGCATATAGATAGGATTTATGAAGTATTTGCATTATTAAAGAATACTTTGAATGAACATAATCATGTTGAAGCCATGTTGGACCACCTACAAAACCACCTACAAAACCACCTACAAAACCACCTACAAAACAAAGACTTGATAAATCTAAACAACGATGAATTATCTCAACTTATTTCAGCCGATCATCCCCCACATAAACCTGAAGAAGCAGATGAATCAGAATGAAGATTACACCTTAAAAACATTCTCGTTTGCTCGAAACACATTAATACTTTGGTATATAACAATAGATAATATAAACCATGAACGAATTAGTAAGCAATGAATAAAGAAGAAGAAGAAAATATTGCAAAAGCTATCGCTCATGATTTATATAAATCAATTAATGGTAAATTAAATAAAAAATATCGTTGTGGTTATGCAAACAGTGATGATGAACCAGATGGTGAGATAACAATATCACAATGTAATGACAGAAGAAATACCAGAATATTTATTAGATGTAGAGGCTCACTTGTTGGTTCCAAAATTTTGTTTTTCACAAAATGGAATGTTTGTGACGAGCAATTTACTGTTGATATTCAAGACCCTAAATCCCTTGGTAAACTCGAAGAATGGATCATACGTGAATCTATTGACGGATTAAAACGAGGATGGAGCGGAAGAGAAAAATGAAAATATTTTTAGTATATGCATTCCAACCAGACTCTGGTCGAATTGATTCACCATACTGTATAACAAGCCACCTACACAAATATTTAAGTGACAGAGCTGAAGTAACATATGATGTATGGGACTCAAAAAATATTCCTGAACCAGATGAGGATACAGTGTTTATAGGTCATCCGCATTATGATAAAAGCACAATAACCCAACAGGTATTTGCAAGAGACCTAAAATTTAAAGCAAAATGCACTATCCACCCATTTCACCATAAAAGACCGGAAGATAATTGGCCATTTGATGAAATATCTAAAAAAGCTGATAAAATATTTTCAATTTGTGGTCCATACTGGTATGATAGTGTGCAAAACACACAATTCGCACATTGGAAACCAAAAATGACGCGTATCGACATGGCTGTTGATAAAAACCATTTTCCTTTTTTAAGAAAAAAATTTAATATTAAGGGAAAAAGAACATTAGCTTATATTGGCAGCAGCATGCCCCAAAAAAATCTTGGTATGATGATTGAAATCATGAAAGCTATGCCAGACATTACATTGAATTGGTACGGTGGTGATGGTGATCATCCACTGGCTAAATTAAAAAATGTGCAAGCTATAGGTTGGAGGCATCTTACAAAAAAAGTCGCACAATCGATAATTGATGAATCTGATATATTCATCAGCACAAGTATTTCAGATGCAAATCCAACCACCCTTTTAGAATCTAGGGCTTGGGGGCTAATAACTGCTTGCACTAAGGAATCAGGGTATTACAACGATGAATTTTTTACCGAATTAATAGCAAATAATGTTGCTCAAAGTGTTAGTGCAATAAGGGAATTATTAAATAAAGATGAAAAATATTTAATGCAAAGAGCTATTAACTCACGTGTAGAAATAGAAAACAAATATAACTGGGACAATTTTTGTGAAACGGTCTGGTGTGGGTTACAATGCTTCAATTAGAAAATACAAAATTTTGTTGGGCGTGGGATAGAGTATACGTTAAAGCAAATGGTAGGATACCATGCTGGTGTGACTATGGCGAGAAACACACTGTATTGCATAAACCAATAGACGGGAATGATTTTATAAGGGACATAGTTAATTCTGAAGAAATGAGGAAAATGAGAACCTCAATACTCAGGAAAAACAAATACTATATAAAAGAATGTAAGAATTGCTGTTGCATGTATGATATTAACAGAGGAAAACATTCAAGATTTGATGATCATGAAGAAGTGGATATACAAGAAAAAGTAGATAAAGCAAAGAAATTTTTAGATCATTATTCAAATGCCATCAGACCAGATGGATGGATAAATCATATTTCAGAAATACAGATAGAACCATCATTCCCCTGTAATTTAAAATGCCCTGGGTGTTTGCAAGGTAGACATGCAAATCCACTATCTACAGAGCCAAAACCACATATTCTACCGTTAGAATGGTTCAAAAGAATAATTGACTCAATAATATATAATGAAACTAAATTACAAAGAATCGCTTTTGTCGGAAGAGGCGAGCCAACATTACATAAAAATCTTGGTGCAATGATTTTGTACGCAAGAAAGGCAATGCCAAATCTTGTGATGTCGATGGACACTAATTCAAATCAACAATTTTTAGATGAATACTCAGAATTAACATGGATTAATTGTTCAATAGATGGCTCAAACCAGGATAGTTATGCCAAATATAGACGTGGTGGTAACTTCAAAAAAGCGATGCAATTTCTTAAGGATAGCTCTATTAAAAAGGGTAAATGTCAAATAAAATGGAAATACATCTTATTTGACACAAATGATGATGTTGAATCAATGAATGTAGCACAAAAAATATCAAAAGATATTGGAATTGATGAATTACTTTTTGTGTTAACACATGCTGGTGGTGGTGATGTAAATCCATCAAAAAAATTTACAAAACTTAAAGATGTTGAAGAATATATAAAAGACAATAAGATATTTAACAATACTCATGTTCTTCACGCAACATAAAAAAGTATTGTAACTCTGAAATGGGGTAAAATGAAAAACAAAGTTATAATTTACACAGACGGTGCATGTAGCGTCACATCCAGAATAGGTGGATGGGCAGCAATTCTCATGTATAAAAGGAATGGAAGATCACATAAAAAAGAAATATCTGGTGGTGTACAAGACACAACCAATAACAGAATGGAAATTCAAGCATTCATTGAAAGTATAAAAATCCTAAAAAGACCATGCAACGTGACGGTTTACACAGATAGTAAATATGTCCAAGAAGGCATTGGGTCTTGGAAAAACAATGAACCAATCGGTAAAAAAGGGTGGATCGTTGGTTGGAAGAATAGAGGATGGAGAAGAAAAGAAGGTCCGCTGATAAATGAAGATCTGTGGATGGAAATAGATGTTTTGATAAAAAAACATGATTCAATCACCATGAAATATGTAAGAGGACATGATGGCGATGAATTAAATGAAAGATGTGATGAATTAGCTGTAAGAGCAAAAAATGAAATCATAACAGACATAGACATAGAAATAGAAAATAGATTCACAGACAAGGATTAAAAATGACTGTAGAAGATTTAAAGTGGAAAAAATTTAATGTTCTTAATGATGGTTTCATATGTTTAGTTGATGTAATGGGGGATGATTCAAGCATAGTGCAAGCGGCTCGTGTCAGTTATGGTAATGGAACAAAACATGTATCCGATGATAGAACTTTAATCAGATATTTATTTAGACATCGGCATAGCACTCCATTTGAAATGGTAGAATTAAAATTTTTAGTGCGTGTTCCAATGGATTGTTGGAGACAATGGATCAGACATAGAACGGCAAATGTCAACGAATATAGTACAAGATATTCAAAGGCAATTGACTCTACACAAACCACGCAACCTGGAGAATGGAGAACACAAGCAGAATCAAATAAACAAGGAAGTGGAGCATCACTACCAGAAAAAGATGGTGCAAAATTTACGGAAACGGAAGCTATATTTCAAAAGTACGCTCGTGATGTTTACGAAAGCCGATTAGATTTTGGGATCGCACGTGAACAGGCAAGAAAAGATCTTCCATTATCAACATATACTGAAGCGTATTGGAAAATTGATTTACATAATTTATTACACTTCATATCGCTTCGAGCAGATTCTCATGCACAATATGAGATACAACAATATGCTAAAATAATTGGTGAGGAAATTATTAAACCGTTGTTACCAGCTGTGTGGGACGCGTTTGTTGATTATAGATCGAATGCTACATACCTAACTGGATTAGACTCAAAAGTAATTGGTAATCTAATGGCGTGTTCCAAAGCTTCAAAACCATTCACAAAACAAAATTTTATGGATTGCCAACACGAAGAATGGGCTGGCAAAACTAAATGTCGTGAAAGAGATGAATGCCTAACCAAATTAATCAAACTCGGAATTATAAAAAATGAGTGAATGGATAAAGTTTGAGAGATTATGTGGTAATGATTTACCATTACCACAATATGAAACAAAATATTCAGCCGGTATGGATTTCGCAGCATGTTTAAAAAGACCATGCTTTGAAATCGGAACATCGAAAGCAGCATTCATACCAACCATGAAAGGTAGCGTCGAAAGATATGAATTATCAGAAGACGAAGCAAAATCATGGGAAACAACAGAAGGATATCTAATTGAAAAAGAAAAACATGGCCTTGGCCTATTAAACCCATCGATAGTCATTGAACCAGATGAAGTGATCATGGCATCTCTCGGATTTAAATGTGAATTCGATAGCAAGTATCTTCTTAACCTTCATGTAAGATCATCGATAGGCATAAAAGGATTCATGCTAGCAAATGGTACGGGTATTGTAGACCCAGATTACAGAGGTGAATTATTCGCATTAATGTGGAATAGGACTAAGAGCCATATAATAATAAGTCATGGTCAAAGGATCGTGCAGGGAGTCCTCACAAAATTTAGTCAATCGATAATCCAACAAAACACAGTAAGCGAATCCATCCGTGGAGAGAATGGATTTGGTTCTACCGGTGAGAATGCGGAATCGGTATAGTGTCCTCAGCAGATATTAAAGCTGATAACAATTTCTTACGCATTTGACTTAAAATGCGTCCATTTCTAATATTCACATTTTCACCCGGATCTGATTGTAAGTCAAACAATTTTTCCTCTTGACCAATGATCCAATACTTATATTTATCATCCCTTATCATCCTTAATCTATCACGATAGCCGATCATGCTTAAAGCATAATCATTTATCTTACTATTAGATTTAAAGCCACTTGTTAATATATTTCCCTGCAAGGACTTTGGTCTGACAATCTTTAACATATGTAATAATGTTGGCAATACGTCAATAGATTGAACAATGTGATCATATTTGCAAGGTTGAATTTCGTTATTATAAATCATTAATGGTATTTTAACATTACCATCATACGCAAATAATCCCTTGGAAAAATGCCCATGATCACCTAGTATATCACCATGATCTGACATAAAAATGACGATAGTGTTGTCCTTAACAGCACTTAACAATTTTCCAACATTATCATCTATCCACGATACCATACCATAATATTGAGACTTTAATTCTCTCCAATCATCATCTGTTAAACAATGCCCAGAATATGCATATGACTTAGTTTTTGGAACTTCCATATCTTTTTTATCATAAAGTTCTGAAAATGGTGGTGGTGCTGCATATGGCGGATGTGGTCCAATATAACTCACAACACACAATTTTGGGTCGTTTGAAGACGTAATCCAATCTATGGCTTTATTAGTTATTATGTCTTCATGATGTAAATCCCTATCAGTTAACTTACCAATCCACCTTTTATCTCCCATGCAATTATAATATTCATCTTTTGGTAATTGCATTTTCTTTTTGATTTTAACATATTTCTTAGATTGCAATGTTATCCAGTCAGAAAATAAAAAGTCATGCTGGAATCCATAATTTTTAATATTACGTTTATCTTGATTAGAAAAGTGTGCTTTGCCAAAAAATGCTGTGTTATATCCATCGTCAGATAATATATGACCAATAGTTTTTTCAGTATGAGGTAGGTCTATTGAGTTCCACCACACCCTATGGGCTGTCGGGTATCTTCCAGTGAATATTGATGCTCGGCTTGGCTGGCATTGCGGGCTTTGAACATATGCGTTTGAACACACGATTGATTTCTTAGATAATTTATCTAAATTCGGAGTTTTAACAAATTTAGAATTATAACCAACAGCGTCGTATCGTTGTTGATCAGTTATTATTAGAAGAACGTTTCTTTTTTGGGAATTTGTGTTTTTGATCTTCAATTTCATCATCGATTGTCTCCATCGAATTCATTATGTATTTACGTATCATTTCTATGGAATCTGGTCGACGAACATCAATACCGCCATGGTATACATTAGCTAGTTTTAATGTTAATAGCATTTTGCCCCACCCTAAATAATTACCGTTAATTTTACCGGTGCGAGTAAGAGTGATTGTGTGATCATCATGTTGATGAAACCCTATTTGAATCATCGTTGTACTTGACGACCATGCTTTAATAACCAAAAGATAAGCATTGCAGTCGTGCAATACTTTGTTGTTTATTGGATGTGCGGTTGCGTATGGTTGTAATTCTTTAGCAAAATTTTTCACTATGATTTCAATCATACTAATTTTTTCCCGATATTAGATTTATACATTGCGTCTACAATTATTTTACTATGGTTGCGATCCATGACTCTAACAAAATTTACTGTGTCTTTATTAATGATTTTAAATAACGAATTTCTTCTACCGTGCTGTGGCCCAGCCACATCGGTCCAAGTCATTACACTGTACGCTTTGTTTTTTATAATTATAGCTCTACTATTTGATGGTCTGTTTACAGCTTTTGCTGATCCAAACCAGACCATAATCCCTAGTTCTTGATTAAATGATTCTATTCCGTCTTGCCAATCATTCATAGATATGCCTGGTAGATATATATTATGCGTTATTTGTGTTTTTGTGTCATGCGGAACCCATTCAAGAATATCTTGACAATGTTTTGTGATTTTTTTAATACACACAATATAACGCTTGTATATAGTAACTTGTTTACTCATAAGTACCTTTCTTTGTTCCTATAATGTTACAAAAGATAATATGAAAATTAATTCTCCATGTATTAATAATTGTGTAATGATCGATAATAAGTGTTCTGGGTGTTATAGGACACTTGATGAAATTTCAAAATGGGTTATTTTATCTGATAATAAAAAATTGCAAATAATAAATCGGATAAAATCAAAGACAAAGACAAAGGAAAATCAAAATGAATGATCCACAAAGTATCGCTGAACGTTTGGTAACAACTTACCATAAGCAACAAAAAAAACTTTTAGCGGAAACAAAATCGACTTTTATGGATGAGATGTCTACATTATTTGACAATTCGTTGGTAAAT
>Ga0222691_1000118_pt1 | contig 34203 bp, 48 predicted proteins | sample AntAcemetage1237_FD_179839 | JGI IMG/M metagenome (GOLD analysis project Ga0222691, IMG submission 179839) | Saline water microbial communities from Ace Lake, Antarctica - #1237 | ecosystem: Environmental > Aquatic > Non-marine Saline and Alkaline > Saline | place: Antarctica: Ace Lake... | reverse complement strand
TGCCCCGTCACCGAGCGTTACCAAGTCACCGAGCGTTAGCCAGTCACCGAGCGTTGCCCCGTCACCGAGCGTTACCAAGTCACCGAGCGTTACCCCGTCACCGAGCGTTACCCGGTCTCCGAGCGTTACTCCGTCACCGAGCGTTACCCCCTCACCGAGCGTTACCTTGTCACCGAGCGTTACTCCGTCACCGAGCTTTACCTCGTCTCCGAGCTTTACCTTGTCACCGAGCGTTACCAAGTCACCAAGCGTTACTCCGTATCCGAGCGTTACCCCGTCACCGAGCGTTACCTTGTCTCCAAGCTTTACCCCCTCACCGAGCGTTACATCGTCTCCGAGCGTTACCTCTTCTCCGAGCGTTACCCGTTTTTCGAGCGTTACCTTGTCTCCGAGCTTTACCTTGTCACCGAGCGTTACCCGTTTTCCGAGCGTTACCTTGTCTCCGAGCGTTACCTTGTCTCCGAGCGTTACCAAGTCACCAAGCGTTACTCCGTATCCGAGCGTTACCGCGTCACCGAGCGTTACTCCGTCTCCGAGCGTTACCCCGTCACCGAGCGTTACCTTGTCTCCAAGCTTTACCCCGTCACCGAGCGTTACATCGTCTCCGAGCGTTAGCCACTTTCCGAGCGTTACCCAATCTCCGAGCGTTACCTTGTCACCGAGCGTTACCCCGTCACCGAGCGTTACCTTGTCACCGAGCGTTACATCGTCTCCGAGCGTTACCCACTTTCCGAGCGTTACCCGGTTTCCGAGCGTTACCCAGTCTACGCCTGGAGAAATGCTCCATCCGTAATTATCTAAATCCCACTCGCTGGCTATCTTGCTTGCGTTAATCATAGCCCGGCACCTATCAACATGCCGACCACGAAGGCCAGCGCCAATACCAGTAAAGCTGCTACAAATTCTGTTCTCATGCTAACCTCGTTGCCCTTTTCGGGGCTGGTTGTTTTAAGTTTTACCGCGGCCTTGCTGGGGTCTTGGTGGTAACATGCCCACGAGCAATGTAGACGTGCTCAATGGTTGCGATTTGAGGCTCTTCCAGCACCCAATAATGCCAATCCCATTGTGAGATTTTTCCATTTACGTTTGCTTCATAGTGCTTTACCGAGACTTTGCCATTTCTCTTTAATGCTTTTGCGTAATCTTGCAAGAGTGGCACTTTTTCGCCGCTACATCTGCGACTGGCTGACATGGGTTTTTCGTGGCTCGGCACTGCTACCAGATTAGCTGTAAATTGGTCAATCGCCACATGTAGCAATATCTCATCGTTAGCAGCCATAGTTAATAATTCAGACTCAGTGCAACCAGCGGCGGCGGCAGCTTCGCGCAGTGGTATCAAGTCATCGTGTAGTTTATTTTGGTCGATTTTCATTTGCATTCCCCTTTTGGGCTGGTTGTTTTAATAAAAACTAGACACTACTGCTCGTTCTTGAACCGTGTGCTGATTCTGCGCTGTAGTATTTCATAATCTTAACCCCTAGTTGTCGGCCCGCTTTATTGCTGACCATGTAGCTATAATAGCACACTATGGACCAAAGTAAAGCCTTTTTAACAAATAATTTGCTATATTTTCATTTATTTTTACTAATTGCATTTTTTTGGTTTCCTTTTGGTTACTTGCTGGTGCCGTTAAGAGTCATTGCTGCTGTTACGGCACATGTTTTAAGGTAGATTTCGGTGGTGAATATGTTTTTAATTATCTTACCTACATACGCGGCCTCACGCTCTATCTCGTAGCTCAAAACCTCACCACGTCCTGCTGCGGCTGTTTGTGTTTTAATCTGCTCAAACTGGATCTGGGTTATTGTGTCAAGGCTTGGGTGTACAACAGTCTCAATGACTCCGTTGGGGCGTTTTACGGTAAGTGTCAGTTTAATTGCTTTGCCTTGATTCATGATCTTGATTCCCTAGTTGTCGGCCCGCTTTATTGCTGACCATGTATCTATAATAGCACACTATGGACCAGAGTAAAGCCTTTTTAACAAATAATTTGCTATATTTTCATTTATTTTCATTAAGCTCACCAAGCCACCGCTGAAAAGCCCGCCATGCCTCATCACACCCAAGTGCCACGCAGGAGAAAGCACCGGCCTGTTGTGCGGCAAGCAGATACTCAAGTTGTCCGGGTTGCCATGTGCTCTTTGTGTGGTTCCGGCGTTTTATCTCACAGACGAACGCAATCCGGCCAGGGATCACAATATCCGCAGCGCCGGGGGTCATGCCTTCAGCCTTCTGCTTAGCAGTCTGGTAATGCGAGCGTTTACCCTCATTACGTGGGTGGATAGCCAGTGCTCCCCATGAATCAGGGTACTGCCTTCGAAGCCGAGCAAAAAAAGTAATCTGTTCAGCAGACTCAGGCGGGCATGGAGCACGGTATTTGAGATCGCCGTAAACTTTAATGTCCGGGTGGAATTTCATCAATCGCCCTGTTGTAGTCATGCACGCGGTAAAATCCAGTTTTGATGTTTTTGCGGTATGTAATCGTTTTAATTCCTTCCTCTTTTACATTCAAAAACTGGTGGTAATCTGCTAACGGCTTCGAGTGCGTGGCAGCAGGGTTCAGCCAGATGCTGAACCGGCGATAGCTTGTCAAATAATCAACCCGCAGCACTTCGTTCCCAGCTCGGCTCATAGTGTTCTGTGCTAAGTAGCTCACTACCGCATCAGTCTGCAATTTCGTCGGGTCTTTCTTAAGAGCAACAAAATCAGCAATCAGCTTTTCATTCGGGTCAATAATCTCTCCACGACACTCGCAACAGTACCGCGCAGCAATATCGTTCTCTGCATCACAATGCGGGCATTTTTTAAACGTCCAGCGATACGAGCACCGAAGCAAAACTCCACCGGGGGCAGGGTGTAGCGCTTGGCATCGTCTGCCAAAATGCGCGGGCATTGCGCCGTGTTCTGTTTCTATCCGTTGTCCGTCCAGATCCAGAAAATACCCGTTTTTGTCGATCTCAAAACAATCATCGTTCGGGCGCAAGCTGAAATCCTGTTCCTGCTTGCACTCCGGGCAGATAACTTCCATGACCTCTGTGCCTGTGGATACCATGTTGGCTTTTATTTGCGGGTTAAAAAGATCTGCATCTGGGCAATGGCGCTCAATGTTTTCTGCATAGTCCAGCACCAAGCAATCTTCTTTCCCATGGTCTATCCGCAAGCCGCGTCCGACTATTTGTTGCAGCAGCCCGACCGATTCGGTTGCGCGTAGGATGGCAATAACATCAACGTGGGGGGCGTCAAACCCTTTGGTGAGCACGTCCACATTGACCAGGTACTTCAGCTCCCGCGCTTTGAATCTCGCGATAGTGTTTGCACGTTGGCCCTTGCCAGTCTTGCCAGTAATCAGCGCAGATAATCCAGGCGGCAGTGAGGCTAAAACCTCCTGCGCGTGCTGGATTGTCGCAGCAAAAAACATCACCCCCTTGCGCTTAGTAGATTGCGCCATCACATCAGCAACGATTGCTGCGGTCTTGCGCCCGTGTCCGTGGAATGCTCGGTCTATATCAGAGGCATCAAACTTGCCTTGGCGGTTCAGTTCCAGTGTCGCGGTCTGGTAGCCATCGCCGTTAATACTTCCAATAAACGGCGGCGTGAGAAAGCCTTGTTCAATCAATTCGTATGCGCTTATCGTGTAGACCTTCTTTGCAAAATACGGGTTCTTACAGGACTGCTCACCCATCGGTCTGCCCTTTTCATTTATGGCATATATGTACCCGCCGCCAAGGCGGTACGGCGTGGCACTTAGTCCTATAACCCGCAGATTTTGGCTGGTCTCGCGCATCCGGTCAATTATGTGTTTAACAGTGGGGGTGATGCCGTGTGCTTCGTCGATGATCACCGCGCAGAATTGCGCCCCGAAGCGGCTTATTTTATTCTTGACCGTGCCAGGCGTGCCAAAAACTACAGGATGCCGCAAGCATGTTCCGCCTGCGGACGCGCTAAAGATCGAAGCCGGGTTGCCCGTGGCAAGATACTTTTCCCTGTTCTGCTTAATTAATTCTGCGCTCGGTGCAAGGCACAGGATGTGCTTTCCCCCGCTGATCTGGTGCAGATGTTCTGCAATCGTGGCGATCAGGTGTGACTTACCGGCACCTGTAGGGGCTTCAATCACGCAAGGCTCTGTTGATGCGCGCACCCATTTGAGCGCGGCGTCAACTGCTTGTTGCTGGTAGGGGCGTAGGGTCATGACAACTTCCAATAAGATGTCGGCTTGCCTCTGAAGGGTTCTAGATCCGCATCTGGCGCATATTCTTTAAGCGCTTTGGCATAAGACACGCTGCCCTCGCGCTCAACGCTGGTGAGCTTATGGCCGCAGATTTCAGCATCGACGCCACCGGCTATAATAACAATCTCTTTCAGAACTTCCTTTTTGCGCTCGTTCGCTTGGTCGATGGCGTCCTGTAGTTCTTTATATTCGACTAGCAACATCTTTGATTCAATGGTTTCGATAATCTTCAGCCGGGGCTTTAGGTGGTCGGGGTTGGTTAGTTCCGATAAGTAACGCTGGTGGAAAGCCTTTAACACCGGCAACGCTTCCGCGAACCATTTATCATCCAGGTACACAAGATCAAGATGGTCTGATAGAGACGACCACTGATAGAAGTAGCAGCAGTGGATAACAGCACAGGCCATCTCGATCTGCATCTGAGCGTGGTAGTGTTGCTGCTCATTCAGCAACTTAAACTCGCCGCCGTTTCTCTTTCCGTAGGGGCATTTGACTTCAATAAGTTTCCCGTCCTCTGTTATCCCGTCCGGCGTTGCGCCGAGCCAGTCGTACTCAGGATGAATAAAAAACTGATCGCTCGCTTTGACAGAAATTCCAGTGCGTAACGTGAAATCAAACAGCGCGCCAGCCTCGTTATACGACCCGTATTCTGTCGCCACGTTGCCGGTAAACTCACGTTCGGCGCCATGATATGCGCGCACCATATCGCGCAGCACATCCTCGGCTGTGCGGTACGGATTGAGGCCGAGAATTGCGCCTACGTTGCTGCCGGTTATCCGGCCTGTTCTTTTTGGGGATAGGGTCATTTTGTTATCTCTTTTTATAAATGCGCCATCCTTGGCGCGGGTGGCTAAAAGGGAATATCATCATCATCAGCAACAAGTTTTTTAGGAGCAGCAGCACGCGGCGGCGCTACCTGACCCGCAGCACGCGGCGGCGCTACCTCACCCGCAGCACGCCGCGGCGCTACCTGACCCGCAGCACGCGGCGCAACGGCGGCAACCCAATTTCCGGACTTTTCGTTAATTCCCCAAACTTGTAGTTTAAGAACCATCGGCTTGTTGACCAAGCATTTAGTTAACATTGCATCTGTTGGTTCGGCACCGCTTGCCATCAGCTTGCCACCGGCATTTGCATCAATGGCCGTGAGCATTCGTTTGGCTTTATCAGCTTTCTGCGGGCTGGTATCAAATACGCGGATCTTTTGAAACACCTTTCGGTTCGCATATTCAGCCGGAGCCAACACAGTCCAGCGCAGATTTATGAAATCTTCGCCCTCATAGTTGTCCAGCTTTGCTTCGTCGCAAGCCGCCAGCACGCTGGTATTAGCAGGGATAATGCCTCCGCCGCCCATGTCAAACGTGTTGCCTTCCGGTTTTGTATTATCGCTGAGATTCCAAAATGACATTATTTTATGCTCCTGTTGCTAGTGATGTGATGTAGTTTACGAGCGGGTTTTTGCCTTGTTCGACTATCAGCGGTTCCGTGATCCCGTACCTGTTTTTACTCACGTTTGACGCACTGGCATGACAAATCATCACCCGCGTGCCGTCGCTGATGGCTTTTTTGCGTTCGCCATCGCCTTTGGTAAATGTTTCCAATTTCAGGAATGCCACCACGTCACTGTCATCAACATAGGGCGCAACGGACTTTTTACCGAGACGCAAACTGTAGCGGGTATAGGCATCCGTGTCCGGCAGCTCGATTGTCTCTGTTTCGGCGTGAGCCACAAAAACAATGTTCATGCCAAGCCGCAAATTCAGCAATCCGCACGCTTTGCGCACACGCTGATGCAGAGATCCTACTGCATCAACTCCGGCACCGTACCCGCCAAGGGCTTGTTTCAGCGAAGCGGGCTTTCTGGGGTCACTTTCGATAATGTGCGCAATAAACAGGCGCTCCAGGGCGGTAACACTGTCGATCACGACGGTTTTGTAATCGTGCTTTTCTTGCAATAAACTCATTATTTGCGCCCACAGGTCATCCACTTTTTGGATCAAAGGGAATGCGTCTGGACGCTGGTCAGCAGGGATCGCTTGCAGGCCATCTTCTGCGCGGATAACGATAGGACGGGGGAAGGTTGCCGCAAGGGTGGTCTTGCCAAGACCTGAGTCACCACATATCGTGACTATCGGCGACCTGTCTTTGGGTTTTTCTATTGTTTCTAATGTACTCATTATTATTACCTCATTGGGTTGGCAGTGGGAGCTATCTGCCGGTTATTTTCTCACTCCACGGTATACATCCTAAACAATGTAACGTAGGATGTAAACAGTAAAAAGTAATTATTTAACACGGAGGAAAACAAGATGCACACACTGCTATATATCAGACGCGCACTAAAAGACAGGAGATTGCAGGTCGTGGCAGATGCCACGGGGTTGCACTATAACACGCTCAGGACAATCAGGGATAACCCTAAACATATGCCCAACTACGACACAATAGTGCGTCTAAGTGCATATTTTGAGGCGGCCAAGCGATGATTTACAGCGACTTTATGGCAGAGGGCTACAAGATTTTCGGACTACATGGCGTCGATCAGGCTGGGCACTGTGCGTGCGCTCATGCCGCATGTGAGGCGCACTATAAACATCCAGTGGCTAGTAACTGGCAGCACAGCCCTGACTGGTCAGACGAACAGATAGAGGTTATGCAGCTCACCGGACAACTCTCCACGGGTTATGGCGTGCTAGTAGAAGGGCTGTTGGTTGTTGACGTGGATGCCCGCAACGGTGGGGTTGCATCTTACGAAAAACTACTGGAAGCTGTGCCGGAGATCGCCGGAGCTGGGCTGATCGTCAAGACTGGCTCCGGCAACGGGTCGATGCATTTGTATTTTAAAGTGCCTTCCGGCTTGGCGCTGATGCAGCACTTGCCTGCTTATAAAGGCATTGATTTTAAGAGCTCTGGTTTTGTGGTTGGCCCGGGTTCGCTGCACAAAAGCGGCAACAAGTACGTTGTTGCGCTCGGTTCTGTGGCTGATATTGATGATGTACCTGATGGGCTTTTGGCATTGCTGAATCGACCACAGATGCAGCGTGTTGAGTACAACGGACAGTCACTGGATCTGTCTAATGATGATTTGCGCGGTCTTATTCTTGCTGTGCCTAACGACGCAGATACCGGTCACGAAGTGTATATTAGAGTTGGCATGGGCATCCATCATGTCACAAATAGCAGCTTAGACGGCCTCGCTTTATGGCAGGAATGGGCTGCACAGTCTCCACGATACGCTAAAAGCGGCAACGGTTCGCGTATTGAGAACCGCTGGCACAGCTTCGGCAAGGCCAGCAACCCGGTCACAGTCGCCACGCTCATGCACTACGCACAACAGGCCGGGTGGTGTGTGCCTGTCACTTTTAGTGATGCGCCTGTTTTTGACTATCTCCCCGCTGAAGATGTGCTGGACACTGCTGGTATTGACCTGCTGAGGCCACCAGGGTTTGTCGGGGAGATCACAGAGTGGATTAACTCTCGTTCTCTTTTTCCGCGTGAAACCCTTGCAGTAGCCGCGGCGTTGATGGTCGTGAGCAACTGCGCCGGGATGCGCTATCGAGATCCGCTGGATGATTCTGCGTTTAATCTGTTCTGTTTTGGCGTAGCTGATTCCAGCACCGGAAAAGAGGCTATTCTCCAAGCACACAACGAGCTGATAAAAGCCGCAGGCATAGCAGGTGCGCTGGTCGGCGGGATTAAGTCAGAGCAAGAAATTTACCGCAATCTTATAAGGCACCAGGCGGCATACTACTCAATAGACGAGCTGGGCGAGCACTTTGCCAAGATCACCAGCGCTCAAAAAAGAGGCGGGGCTATTTATCTTGAAGGCGTCATCGGCACGTTGATGAACATCTATTCCAAATCGAATAGCTTTGTTGCAGTCACTGGTGATCTCAAAGAAGAAGTGCGCCAGGGGCTGCTTGCAGAGCGCAACAGGTTGCAGAAAGCAGTTGATGAAAACGAGGACAAAAGCGGAAAGTTTGCAGCCCGTATTGCGCGTGTAGACCAGTCACTGGCAACGATTGACATGGGCATCGAAGCGCCGTTCCTGTCAATTTTTGGCCTGACTACGCCTGAGAAATTTAACAACCTGATGGATTTCGAGCTTGTCGCTAACGGGTTTATGGGCCGCGCGCTAATCTTCCAAGAGCTGGAAAAGAACCCTAGAATTAAACCACGCGCCAAGCGAGGCAGGACGGGAGTTCCTGACCAGATTAAATACACGCTTTTCAACTTATATGCGCCTGGCTATTTTCAGCAGTCCTTAGAGCGCGTGGAGCGCGTTGGCGACAAAACAGATATACAGACAACGGACGAGGCGGTAAATGCACTGGACGAGGTTTCAGAGCGTTTTCACACGATGGCAGCGGAACAGGCTGAAGCCACCGGTATGCAAGCGATCCCCCGGCGCGGCTATGAGCTGGTTGCAAAGGTATCAGCAGTGCTGGCTATTCCGTCCGGGTTGAGGACGCTGGAGCACGTCCAGTGGTCGTACAGAATGGTTAGACGTGATATTGAGGGCAAGTTGAAACTTGCTTACAGCAATTCAGCGCCGGATAAAGGCAATGCTCTGCTGGCGCGTGTTTTGTCGCTCGTGACTCAGGAGCATGGTGAGACCATCGGGGTTATCTGCAATCAGTGCCGAGTTTATAAAAAAGAGCAGGTATGCGAGGCTGTGGCGCGGTTGGTCAAAAGCGGGCATCTGATCGAGGTTGAACATCAAGGAGCGCGCGGGCCAGTATCAAAGAAATTATTTCTAGCAAAACAGTAAAACGTGGTATAGTATTGACTTGTAACGCTTTTTTCGTTAAACCTTAGTAAACCGTAGTAGAGGAAACTAGAGTTTCTACTACGGTATAAGCCGCGCCAATCCTCACGATAGCAAAACTTTAGTAATTATAGTTGATCTCCTAGATACACTAGGAAGGAATCCTTACGATTTAAAATAAGTGTCTGACTATAGTATATAGTTACTAGAGTATCTAATAAGTATATATAAATCAATAACTTAGAAGATTAAAACCCTAGTAAAACTTTAGTAGCTCCAACTATTGTTTTCATATTTTTACTTTTATAAATTTATGGCCTACTGTGTGCGCTGGGTAACATAATAAACAGAAAAGGGATTTAATCATGAGCAAGCACGAAGCAAGATACTGTGAACAAGATGGTACGATCTACGCACTGATAGTCAGGATAGACCGGGATGGCAGTGAGCATGTCATACACGGTTATGCACGGTACTTTAAGGCCATGCAAGCTGCACGAAAATCCACCTCGGCTTATATCGCGGGGATAGGATCATGAGCACATGCACAGGATGCAGGGCACTTGAGATCACCAACGGAAGATGCAGGCGGCCACCTGTTGACGCCAAGTTCCTAGCGCTGATTTGTCGTAGATACACTCACGGCACTTGGAGTTTACTGCATGGCGCAATCCGTGACGCTTGGTGGTATCATTAGGTGACGTTTGGAAAGGGCTGTTCTCTTGGTGGGGGGCGGCCTTTTTCATAATATGGCTCCCGCTTTCCCCGCAAGATAGGATGACGTTTAAGTCGGTTTTTTAGTCCTAAACGTCAGTGGTCGGCGTGCTAATAATTTCCAGAAATTTATTGATTGTTCGTCTGGGGTCATCTTTTTCAAGTAGCATCGCAGCAAGCTGAAAAAATTTATCGCTACTGGTTTGATTAAATGTTGGCCTTATGTCGGGGAAATATTTTCCTAGCACATGCGCAAGGCAATTGAGACGGTCTATATCTATAGCCGATGTTACGTTTTTGCCTTTATATTCTGGCCGTAAATGTTGGCTGCGGCGCTGGGGGTGATGGTTAGATGAGCATGGACAAAGCCATAGAAGCAGGGCGCGAGAAGCGCAAGCCGTACAGGGGCGCTAAGGCTGTGGACCAATCTTGCCGGGATAAAACCTGCCCGTGGTGCAAGGGTAATGCAACACATAAAAACAGACGGCGCGAGCCGGTTAATGAACGAAGTGATTGCTAGTGGGTAAAAAGATTTCTTAAATACCACTAGTTAAGAAAAAAAACATGTGAATAATGGGTTGTGTCATTAATTTTTATTGAGGTACAAAACAGTGAAATACCTATCAGATAAAACAGTGGCAGAACGCTACGATACTTCACGCGCAACAATCTGGCGCTGGACTCGGGAAGGAAAACTTCCTCAACCAGTCCGACTTTCTGCTGGATCTACCCGCTGGAAACTTGACGACCTTCTGCAATTTGAGAAAAAACAGGAAATAGCAAAATGAAAAAGGCCACCCACCGCTGCATAGCGGAAACGCCTGCTTGGTTTGTCCGCGAGCCGGTTAATGAACGATAACAACAAAGCGAACGATAACATCAGCAGTGTTAGCGTGCAGGGGGAATGATGATAGACATTGACTGCATAAAATACATCATAAAACAAAAAGAATTGCAGCGTGATGCGGCTAAAAGTTGTTCTGAGGCTGAGCGCATAGGGCGCGAGATCAAGGCGTTAATCAGTGTGATTGAATAACAAGGAGCATAAGCATGATCGTTATAAAATACAGTTATGATCGGACCGGCACGTGGGCTTGCTTGGTGCAGACGTGGAAAGGCAAGGTTATTGGTTTTGGAATGAGCAAGGAGGAATCATTAGCCGATGCAGAACGGCAGGTGGTAGAATAACCGAAACCAGGAGCGCATGGAATGAAAAACCACGTAATATTAGTGCATGGTATCCGCGTCAAAGACAAAGGCCAGAAGTCTATCGGGCAACTGGCTGAACATTTTGTCAACGCAGGACATACCGTGGAGATGCTGGATTATGGACGGTTCGGGCTGTTCTCCCCCAGGTGGCAGAACAACGGCGTGGCGCAGAGGCTGGCTGAGCAGGTCAACGCGCTGGCTGATAAGGGCATGCCGGTAATCGTGGTCGGTCATAGCAACGGGTGTGCCATCACGCACATGGCCGGAGAGAACTACGGCGCACGCATACACCAGGCCGTATACATTGCACCGGCACTAAACTCAAACATAAAGTTCCCAACATCCTTTAAATCATTCCTCGTTTTCCACAACCAGAAAGATTGGGTGGTCAAACTTTCCGCTATGCTGTTCGCCCACTATTGGGGCGATATGGGAGCGGTAGGATTTACCCGTTTTGATCATCGAGGCCGAAACCGGAATGTGCTAACTAATTTCGAGCAGTCCAGCGGCAGTTCACACAGCTATTTTGATTCTTTTTTTGCACCCTTGATTGTCAGAGAGATTTTAAACATAGGAGGTAATCCATGTACAAATTAACCTGTTTTTTAACCATATTCTGGCTCTCTGGCTGCGGTACGCTACGAGATGACACTAACACACACTTGATCGTGTCCTGTGCTGATGGGGGTGGCTTTGGCTCATGGATAGGGCTGGGTGGTAAGACGGCTAAAATGACTCACTCTGCGAACGACCACACGTTTACACCAAAGGAAATGGAATTGTTTGCCCGCTCTTGCCCGGATGAAGTGACGCAGGACTCTATCATTAACAGATGAGCACTAAATATTTAATCCTCGGCCACGGCGGGCACGGCAAAGGAAGTGTGGCAGCAATCATGGAGAGCCTTGGAATTACTTGTATGTCCAGCTCACTCGCAGCTCTGCATAACGTTGTGTATCCGCAACTCAGGTACGGGTATCAGACGTGGCAAGAGTGCTACGCCGACCGACGAAACCACCGCGAGGAGTGGCTTAATCTGATCACTGATTACAACACCCCAGATGCTGGCAGGCTGTGCCGGGAGATACTCAAGGAATATGACTGCTATGACGGTATGCGCCCGTTGCGCGAGTTCGAGGCCACATCACACCTGTTTAACGTTATTCTGTACGTTGATGCCGGCATTCGGTCCGGCACTGACCCCACTATGGAAATCCATTTTAACCCATCGAGCATGATCCTGATAGACAACAACGGGCTTAAAGAAAACCTTCTTGCCACTGTTTCTGATGCTATTAAAAAAAGGAACTAACTGTGCAAATCGACGAAGGATTGCTCAAGTATGCAACTGCACGACAATGCGCGGCATGTCGTATAAGTATTTCCGATTTTTACAAAAATGATGAAAATAAATGAAAATATAGCAAATTATTTGTTAAAAAGGCTTTACTTTGGTCCATAGTGTGCTATTATAGATACATGGTCAGCAATAAAGCGGACCGACAACTAGGGAACAAGACCATGAGCAACTTTATAAACATCCAAGCTGGTAACGTCACAATAAACACATATCGCAATCCTGCTGCTGCGGTAACAACGCTGGAAAATATGCTTGCTAACGCGACCGATGCCGACTGCTTAACAGCCAGCATTGGCGATTTTGCGGCTCTTTGCGGAAACAGCTGGGTCCAAACTAACGCTACAGATTTTGAAGCGTCTTTTAGTTTTGAAAAGCTCGATTATAATACAAGCCTGAGATTTACAGTTGAGTTCGCCGCTGATGCAGTTTTTAACACAGACGACCTTAGCAATCTTGATTGGGATGCAGCGATAGAAAATGCCGATATTACAATAGTATAGGTTTTAACTAGATTGCATTGGTAGCAGTGCAATCTCTGGTAAAACTTAAACTAACCAAAAAAAGGAACAAGATCATGAAAATATACTTCGTGCAACATAACAATATCCGAGCAAGACTATGCCGAAGATGAATAAGCCCGCACAGGGCAACAAAGGCAGGCAACACGCGTTGATAGGGGATAATCCCCTTGATGCGCAGTCGCTTTTCGCCTCCCGGAAGAGGTCAATCCGAAAAGTAGCGGTGTCCAAGCACCTGGGCTTTATTCAAGCGGGCAACGTATGAGCGCATCAGCCGCAGCAAAATCAGCAGGGCTTAAAAGCCTTGCTGAGGTATCAGAGATCACCGGCAAGCCGCCACAGACGCTCAGGCGCTGGCACACAGAAGAACCGGCCCTGTTCAGGGTTGTACTGCTCGGCTGCGCTAGACAGAAAGAAAAACAAAGCGTAGAATGAACCTATTCCCTAAGACTTTACCCGCCTCTCCTTGGCGGGTTTTTTTTGTGTTACAATAAGGTATAACCCGGATGTTCCGGCCTAATCTTGCGGTGCAATGATGGCTCATCTCCCCGACTATAAAAGAGTTCTTACCAAAACACTTATTCCATATGCTCGTAATTCGCGCACTCATTCTGAGGCGCAGGTCAGTAAAATAGCGGCTTCCATCAAAGAATTTGGCTTTCTCAATCCAGTTATCATCGACGGCAGCAGTGGCATCATAGCGGGCCACGGGCGCGTTCTGGCCGCAAAGAAGCTGGGGCTTATGGAACTACCGGTTGTCGAGGCTGCACACCTTACAGACGCCCAAAGGCGGGCGTACATCATCGCGGATAATCGGCTGGCGTTAGATGCCGGATGGGATGATGAGCTGCTGCGGGTGGAGTTCGATGAGCTTGGCGCGCTGGGGTTTGATCTTGAGTTGACAGGGTTTTCCTTAGATGAGATCAATGTGCTGAATGGCGATATTATACCTCTTGATGAGGTCGATGAGATAAAACAAGAATGCAACATTCAGATAGTATGCGTAGACTGGACCGAGCGCGAAATGGCCATTGGAAAGCTAGGAAGTAAAAAGATATCGTGGATTGATCTTGAGGGCATGCTAAGATGAAAGTAGCTCTTTTGGACGCAAGACAAGGTAGCCGCAATCCAGCAAATAGCAGCACTGTTGCGTACCGTAATATGTTAATACTTGCAAAAGAGCTTTGCGCTGATCTTTTTGTGTCCTCTAAACAGCTGGTAAAGGCAAGTGGAGATTATGATGCAATAATATGCGGATTTGGATCAACCTCCACGGAGCGCACAGAAAGCGTTAAGTTTTTGCAGAGGAACGAGCAGGCAAATTTATTCTGGCTTGTAGGTGAGTATGAGCAATCAACGTTTGCTCCTCTCTTCTATGCTGGGCGTCAATATCATGTATTGCGAAATTACGATCATCCAATGAAAAACAAACAGGCGCATGCCCAGACATTTGTCAACCTGAACGCTTTGCTTGCTGGCCCTGCGCCTGATAATGATGCGGCAAGGCAGTACGGAGCTGTATATTATGGCAGGTGGAGAGAGGACCGCAGCGAGTACTTCGCTCGGTATTTGCAGGGCGAGGTAATGCTATCAACCAGCCCTAAAAATATGAAGGTTTTTGCTGGCAACAAGTGTAATCCAAAATATGCACGAGCGTTATCTTGGGCAAACGGGAGGGAGACGCTTAGACTATTTTCAGCATCACTGTATATCGAGGACAGATTTACTCACACTCATTATAATTGTCCAGCTAATAGATTTTATGAGGCAATCAAGTGCGGCGTGACTATAGTGGCTCAGCAGGAAGCAAAGGCTACATTCGATAGATACGGGATAGAGTTGGATCAATGGAGGTATGTTTCAGACGCGCATCAGCTACATGATATAGGCAAGAGATTGATGAATGATGATAGTTTCCGGCGCAATTCCCTGGCCACTCAGCGCGAATGGGGATTGTCGGCAGTGGCAGAGAAATCTGATGTGATCGCCACATTAAAACGGGTTATTTTTGGCGGCGAGACTTACGCGGCACTGAAGGCCACACCATAATGCCACTACCAGCCCACGAGCCGACGGACAAAACCCGCGAGCTGGTTGCGGGTTTTTTTTGTGTTAGAATAGGGTATAACCCGGATGTTCCGGGCAATCACTTGCGGTGCAAATGATGACAAAACCTTCAGATTTTATACTTTATAAAACAGCCTCATTATTTATCAGACAATATCCCTATGCTACGCGCTGATAGTTTCGATCTTGCAGATGCAGGATTTGATCTTGATTTTCAAGTGATTGGTCTTGACGATATGCCAATATCTACATACGATCATCAAAAGAAAATGGGGGGGGTACTTGGCAAAGAATACCGGCTTCAGCAGAAATATATCAAAATCATCACACAAAAAAGCAAGTTACTGAATATCGACTTTGATTCTCTCGCCGAAGGCTATCAAACAAGAATTATCACTAACAACGCAATAAACGCAATCGTCGTGCTGGATCTGATTTCTGAAAGGTACGAAATGGACGAGGTTTACATCTGCGTTTACCGGATGAATCAACGTGCAGTAAATTGGATTAAAGAAAGGCTGCATGACGCTGGCGTAGATTCACTTGTTCTTCTAAGCAATTTCTTTCGCGAAAACAAACGTTATGAGCGATGGTTTGAGACGATAACAGCTCTTCAGTCTGATACCTTCAAAGTAAAAACAGGCTGCCTTCACGCAAAAGTATTCTGCTGTAAAACTAAGTGCGGGAAGCACTTTGTGTTTGAGGGTTCCGGCAATTTGTCTGACAACGCCAGGTTTGAGCAATATATTATTGAGCAGAACGAGGATGTTTTCAACTTCCACAAAAACTGGATGGTTGATTATGAGGGCTGACAGATGATAACCAAGCCGAGCCACAAACCTACAGATGAGACACGGGCGCAATGTCGAGCACTTGTCGCTTACGGCATAAGACATGACGAGATCGCCGCTTATGTCGGGATCACGAAAATGACATTGTATAAGTATTACCGGGAGGACATAGACAAGGCTGTCCCAACAGCTCAGGCAAAAGTAGGAAAGTTCCTGTTCGACGCAGCATCAGGCGATGCGCTCAACAAAGGAGCCGCGTATTCCGACTGCCTTCGGGCTGCGATGTTCTACGCAAAGACACAGATGGGGTGGCGTGAGAACGATCCTGTGCAAGTGGCAGTGCTTGCTGAGCCAATCGAGATAATCCGTGCAACTCGCACTAACTGAGCCGCAAGAGGATTTTGTATTCAGCCCTGCACCCATGCCCGCAATGGTGGCTGGTTTGGGTGCGGGAAAGAGCCAAGCCGGAATGTGTAGGCTGTTGATCAAGATGCTTGCAAAGCCTGGCATTAACACCGGTTACTACATGCCCACATATGACCTGCTAAGACGCCGTGCAATGCCTGGCACCGAGGAGATTCTAGGCAATCTTGGGCTTACTTTCCAAACCAACAAAAGCGACTACATCATTGCCATAGCTGGCTACGGGGAAATGATCTTCCGTAGCTATGACAGGCCGGAAAGGATCATTGCCTACGAGGTGGCGCACTCGCTGGTCGATGAAATTGACACGCTACCAAAGGACAAAGCTGCTCAGGTATGGCGAAAAGTATCAGAGCGAAACCGCCAGAAGTGCGGCGAGCCGAACACCATCGGCTGTGTCACCACGCCTGACCAAGGGCTGGGCGGTTTCGTGTACAGCAAGTGGGGTAAGAACCCTGCCCCGGGCTATACTCTGATCAAGGCATCTACACTGAGCAATCCGTATCTGCCGGACGGATACGTTGACCAGATCCGCGCTAACTACGATCCCATCCTGGCAGAGATGTACATCAACGGCGATTTTGTATCGCTCTCGCGCAACAAGGTTTACACGTTCTTTGATCGCAAGAAACACCACACTGACCGCACTCTGACCGACAGCGACACCCTGCTGTGCGTTGGGCTGGACTTCAACGTGGGCGGCACCTGTGCGACGATCTGGATTATTGAGGGCGGCAAGCCCATTGCTGTTAATGAATTTGTATGCCACGACACACAGGACTTTATACTTACAATAAGCCGTTATAGAATGATGGGTCGTAAAATAACGGTTTATCCAGATGCTTCTGGGCGGGCGCGCAGCACTAATGCCTCACTGACAGACGTGCAGATGATCGAGCAAGCAGGGTTTAATGTGGACGCGCCGGACGCAAACCCGATGATTCGTAATCGCGTGAATTGCGTGAATGCTTTATTATCTCATGATAGAATGCTTGTCAACACGGACGCTTGCCCATTATTGACCAATGCTTTAGAAACTCAGGGCTATGATGCCAAAGGCGAGCCGGAGAAATTCGCAGACCATCCAGCGATAGATGATTGGACAGATGGTGCAGGGTATTTTCTAAACCGAAGGTTCCCGATCGAGCGGCCTGTATCAACAATGCACATTAAGTACGTCTAAAGGACATTTTATGCCAGCCAGTGACCAGCACCCAGAATACAGAAAGTTTGCGCCCCGCTGGGCTGTTGTCCAGGACTGCGTATCAGGTAGTGACGAGATAAAGGCCAAGCGCACGGCGTACCTGCCGATGCCGAATGACACAGACCATTCTGAAGAAAACCTAAAGCGATACGCGCAGTATGTTCAACGAGCCAACTTCGTCAACTTCACAGCATCAACGCTGGAAGGCTTGCTGGGCATGGTGTTCAGGCGTGACCCCAAGATGGATCTTGTCCCGACTGTTGAGTACCTGCGCAACAACGCCACGGGGTCGGGGGTTTCATTGGAGCAGTTGTTGCGCTCCTCGATCAGTCAGGTTATCCAAAAAGGGCGGCTCGGCTTTCTGGTGGACTATCCAGAGGCTGAAAAAGGGCTGAGAAAAAAAGCAGTGACAGCAATGGGTATGCGGGCAAACGTGGTTAAATACGAAGCAAAGGCAATCATCAATTGGGAAACCAGGTCCATTAACGGAACAATCGTTCTGGCGATGATCGTGCTGTCTGAGGATTTCAAGGTTTATGCAGATGACGGGTTTAGCTGGAAAGTAAAGCCATACCATCGGGTGCTGCGCCTTGATGCCGATGGCGTTTACAGGCAGTATCTGTACAACGATCTCGACATAATAATTGACATAGTAGAGCCGCGGCAATCCGATGGCAGCTTGTGGAGCATAATCCCTTTTGCATTCTGCGGCGCCACGAACAATGATTCCATAATCGACAAGTCGCCGTTGTACGACATTGCCAACCTGGATATTGCGCACTACAGGAACTCTGCCGATTTTGAGGAATCGAGCCACATAGTCGGACAGCCAACGCCAGTATTTGCAGGGCTTACAGAGCATTGGGTCAGCGAAGTTATGAAAGGCGGCGTTCGCATTGGCTCCCGTGGTGGTGTAATGTTGCCTGTGGGCGGTCATGCAACGCTCATGCAGGTAAACGAGAACTCAATGCCGATGACAGGCATGGACAAGAAAGAAATGCAGATGGTTAAGATCGGCGCACGCCTGATCGAGGACAACAAAGGCGGCAGCGAGACAGCAGAGGGAGCACGCATTCGATACGCCGGGCAAACCAGCAAGCTGGCTGTAATCGTCGGCAATGTGGAATCAATGGTCAACCAATGCCTTGTATGGGCACAGATTTTTATGGGCGGTGAGGGTGAGTCTTCCATCCTGCTGAACCGCGAGTATTACGACCGTCGCCTGGATGCTCAAACCATCATGGCTGAGATTGCGCTATACGACAGAGGGCTGATTGCTAAAACTGATCTGCGAACCAGCTTGCGCGCCGGCGGTCATATTGCGGCAGATCGAAGCAATGAAGCAATTGATGACGAAGCAGAGGTGCTAGAAATTTGAGCGCAACAACACGGCTAATTGACACGGCAACGCGCAGGCAGATTTTCCTTGAGCGGTTTGCGGGCGGCGAGGCAAAAAAAGCGATTTCAACGCTGAATCGCCTGCGCCTCGATATTAACGCCCGCATTATGCAAGAGCCTACGCAATTTCAGCGACAGCGGCTGGTGGTCCTGCTTGCTGACATTGACGCCATGTATCTTCCGCTTGTTCAAAAGCTATCAGGACAGGTGCGCAAGTCAACAAACGAGATTGCAATAAGTGAAGCGCAGTTTTCTGTAATGTCATACAACCAGGTATCTAAAGTCGATTTCATCCTACCATCAAACGATGCGCTGATAGCAGCGGTCAACGGCTCGTTGCTCACAGTGAGAAAAAGCCGTGGCAGCGTGGACATTCCGCAGATGCTAAAAGACTCGGCAGGAAGCAGCTCAAAGCTGGTAGCACAGACGATTACCGACGGGCTGGCGCTTGGGGATACTACGCCACAGATCGCCCGCAAGGTATCTGAGATCCTTGCCACGGTAGAAAGGCGGCACGTTGAGGCGCTAGTCAGGACTGCAATCAATGATGCCGCACAGGTGGCGCGGGAGCAAGTTTATGGGCGTAATGCGGATCTGGTGAAGGCTGTGCGTTGGGTTGCTACGCTGGACAATCGCACAAGTTTAATCTGTGCGGGCCGCGATGGCGCTGAATACCCTGTGGACCTAGGTCCGAGACCTCCTGCACATTTTCGTTGCCGCTCCACCACTGTGCCTGTAATTAACGGGATATTTGCTGAGATAGGCATGGGCGGTGACCGGCCATCAAAAGGCGCAGATGGCAAGGTCGAGTTTATCGGCGCACGCAAGACTTACGGAGGCTGGCTCAAAGACCAGCCCAAGGAATTTGTTGATGAAGCACTTGGGCCAGAGCGTTCTGCGCTGTTCCGTTCCGGCAAGTTATCAATCGACCGGTTTACAGACCCCACGGGACGCAAGTACACACTGCGTGAGCTGGATGGCATGACAGGAATTGCGTTGCTTTAATAAGCGGATGTTCCGCAAATTATGACGGATGTTCCGTCGAGGTACTATGATGACTGATATAATTGATGCCCCTGCGATCTCACCTGAGACACAAGCGCAACTTGATTCCATAACCGAGATTAAGTTAGAGAACGAACGGTTGACAGCCAAAATTGAGGAAGCCAACAAGCACAACAAAGCGGCTGAGACAGAAGCAAAGCGACTTGCCCGCGAAAAGGCTGAGGCTGAAGGCAACTTTAAGCAATTATTTGAGTCCAGCGAAGCAGAGCGAAAACAACTGCAATCACAATTGCAGGGCATGGCAGACCAGAGCGCAAGCGAGAAAGGCAACACAGCAGCGCTTCGTTTAGCGATGGATTTGGCAGGAAGTGAGAACGATGCAGTCCTGCTGGCTGACTATATTGCCAAACGATTAAAATTCGTGGATAATGTTTTGAAAGTAACCGATGATTCCGGTAACCTAACAGTTTCTACGGTTGACGATCTCAAAAAGGAGTTTGCGAACAGTGTTCGATTCTCCTCGCTCCTGAAAGGCAATCAATCTTCTGGCGGCGGTGCTGCTGGTGGGTCAAAAGGAGGCGGTGCCTCACCATCAATAACTCGATCTGAGTTCGACTCACTAGATTCAATTGCACGCATGAAATTCGTCAAAAATGGCGGCAAAATTAACGATTAAGGAATATCTATCATGGCAGAGAATACCATCAACGGATTAGTTCCGGATATATACGAAGCACTGGACGTTGTGTCACGCGAGCTTACAGGCATGATCCCTGCGGTCACTATGTCGGCAAGCGCAGAACGTGCAGCACTTAACCAGAGCATTATCATTGACGTGGAAGCAGCGGGTAATGTCGGTAACACGACTCCCGGAATGGCCATACCTGAGCCTAGCGGGCAGACTTCTGGAACGACCAGCATTGTTATTACCAAGTCGCGGGTTGCAGATTTTGGTTTTGTTGGCGAGGACCAGAAAGGACTCAGCAGCGGCGCTGGTTACTTAAACGTTCGGGCAAATAAAATTGCCCAGGCTATTCGGGCGCTTGCCAATGAGGTTGAGACGGATCTGGCAGCACTGCAAAAGACTTTTAGCCGCGCTTATGGTACGGCTGCAACCACGCCTTTTGGCACAGCTAACGATTACACTGATGCATCAAACGTGCTGAAAATCCTTAAGGATAACGGCGCTCCAGGCTCAGATAATCAGCTTGTTATCAACACGTCTGCCGGTGCTAATTTCATTGGCAAGCAGTCAGCGGTTAATTCTGCTGGCACTGACTCAATGCTGCGTCAAGGTGTCTTACTTGATCTGGCAGGTATGCCGCTTCGCGAGTCTGCTCAGATCAATACGCAAGTTGCGGGCGCTATGGCTTCAGCAACTACTACGTCCGGCGCTCTGACTGTTGGCCAAACTGCTCTGGTCCTAGCAACTGCTGGCACTGGTGTTGTTGCTGCCGGTGATGTGATTACACTGGCAAACGACGGTAATAAATATGTCGTTACAAGCGTTGTTTTCGCAGGCGCTAACCCTGCATCTGGTGACGTGGTAACTATTGCCGCACCTGGCTTGCGCGTTGCTCAGGGCGTAGCTACACGCGCCATCACTGTGACCGCAACCTCTGCGCGCAACATGGCGTTCAACCGCTCTGCAATCGTTCTGCTGGCTCGCCCTCCTGCACGTCCTGTAGAGGGTGATCAGGCGACTGATGTGATGCTTATCACTGATACGCGTAGTGGGCTGACAATGGAGTTTGCGATGTACAAGGGTTACCGCAAGGTGCGCTATGAAGTGTCGCTGGCCTGGGGTGTGAAAAACATAAAGCCCGCGCACACAGCTTTGCTGTTAGGCTAAACCAGACAGCCCGCTGCTTCGGTGGCGGGCTTTTTAACCACAATAGGTGCAGCGATCATGGCTATCATAGTTGAAAATGGCAGCATAGTTGCGGGTGCAAACAGTTGGGTTACTCGCGCTGCGTTTATCACTTACGCGGCTGAACGTGGCGTGACGATTGCCGATACTGTTGCCGCTGATGTGATGTTGATAAAAGCGGCTGAGTACATCACGGGCATGGGACCGAGGCTGATAGGTGAGCTAGTCGACCGCGGGCAGACCACAGCCTATCCACGCCTTAATCTTGTAATTCAGAACTGGCATTGGCTATCCACCGAGATTCCACTAGCAGTAATTAACGCGCAGTTGGCGGTGGCTCTAGAGATAAACGCAGGGGAAGACCCCTACAATCCAACCATTGCAGAGCTACCAACGATCAGCAAACGTGTGGAGGGTGCGGTAGCTATTGAGTACGCTGACCCGAGCAGCGCGGCACTGAAAATCAGCAAAACCCGAACATCCACAATGTATATTACACAGCTTCTTAGAGTTTCCGGTTTGACGGTAGTGCGCGTATGACACTGCTTACCGACATGACACTTGTGGCCGATACGCTCATTGCTGATTTTGGTTTTGTGTCTGTTATCCGGCGCAAAACAGGAGGCGGTATTGATCCAGTGACGGGCGTTAATACAGAAACTACATCAGACCTTGCAGTGACAGCAGTAGCGGTATCGGTGCGGATTGACAGGATTGATAACACGACAATCCTTGCTGGTGATAGAATGTACGTTCTAACAAGCGCACAAGAGCCACAGACAGGTGACAGGTTTCAGGTCGGCGCAGAGTATTGGCAGGTCATAAACTGGCAGAACAAGCAGGTGCAGGCGGGTGATGTGGCCTATGTGATACAGGTGCGCAAATAATGGCAACTATGACATTGCAGCAGTGGGCTGATAAGACTGAAAGGAATCTTGATAGCGTGTCGCGGGAATTAAAACTTGAGATTTTGAAAAACTTAGTTATGGGCACCCGGATTGACACCGGACGAATGCGTGGGAATTGGCAGCTATCACAAGACAGCCCCATAACATCAGAGCTGGACAGATTAGATAAAGATGGCGGGCCGACAATAGAGGCTGAAGGAGCAAAAGTTACAGGCGTTTCATTAACCTACATTACAAACAATCTGCCTTATGTCGAGGTTTGGAACGAGCGCGACGCAATAGTGGCAAAGATGCAGGCAGCAGTTGGGCGCATGGTAAAAACTTCTGTAAAAAAGGTTGAGCGATGACAGTCAAAATCGACCAAGCATTTACCAACGCATTCATTACCGCCGAATACGGGCTGCCAATAGCACATGAAAATTTACCATACGTTCCAGTACCTGGCACTGCGTACGCTGAATTGATCGTGGCACAGAACGATCAGTCACCTTTCTCGATTACAGACAGCAACGAAACAACCGGAGTATTCCGTGTAATTTTGCGCTACCCGTTGCTGTCCGGTGCGATTGGTATTAAGACTATGGCTGACACAATATCTGCAACTTTCAAAATCGGCACCTTGCTGACATACGATGGACAGTCTGTTAAAATTAACCGAGTTGGGCGCGATGTTGGCTTCCCGGAAGAAGGCTGGTATAAAATTGTTTTAACTTTTACTTATTGGGCCTACATCGCCCGCTGAAATGAGGAATTAAAGAATGGCTATTCAAACAAGCGCAGGAACCACCCTTGCAGTATCCGCAGCATTACCAGCAACTTTTAATGCTGCCGGTTATGCGGAGCTAACTTTTTTGCCAGTAGGTGAAATTACAGAGCTGCCATCCTTTGGCTCGGTGTACAGCCTTGTTACGCACAGCCCTTTGGCAGAGCGTGAGATCACCAAGAAAAAAGGCTCAGTTAATCACGGCACGATGGCGCTGAGCTTTGCCTCTGATGCTGCTGATACCGGACAGACTGCTTTTAAAACTGCCAGCACAGCAGATACGGAAGTGGCAATCGAGATTACCTACCCGGACGGCGAAATTGACTACACTACAGCACTGGTCATGGGGTTCACTCAGACGCCCGGTAGTGCGGACAGCATTAAGCAGGGCGGCGCAACGCTTGAGCTGACACGCGCTCTGGTGAACGTAGCAGCAGCTTAATCCAATAGCGCGGGGTAACTCCCGCGCTTAACTTTGCACGGTGGGGAAATAATGGATTTATCGCAGATAAATTTAAAGGTTGCGGCTGAAGATGGCATTGCTGTAAAACTTCAGCACCCGGTAACGGGTGAGTATCTCAAAGACGAAAAAGGCGGCAGCATTGTCATCAAGGTGCTCGGCAAAGACTCCGAGAAATGGCAATCCGTTGCCAAGATGAACAACACGAAAAACGGTAGCCGGTATAAGAACAAACCTGTTCCACAATCGGCACTTGAAGCAACACTGTACGACATACTTGCCGAATGCACAGTGTCGTGGTCAGACTCGATTGAGTTTGATGGCGTAAAGCTCAAATGCACGAAAGAGAATGCGCTGATGATCTATCAGGAGCGCAACTGGATTGCAGAGCAGGTACTGGAAGCAGCAGGTGATCGTGCGAACCTTTTTTTGAGATAACTGAAACGCTGATGCTGTACGTCCAGCAGTGGGCGTGGCTTTGCACAAGGGCAAAGGATCAGAAGGCTCCACGGATGGAGCGCATGATTGATGAAGAAGTCAGCGAGGCGATGCCGGACACTGGTAATTTTTATTACCTGATTGAGATACTAACCAGGGCAGGAACCACGTCTAGCACAGGTGGTCATGTAAGCGGGTTGTCGTGGTCTGAGCTTGCTGCGTTTTTCTGCCTTTTTAGAATACCTGTTACAATATGGGAGACACAGACGATAAAGAGAATGTCTGACCAGTACGCATCATCGTGCAGGTTGTACGATGATTCCAATATCGGCAAGCCTTACTCCAAAAGTGAGGACAAGAAAGAACTGGCTCAAAGTATCAAATCCGCATTTAAGGCGATGGGTAAATAGATGACTGACTTGGCAAACATCGTTGTAAAAGTAGATACCAGTCAGGTTAAAGGTGCTTCGCAGGATATAAATAAACTCGGGACTGACACAACTGCCGCAACTGGCAAGATTGGTTCCGGGTTTGATAATGCTAAAACTAAAATCCTTAGTTATATTGGCGCTTACGTTGGCTTCAATGCTGCCAAGGCTGCAATCTCTGGAATTATAAGTGCGCACTCCGAATTTGCAAAATCAATTTCAGAATTGTCAGCCATTACGGGCGCGACCGGCAAGGATTTACAATTCTATACTGACCAAGCCAAAGAGATTGGCCGCACAACTTCCCTTAGTGCTTCACAAGCAGCAACCGCATTTAAGCTAATAGCATCAGCAAAGCCTGATCTGTTGGCATCTGCTGAATCGCTGGCGGCAGTTACCAGAGAAGCTGTGACTCTGGCGGAGGCTGCCGGTATAGCACTTCCAGACGCAGCCAGGGCGCTTGGCAGTGCGCTAAATCAATTCCAGCTCCCGGCATCAGATGCAAGCCGCGTCATTAACGCACTTGCGGCATCTAGCAAGCTTGGCACGGCAGAGGTCGGGGCCGTCACAGAAGCATTACGGAACGCTGGTTCTGCTGCTAATTCTTTAGGGCTGGACTTTGAAGAAACTGTTGCAGGCATTCAAGCGCTTGCGGCTTCAGGCCGTGAGGGTGCAGATGCTGGTACAGCCTTAAGACAGGTGCTTTTAAGGCTGGAATCTACAGCAAACGAAAAACTGCAACCTTCCGTTGTCGGGCTGGTGGGCGCATTAGATCATCTGAAAACTATGAGCCTGGATAATACAGAGTTGATGGACTTGTTCGGACAAGAGGCTTTTACAGCGGCCACCTCTCTGCTTTCTCAGTCTCATATTGTAAGTGATCTAAACGTCACCTTGCGCGGAACGAATACAGCAACAGAGCAAGCTGCAATCAATATGGATAATTTAAGCGGCGACGTATTAGCGAGCAAGAGCGCGTTCGAGGCTTTACAGATTGAGATAGGTGGATCATTCAATCCAGCATTACGTGCTGCAACGCAGGCTTCAACGGCGTTTATAGCATCATGGGCCGACGCCAATAAAATTAAAAATAGCATTGAGGCAGTTGCATCAGCAGCAACCATGCTGGCGCTTGTGATTGGCACGAAAATGGTAGTAGCTCTGGCAGAATCTACTGCCGCAACTATAAAAGACTCGGCCGCAAAATACGCTTCGATGATTGCTGACCAACAAAAAACAGCAGCAACTTTGGCACTAGCTAATGCCGACCTTTTTGCAGCGCGGTCAGCAGCCGCACGCACGCCCGGATTTTATCTCAATGCTCAGGCTATGGCTGCACTCACGGCAGCAGAGGTGGCAGCAACAGGGGCGAGCACTGCCCACACTGCCGCGATGGGCAGATCGTTAACCGCTATGACTGCACTAAAAGGCGCGATGGCACTAATTGGCGGGCCGGTAGGTGTGGCAATGATTGCCGCGTTTGGCGTGTACAAACTCACGGAAGCACTGCTAGAAATGGACGTGGCTGCCAATAGATTGTCGGGGCCAGAATTTGCAGCTCAACGCATTGATGTCATGAGTATAAACTTAGAGCAAGCAACAGTAAATGTTGGGGCTGCCAGAGAGGCAATAAGTTTACTTTTACTAGAGCTTGCATCGGCAAATGAAATATATGGCGAATCTTCAAAAGAAGTCGCTGGGCTTAGCAATAAACTGGACTTACAGCAAAACTGGCTCAATCTCAACAAAGTAAAACTTGCAGAACTTACACAAGAATATAATTCGCTAACTGAGAATGTCGATGATGCTGCAGGTTCTCTTTCTGATTTCACAATTGAAACTCAAGAGGCTACTGCATCCCAAGAAGAAATGAACGCAAAAGCATTTGAGGTGCTAGGCATATTGTCCAACGAGCGTGGAGCACTGAACCTGAGCAGCTTAGAGCTTGCCATTAGGAACAATCTACAAAAAGCAGGTGTTGATGCAACCTCTGATCTTGGTAAGCAGATCATTGCTGCAACTACTGCACTTAATCTTGAAGAACAAGCATTGATCGACGTCGGCGAAGCTGCAAAGCAGGCCGAAAAAGATAACGAAACAGCTCAGGGTAAAATAGCAAAAGCTGCTGAAGAAGCCGCCAGAATTGCAGAAGAAAAATGGGCGCGCACCCATGAGTTTATGACTACATCACTGCTGGAGATTGCAGAGAACGGCGGCAATGCTTTTAATGATATGGCCAAAGCATTTGAAACGATGGTTAAGCGCATGGTAGCAGAGTGGCTTGCAAGTGGGCTGATGGGCATACTGTCAGGACAAGGGCTGGGCGGGTTTAACAAAACGACGGGAATCGGGCAGCTTTTTTCTGGTGGTGGGTTAACAGAAAATATAAAGTCAGCGCTGGGCATAGGTGGCAGTGGAGCAAGCAGTCCAGGTGGTAGTGCAGTTGACGCAGCAATGAATAAAGGCATTTCCACGGCTGCATCTAAAATTGGATCTTTGCTGGGCATAGGTGGCGGCACTATTGCGGCTGGTACGGCGGTCGGCGGTACAGCAGGAGTATCAACTGTTTTTGCAGCAAGTGCACCTTCAGCGGCGGGTATCACGTCATCTGCAATAGGAGGCACGGCAGCAACCGGAGCGGGCGGAATCGGGGCCACGCTTTCAGGAATCGGATCCAGCATTACTGGCGGACTTGCTACGGCAGGTTCCACGGCTATGAGTTTGCTCTCTGCAATCCCCGGATGGGGTTGGGCACTTGGTGGCGCTGCACTGTTGGCAAAGGTGCTGGCAAAAGAAGAAACACTTTCAAACAATGGCGGCTTTTTAATCCGGGATATTCCCAGCGTATCATCTGACAGGAAGTTCGACGTTCCGGCTTTTGACTCAGGCTTCGATCCTGTTGGTTTTGCGCGCAGGGAAGATCAGGGCGCGGCATCGGAGATAATCAACGTATTCCGCGCTGATGACGCGATGCTAACAGCACTGGCAAAAGCTAATGGCCTAAGCGTTAATTACGATTCCATGAACTTTGGCGGCTACAACGAAAAAGGGCAGGGTAATGGCCTGTTTTTTGGCACAGCAAGCGAGGATGGCAAAAACACAGCAGTCAGTCTTGAGGATCAGCGATCATTATTTATATCACATTGGTTGCGGGGGTTGTCTGGACAAGTAGACCAGTCAATTATCAACGCGGCTTTATCTCAAGGCTCTGCTGATGCGATGCTGCAAAAGGCGGCTACAATCGGTGGTTATGATGGCTCTCATGCAAGCGGTCTGCGCCGTGTGCCATTTGATGGATACCGTGCTGAGTTGCACAAAAACGAGGAAGTGCTCACAGCTGGAGATCCGCGCAACTCAAACAACGGTGGCGACTCGATGATCGTGGAAATGCGGAAAATTGCTGCTAGTGTTAAGCGCACGGCTGATATACTGATGCGAGTCACTCGTGACGGCGATGCACTATTGACGGAGCCAGTTTGATATGCAAGTTATTCCACCGATTGAGATAACTGATGCACGCCTTACCAGCTCTGCTGTGCCGGAGGAAATAGCTGCCACCTATGATGGCGCTACCGCTTACGCTGTGGGTGATTTGGTTGGCATAGCCACTGCTTACGGGGTGGCTCAGGATGTGTGGAGATCTCTGCAAGCTGCGAACACTGGCAACGCGCTTGTTGAGGGTGCGTTCTGGGCATTCGCTGGTGACGTGTACCCCATTTACGCAAGCGGGTCATCTGCTGCCCTTGGCGCTTACGTGACAGACCTTGCGACACACTCGCTGTATGAGTCGCTGGCCGCTGGTAACACGGGCAATGCACTGACTGATGAAACGAAGTGGAAATACGTTGGCAAGACTAACCGGTTTAGATTGTTCGATTATACACGCAGTGATCAAACCGTTTCTGGCTTGTCTTTAACTGCTGTGATCACTCCAGGCAAGCGCATAAACTCAATCGGGCTTAAAGGTATTCTTGCAAACGCATACGCCATCACTGTGACAAGCGTACTAGGGGGCGGCACAGTATACAGCGCAAGCGGTTCGCTCAATACACGAGAGACAGTTACTTGGAGTGATTATTTCTTTGGCGAGTTCAGCACTCAAAAAAGTCTGGTGTTTTTTGATGTGCCGCCATTGTCAGATTCAATTATTACCATTACCATGACTGCAACATCCGGGAGCACAAAACTCGGCGCTGCGGTGTTCGGCTCGTTCGTCTACCTTGGCGTTACGCTTAACTCCCCATCCAGTGACATTCTAAACTTTTCTACCATTGCCCGTGATACTGATGGTAATGCTATACTAACAGCTAGACGTAACGTTCCAAAATCTCGGCAGACTGTAGTTGCTGAAAAGGCGAACGTGAACAAAATACGCGGGCTGCGTGATTATCTAAACGCTGTGCCAGCTTTGTGGTACGGCCTTTCTGATGCAACTGATGGTTATTTTGAGTCGGTCTCAATTCTCGGAATATATAAAGCCTTTGAGATCAACGTGGAAAACCACGGCGAAGCAATCGTAAATTTGGAACTTGAGGAAGTTTAAATGACCACAATCACGCAGATAATACCATCTCTCGGAACGCCGCCAACTACGGCTGATCCTGCAACGTTTGATGCGCGGGCGGATACTTTGCTTGGTACGGCTTTACCGGCAATGGTAACTGCTGAGAACACATGGGCTACTCAGGCGAATACGGTTGCTGGTGAAGTTAATACCGGCGCCGCTACCGCGACCACTCAGGCTGGAATAGCAACCGACAAAGCCGTCTTGACCGCTGCTGACCTCGTGCAGACTGGTCTCGACCGCGTGCAGACTGGCCTTGATCGCACATCCGCAACCGCCAGTGCAACCACGGCGACAACTCAGGCGGGAACATCTACAAGCAAAGCGGCTGAGGCTGTCATTAGTGCTAATGCGGCCGCTGCGTCTGCCATTGCTGCCGCTGCTGCTGTGATTGCGAACATATCTTCAGTGACTACGTTCACAAATCCCCTTGCCCGCGCTGTGCGGGTGGCTATGACGGCTAGTGCTTCAGTAGGCGGGATACAGCAACTGAGCACTGTTAACAACAATTTCGGCACCGGCAATTTCTCAATTGAGTTTGACAGTGTAGTTCCAACTACGCGCCCTGCTGCTGATATTGTGCTGGACAGAAAACACGATGGCACTAACGGCTACATATTGACGCTGAGAACTACAGGCATTGTTCGGCTGCAAATCAACGGCACGAATTATGATTCCACTGTTGCGTTGACATCTGCTACAAACGTCAATCGAAAGCTGTTGGTTTCGGTAGTGCGGGAGACGACTGCTGTAGCGGGAAGCGTGACGTTTTACAGTCAAGGCGTGATTGTCGGTACTGCTGTTACTATTACAGTACATCCAGACCCTGCTACTGAGCTGGTGACTAACGGAACTTTTGACACTGACATAGCGGGATGGGACGTTTGGGGCGATGGCTCCGCAGTTTTTAGCGCGGGCGCTATTGAAGTTACTACCGTGTCCTTTCAGGGCGTTAAACAGACGATTACGGGGCTGATTGTTGGCAAAGCATACAAGGTAAGCGTTGACAAAGTGGGAGGCTCAACTGGCAGGGTTCGTGTTGGCTCAGTTGCGAACCCTAGTGCAGATAATTTGGTTAATGAATCGGGCTTAACAGGAGGAGTAAGGGAGGTTGTTTTTATCGCTACGCAAACTTCTCATGGCCTCGGTCTGTCTACTCAGAGCGATGTAGGCACTACTACCTACGACAACATATCAATCAGGAGCTTTCCCACTGCTACCACCACAGCCATCCGCTACGTCCTCGGCACAGCCACTACGCGCACAGAAGCACAGTTCCAACAGTCACGATTACGCAACCGCGCTCTATCCGCTGCCGAAGCACTAGACCTATCAATTCGCGGCCCTAGTGCAGCTGATGTGGGGACTCCTAGTGCGCGGCCTAGTCAGAATGCGAAGACTTTTGATTTTTCTTCGGGGACGGATAGCGTTTCAGGAACTAACTCCACTGTTGCGGGCAATATAGATGGCATTGGTGGTGTAGATAACACGCTAAGAATGACTGCAACAAGCACATCGTCTGTCCGCATGCACTTACCGCTTAATGTTATGGCGGGTCGTACACGCGTTAACCTGCGTTTATACGTCCCGTCTACAAATGCCACTGGTACCGGAGTGAGGTTATATTCAACGACAAATAACGGTGCTCCGCTTGTGGCCGGAGATTTAGTCCAAATCCCTGCGAATACATGGACGGAAGTATCCCTTAGCGTTTCTGGTGATGGCCGCCAAAACACATGGGTGTTGTACATGATTGATTCTGCGGGGACGCTTAATGTTACCTCTGGCGACCTAGTGTACTTGGAGTCTGGCGGGATAATAACCGCTCTCGGCATCACCACAAGCCTCTCCGCAGAGGACTGCCAGTCAGACACCGGGCAGATACTAGACCGCGCTAATAGCAACCATGCTTTGATGCCAGCAAGCGGTGCTACTAGAATTCCCAGAAAAACAGAAGGGCTTGTTGCTCGTTGGACAAACACATGGGCGGAGACACACGAAGCACAATATATCGGTGGGGTGAATCAGCCAATTCTACCCGCTAGGGCGTACATCACGTCCATCATCGGCGTGATTACCTCCACAGGCGGCTCAGGAGTGCAGGACGTAATCGTTGGTGACGGGTCGGACACAGATCGTTATGTGACGATTACCACAGCACTCGCTGCTGGGACGCAGACGTTTACGTTAGCGGCAAACACTACCGATCTGACAAACCTTAAACTGACTGTTGACCCTGATGCCAACTGCTCCATGATCATCGCATGGACAATCACGTATAACATCTTGGAGTCTTGATTATGTTGACAGTCACAGCAAACGAACAAAGTGTTGATGTCTATCGCGGCGATCTAGTGCGCGACACAATCGAGACAAGCGTGGGAACAGTGCCGTTCGAGTGGACAATGGGCTTCACCGTTCCCGCAGCGGTGGCAGTGATTGAGGCGTTTTTAGATGGCACACCTCTGGTAGTTGAATCTACCGGCGAGGGCTGGGTGCTTGATCTGCCTTCTGCTACGCACCCACAAGCAGAAATAACTGATGTGGACTATGTAGCTGGGTTGATCAACTTCAGGTGGCGTGGTGGGCCTTACAGCGGTGACTGTGCAGTGGCGTTTCCTTTCACTCTTGCGACAACTCCCGCAGAGATTGCGGCGGCTATTGTCGGGGTCCTGGGTTAATCAAATGGTGGTCAATATGGACGAACAGAAATTCAGAGAAATACTCAGGGAAGAAATCCGTTCCGCGTTCCGAGACATAGGCCTGGAGGACACTGATGCGCGTGATGACATCAAGGATTTGAGAGGGCTGCTTAAAACGTATAAGTCAGCACAGTCAACCATTATCAAAACCATATTTGCTTTTGTGACTTTGGGCGTTTTGTCTTTGATCTCGCTCGGCACGATCAATAAGATCAGTGGTAGCGAGTGATAGCATCTCAGGTTCGCGTCAATCTGATTAGACCGATACTTGAGGCGATGGGCGCGGCAACGCCTTGCAAGCCTTCAGCGGCGTCTGAAAACCTTATGATGATGACTTGGGCGCATGAGTCTTTGGGCGGCAAGTACATTAAGCAAGTGGGCGGTCCAGCTTGCGGGATATTCCAGATTGAGCCCGCCACGGCGCACAGCTTGCTTGAGAATTATGTCAAACGTAGAAAAGCATTTGTTGATTTTATTGCGCGCTACATGACGCAGCAAAGCATTGAAGAACAACTGGTCACTAACCTGGCATTGCAGGTGATTATTGCGCGGCTTGTGTACTATCCAAAGCCGCAGCCTATGCCCGCCGCGGATGACCTACAGGGGCTTGCTGAATACTGGAAGGCGCACTACAACACGCCATTGGGGAAAGGCACTGTGCAGAAATTTCTGACTGACTACGCGCTGTTTGTAAAATAACCACTTTTAGCCGGGCTATGTCCTGATGGGACGGTTTTTGCCAATTATATAAATCTAATGTTTTGGAGAAAAACGTTCTCTACCAGACCGTCCGGCCATTGGATAATTGCTGTAGAGTAGTGTGCTGCCCCGCCGCTATAAAGGTCGTAACTAACGCCGAATTGAAGGAAAGTAGCCTCTCCTTTTTCTTTGTACTCCAATGTCCCTTCAGCAAGCTGCTTGACCGTGCTTACCATTACTTTTCTCATATGAACCCCTTTTCCGATAAGATAAATCTCAGGCTCGCCAGTGCTGCGTTTTTGTTTTCAAACTGATGTCTGTAAAAATCACACGACGCGCTTATTCCGGTCGGCACGTGGGTTATCGTTACGCCCTTTGGCAGCACACCTACGGACATGCCGCCTGTTGGAAGTGGGTATGTCTCCACTTTTAAATCGTCGTTTATACTTATCATCACTCCACCCTCATAATGAAAACCATTCCAGAACGGTGCCACGTCTTAACCTTGATTCCAGCATCAACACTTTAGTGCTGTAAGGGTTGTCAGTCGGCACGCTGAAAGTATTCGCCGGACGTAGTGCGCCAAGTGCGTCGCGGATTATTTGGCTTTGGTTCATAGTAAATCCCGTGCAATTTCCTCAATGCTTATTTGAGCCGCTTCTGTAAAATGCCACAGCACGTCCTCGCCGGTGAAAGTGGTGGCAGAAACTACGCAAAATTCAGCCGGTTCAATCGGCTCGGTAATCCCGTCACCAGTGCCTTGCGTGTATTCCCACTCACACCTGAGCGGGATGCCGCAGAATACTATGTCAACGTAGTGGTTCACATGCCCCCCTTATCTCGATAAGCTGCTTGTCAATGTCAGTAAGCGCTGCTTCTGCATCTTCACGGGCTTTGGTAAGAGCGGCCAATCTGTGATTCGTCTCTGCTTTTGGTGAGTCATCGTATGTAAATTCAACCTCTGATTCAGCCAAGAGGATGTAATTAGCATCGTCTATTGACCAATTGTAAAAGGATAACGACTCATACGAGATTTTCCGCTCGATCCGTCTAAGCAGAAAAATCTTCCTTTTTTCAGTTTTCATAATTTATCTCCATACTATTTTAGGCCGCGGTACTTCGCTGAGCCTGTTATATGAGTCCCGCGGCAGCAAGTGCTGCTCCAGGTATTTATTGTCAATCAGCGACTGCATCTTGTGCGGCTTGTCGCTGATGATTCTTGATCGTCTTTCCAGCCAGCGCTTAATCATAAAAGTCCCTTTGTTTCCGGAATTAAAGCTGCAAGTTTTTCGGCAAAATCAACTGCCAACAAAGTTTCAGCCCGATCTGGTTTACCACTCCAGTAAGCGCGGGCCTCTGCAAAGCTGAGCGAGTGACAACCGCCGATAAATTTAATCTCACCTTTTATTATTGCTAAAACGTGTCTGTATTCTGACTGTATGCCTATATCTCTTGCGTAAGTGCATCCTTCACCGAGCGTTACCCCCTCACCGAGCGTTACCTTGTCACCGAGCGTTACCTTGTCTCCGAGCGTTACATCGTCTCCGAGCGTTAGCCACTTTCCGAGCGTTACCCAATCTCCGAGCGTTACCTTGTCACCGAGCGTTACCCCGTCACCGAGCGTTACCTTGTCTCCAAGCTTTACCCCCTCACCGAGCGTTACCTCGTCTCCGAGCGTTGCCCCGT
>Ga0222691_1000112_pt1 | contig 35336 bp, 48 predicted proteins | sample AntAcemetage1237_FD_179839 | JGI IMG/M metagenome (GOLD analysis project Ga0222691, IMG submission 179839) | Saline water microbial communities from Ace Lake, Antarctica - #1237 | ecosystem: Environmental > Aquatic > Non-marine Saline and Alkaline > Saline | place: Antarctica: Ace Lake... | reverse complement strand
ATCATTATGGGACGCGGAATTATGGGACGGCGACGGTGCCGTTTGGGATGCACCGGGTTCGACTGTTTTCACGGGGGTTGTTGCCGGCGACATAGGTTCGAATGATATGAACCGGACGAAATTCACCGTCAAGCCGTTGACCTCTGTTTTCGAAGATTTTGAGTTTAAAAATTTAACTGGTTTCACTTCGACCGGAATAACCGCAAGTCAATTCGTTGAAATATTGAGAGACCAAACCGACGGTGGCGGCCTTTTTGTGTTCCGTCCTTTTTTCGGTGACACGACCTCGACATGGAATTATTCAACAACGTCGAACATATATTCACAATTAAATACATCGACCTCAATTGAAACTATCGACTCGAATGTTTGGCAAGTTCTTGAAAAGTTGGCGGAGTCGGAAAATTTTGTTCCCTATAATACGGGGGACGGACAATTCAACTTTTTTTCAAGGGACGCGGTCGCAAGTTCATCGGCTTATGAATTCCATGGTGCCGGGTCTTTTTCTAAAGATTTTGGAAACACTATAATTAAAATCGGCGCGTTTGGTTTCCGCCGTTCAAAATATTATTCGAGAGTGCAAATAAAATATAGTGAGGCCGACACGATAACGTCTTATGTTTCGAAAGAGTCGGCTTTTTCAGTAGGTCCGGCCTCGAACCCGTGGATATTAGGCGACCGGTCGTTAAGAATAACCAATACTTTTTTTGGGACCGCAACGTCCGCACAAGCGGCGGCCGATGCACTTTTTGACGACGTTTCAGCACTTAAAAATGAGATTACATTTCGGTCTAGTCTTGTCCTAGGGTTGGATATTTTCGATAGGTTCTCAATGTATTACGACCCAACAAAGGCATCAAGCAACGGATTATGGGACCTAGGAAATTGGGCTGATAATACGATTGACGACGCCAACGACCTTGTTTGGGACCAAACCGACGGTGAACAAATAACACTCAATGGTGACGAATTTAAGTTTTTGTCTTTTGAAATTGATCTTGATAACTTAACAAATAACTTTATTGCAAGAGAGGTATAAATGCCGACAACTAACACCATAACCGCCTTTTGGACATTTTCACCATTAACGCCTATTCAGAGTGCGCAAGTTAACACGAATTTTTCGAATTATCGGGGTCACTTGTTGCCAATAAGTCCCGGCACAATAACCGCCGACTCAACGGGTTCTTATAACGTCGGGTCGACTGATTATAATTGGTTGGGGGTTTATTCCAAAAATATTTTTCTTTCGGAATATGATACGACCACAAGTGCGCCGACACCGGGGTCGGGTTATCGGTCTATTTATTCAAAACAGGACGATAATTTATACACAAAGGACGACGCCGGTGCGGAAAAGCTTATTCAGACCGGACCCGTCGGCGGTCTTTCTTATCAAACGATAACTTCCGGTTATACGATAACGTCGTTGGACGATGTTATTTTTGCGAACGCATCGGCCGCCTCTTTTAACTTGTCTATGTTCACCGCATCGTCAAGCGACGGAAAGTTTTTAAGAATTTTAAACGAGTCGGACACTCTTTCCGCCGTGAACATTGTTGCGACAACCGCGACGGGACTTATTAACGATACAACAACGGTGTCCTTACTTACTAAAAATGAAACATATGAAATTTTATCTGAAAGTAATAAGTGGAGAGTGGTAAAGCACGAAATACCGGGTCACGAATATTCTTTCACTCCGATTATCTCTAGCTTTTCAATAGGCAACGGCACTCAATCGGGTGTGTGGTGGCGTGCTGGTAACGTTATGAAAGGTTATGTTAATGTTGAGTTTGGAACAACGTCGGTTTTATCAGGCAGTCCGGGGTTAACCGTTCCCGGCGGTTTCAATATTGATTTATCGGTTGCGCCGATTGCTTTAGGGTCAATAATAGGTGAGGCCGGCTTAGAAGATTCGGGAACAAACGGGTTTCGTGCTCATATTTATGTAGGCGGAACACAAACAGTCGGAATTGTTGCGGAATACACCGGCGCAAATTATGCATCGTTGGGGTTAATGAGTGCAACAATTCCTTTCACTTGGTCCCAATACGACAAAATATATATTGATTTGGCTATACCTATAGAAGGTTGGAATGCTCTTTAAGAAATTATAATTAACAATTAAAAATGGGGGTTTTATGCCTAACACAATAACCGCTTTTCATTCGTTCACGGCAAATACTAAAGCAAAGGCAAGTCAAGTTAACACGAACTTTTCAAATTATCGTGGAACAATCTTGCCGGTGAATGAGTTAACAATAACCGCAAGTGATAATTCACACGACCTCGGAACAAGTGACCATAATTTTCGGTCCGCTTATATTGGAACAAGTCTTATTGTTGCCGGTCTAACGACGACCGCAAACGCAACCCTTGAAAATGATGGGTCAACCGGCGGCGCTTTTGAATTTAATATTAATTCAAGTGTCACGGCTTTAATTCCGTCCGGCGGAATTGCGCAATTGTCACCGTTTCAGGAAAGTACGGTCACTTGCGACACCGTTGGACAAATTGCTTTAAGTGCAAGTACGGGTTCAATTTCAATAAGCGGAGCAACTTATGTCACATTGAACGCGCAATTTTGCACTGTTAAAACAAACGGTCGTCCGGTGTTAATTCAAATGCAACCGGCCGTCGGTGACTCGTCCAACGCTTATGCTTTTTATTTTGGAGCACACGGTACCCTTTCCGATACAAGCGGGTCTTTTCGGGTTGCATTGACACGCGACGGAACACAAATTGCGTCGTGGAACTATTTGTTTGTTCAAGTCGCCGGGTCAAATTCGTGGCGTGAAAGTCCGCAAGGTCAACATCAATTTATTGATACGGGGGTCCTTAATACATCGGGAACGTTTAAGTATGAATATCTTGCAAAAGGTGAAACCGACACCGACTTGCGCATCACAATAGACAACATCCGAACGATTGCCGTTGAGATATAAAAGAGATATAAGGGAAAATCCTATGAAAGGGAACACAATGTTGAATGAATTAAAATATCAAGTTTATAGAGGCAAATATAATTTTGGACAACACCTTAACTTAAAGGTTCCGGTCGACATTTCGCTTGAACTTTCAAGTGCATGTAATATGAAATGCGGTTATTGTTATCACGCTGATAAGGCAAATTTGCCTTTTAAAATCGGCTTTATGAAAACGGAAATTGCAAAAGGAATTATAAACGAGGCCGCAACCCTCGGTGTTAATTCAATGAAATTTAATTGGAAAGGTGAGTCGACATTAAACCCGGCTTATACTGAAATCACAACGCACGCAAAAAAACTTGCACGCGGTTCCGTTTTTATTGACCGTCTTGCAAACTCAAATTTTCAAATTCCAATAAACGTTCGTGAGGACCGTTTCATCGGTCTTGCGGCATTAACGAAAGTTAAAATTTCATACGACTCATTTATTGCCGACGTGTTCGAAGCACAACGCTATAAAGGAAAACACGCATTGATCACTGAAAACATTGACATGTTTTATAACCACAAGGAAAGAATAAAAAGCGAAACGAAAATGGTTATTCAAGCGGTTCGAACTTTAAAAAATAAAGACGAGGATATTCAGCACGAAACTAAAAAGCGTTGGCCAGACGCCGAAATTTCAATTCGCGACATGGTTGCCGGACGGGTTGAACAAGATATTTCCGAGTTCGAAAATGTGGAACGTGATTTCAGCGAAAGACAACCTTGCAAGCAAGCTTTTGTTCGATTGATATTTAACCATGAGGGGAACGCCTTGCCGTGTTGTCCCGACATTGCCGAACAACTTGTCGTGGGGTCTTATCCTCAAAACAGTGTGAAAATGATTTTCAATTCAGTTAAGGCGCAACGTTTGCGCAAGGACTTAAAGAGCGGAAAAGCTTTTGAAAACAACCCATGCAAGGATTGTTCATCGTTTGAAACGTTCAAAAACCACAAAGGAAATTGGGGTTCATAATGGGACTTGTCCTTAAGGTCAAACCGTTGCAACGCATTCAGATAGGTGAAAACCTTACTCTGGAAACTTATCGTGCGGACGGACGAATTGCATTGCATTTTATTGCAAAAAAACCGTTTGAGTTTGACATTCGACGGGAGGACCTCACATTATATAAAAGCCGAATGAATTCGGGGGGTGAAAATGGAACGCAAGAACGTGACGAAATTCGTCGTTTGCACAAGAAAAAATAGTCGACGAATACCTAACAAACCGTTTGTTAAGATAAACGGAAAACCAATAATTGAACATTTGATTGAAAGACTTTCGCCTATATTGTCGCCGGTCTTTTTGGCTATTCCGCCGGACGATGCGGACGACTATTCATATTTGATTGAAAAGTATGGTGCCGAAAAGGTTCAAATATTTCAAGGACACCCGGACGACCCATTGAAACGAACGTCGGCTTGTTGTGAAAAATTCGCAATTAAGAACGCAATAAGGGTCACTCACGATAAAATATTCATTGAGGAAAGTGACGTGTTCGAGGCCTTATCAATTTATATGCAACGAGGACTTGGTTATTTTTATTCAAGTTCCATGGTTGACGGCACGGGGTTTGAAATCATTCACGAACAAGTATTGAGTGAGGCCTCAAGGCAATATGAAAATGTTGAACATATCTCATATGCGGTTAAAACTGTCGCTCATAATCAAATGGATTATAATTTCAATCACAACAACCGAGGCTTGCGCCTATTGATTGATTTTACAGAGGACCTCACGTTTATGCAGACTGTTTTTGCGTCCCTAGGAAACCATTGTTCGAGGTCGAACGTTTATGATTTCCTAGACCGAAATAACTGGGTGTCAAAAATTAACAGGTTGCCGCTTGTCACCGTATACACCTGTTCATTCAATAATGCCGACTCAATTGAAACCACAATGAGGACGGTTAAGGATCAATTCGACCGTGAATTGTTGGGTGTTGAATATGTATTGATTGACGACTTTTCCTCCGACGACAACACAAGCTTTTTAATGTCAAAATTTGCACAAGAAAATTCGGAATGGGTTAAGTACTTTCGAAACGATGAAAATATAGGACTTGCGTCGAGTTCAAACAAGGCGTTGTCGCACGCACGCGGCAAATATATTGTTCGAATAGATGCGGACGACTATTTTTCAAACAAAGGCGCACTTAACAAAATGGTGAATGAAATTCAAGACCGGAACATCGACGTTTGTTATCCGGGTTTTTATGATGGGTCAATGCACAAGGTCGGAAACCCCCGTGAAATTCATCACCCGGCCGGCGCAATGTTCCGAACACGAGCATTAAATCACATTAAGTTCACCGACAAATTAAGACATTATGATGGGTTGGACTTATATATAAGAGCAAAAGAACAATTAAAAATCGGCTATTTATTGGAACCTATTTTCTTTTATACGCACCGAATAGGGTCAATGAGTCGAACGAACCTTGATGAAAGAAAACAAGTTAAAGCCGGAATTATGTCGGTTAAAAGTGAGGACTGTTAATGTCGAAATATGCCGGAATTGATTTATTGAAATTGTATTCGGGAACTGAAAAGTTATTTTCCGACGACATGATTAAAATTTCAGGAAACCACGACGTTGGTGAAACCACACTTGCAAAAGCCGACGTTTCAAAGTCGTCGCAAGCTTTTAATTCGCACGCAAAATGGAACGGTTGGTTGACTCAATGTCTTGATAAAAATAATATGTCGGAATTGATTTCAGTTCGTTATCGTTTACAAGTAGGAATGAACGAGCTTGCAAAACAAAAATTGAACACACCGGAAATTGCACAAATGTTTGTTCGTTGGGTTGCATCTATTGAAAAGACCGCGCGAAAAATAATTAAAAAACAACACCCAATTCCGCAAGGCCTTGAGCATAGCGACATGGTCAAATGGGCAAACTTAAAAAAACAACGTGACACCGATTTCGAAACATTCTTAAGAAAGTCGAGTTTTTAAAATGAAAAAATTATTTAAAAGAATTATTGTTATGCCTTATGTCGTCCCCGTGGGGACTGTGTTTTTCATTGTTCATATTTTTAGTTGGGTGTTTTTCGGAAATACTGATAATAAAATTTTATCAATAATTGGTCGGCGCATTTTCGAACCATTAACAATGTGGGCGGATAAATGAGTGAAAATAAAGCGACTCATTTAATTGCGGAAATTGGAAACATGCACCTAGGAAATTTTACAAAAGCAAAGGAAATGATTAAGGTTGCAAAAGATTGCGGTGCAACCTTAGTTAAGTTTCAAGCGTTTGAACCGAAAGACGTTGCAAAACACGGGTCAATGCCTAGTTCATTTTATAACGACGTTGCATTTTCTTTCGAACAATATTTAATTTTGATTGAAATGGGAACGTATTTCAACATTCCCGTTTTCTTTTCAACATTTTCGGAAAGTATGCAACGCCTTTGGGTCGAAACGTTTTTTCATAAAGTGAGTGCAAAACAAGCCGTTGATTTCGAGTTCAATGAATTTTCAGACAAATCGACAACATTCGTTTCGGTCAATGAAGATTATGGGGACTTGCCGGCACTTTCAAAATCAAAGGTTATGTTCGCCTCAAAATATCTTGAGGAAAACGTCGACTTATTTAATATCGGGAAATTGTCGGAAATATATCAACGACAAGTCGGGTATTCAGATCACACAAAGGGAATTGAAACTTGTTATCGTGCCGTTCGGGAACATAATGCCGGATGGGTCGAAAAACATTTTATGTTGGAACAAGATAAGAATTTCAGTTATACACAACCAAACGAAAAAGGTGGAACTTTATTTCGCGACTCGGTTCATTCGGCAACACCGGATGAATTCGAAAAACTTGCAAAACTTATCCTTTAAAGGGGGAACAATGAATTGTCCAATATGTGAAAGTGAAAAATGGAAAAACGTCGACGAGTTTCGCTCAAAGCCGAAAATTGACGATAAGCCGGTCGGAATGTCTATATGCGAAACTTGCGGTTTCGTTGCTTATCCGTCGAAATATAAATCGAAAGAGGAAATTCTTGAATATTATAGAAAAGATTATAGAGGCGGCGCACCTAGTTTCGGGAACATAACGACCGGCGACCGTAAACTAAATTATCATGCAAAATTTTTGGAAAGTGTTTTTCAAGATTGGAACAAGGCCGGAATGAAAACGCCGAAATTCGGTGAGGTTGGTTCGGCAATTGGAATGGTTTGCAATTGGTTTAAAAAGGGTTTCCCGGACGCCGAGGTTCACGGGACGGAATTAACATCAACTTATCGAAAGGTTGCATTTCACGAGTTTGGAATTGATCTTAAAGAGTCGTTGCCACAAGATGAAAACTCATATGATATTTTAATGTCTTATAAAGTTCACGAACATTTATGTGACCCGGACGTCGAAATGAGAATGTATCATAAACTTTTAAAAGACGATGGGCTATTATATATTTCGGTCCCGACATGGTTTTCAGTTCTTGAAAATTTCGGCGCGGCCGGGTTTGACCTAGATTATTATTATCATGTTGACCATATAAATGTTTGGACAACTAAACTTTTCGAAAGTCTTTTGAAAAAGTGTGGTTTCGAAATAGTTAAGTATGATAATTTTATTTATGGTGACACCTACTTATGCAAAAAGGTTGCGCCTCAAGCTTTAACCGCCGCCGACTATGAAAAGCCGGATGAAATTATTAAAAAAATGAAAGACATTAAAAAGGTTTCGGAATTCATTCAATCAAATAAATTCGACGAGGCCGTTAAAACATGGGGGAATTTTCCTATGGGTTGGACGAACTATTATGAAATGATCCGTGCGCAATTGCACGAAACACACACCGGCAACGGATTAAAAATTGTCGAGGACTTTATAGGACAAATGCGAAACGCCGTCGGGGAACACCCGGAGGTTTATCGAATGCACGCCGACCTTTTAATGCGTTATGGAATGGTTAAAGAGGCCGCAATAATTATTGAAAGTTGTTTGGAAAAGCGACCCAACCAGGCCGGAATGCTTATGCCGTTGTCACATTGTTTTCGGGAACTTTCAAAGGCCGCAACGAACCCGGATGAGAAAATGCACTTAATTTTGACCGCAAGGGACATATGTCGGCGCATTATTCAGGTCGACAAGGGTGCAATGCAAGAAGCTTATAACTGGTCACTTAAGGATAGTTCCGAAATTGACGTTGATAATTTCAAAAAATTTAGAGACAATCAACAACAACAACAACCCAAGGGGGAAAAAGATGCAAAAAGCATATGATGCAAAAGTATTAATCCAAAAAGCAAAAGAAAAAGGCCTTGAATTGACCGAGGATATGGCTCTTTTATTGGTCGACCTAATTATCGACTGGTTAGACGAGTCGGCAATTGCAAGTGAAAATGTTTATGATGATATTTTGCGTGCCGTTTATCCGTTGGCAAAACAACAATTGAAAATTGCCGCCGATAAAATCGACGGGAAAGTCGGTTAAGTGGCCGAAACAAAATATAAATTTAAAGGCATTGCAAAATTTAATGCCTTTTTAATTTTCAGCGCAATGTCCACCGGACCGCTTGCGTTTTTGACAACCGGAATTTTGGGGACCATAACTTTCAAGGTCCTTGAAATGTTCGGCAATTGGTTTGCAAATCAAGGCCTTGCGCTTTTGAATATTGGGGTCGACGTTCTTATTGTTGCCGTTCAAGAAAACAACTATGAAAGTGTTTTGAATAATGCAATTAAGAGGGTTAAAAACCACAAAGGACCAATGCCTAAAGAACTACAAAAGGAAATAGATAATGAAGTTATTGACGCCGTTCGTGATTTTATTCGTATGGTTTAACGTTGGGTGCGCAACCGTTAAGGTTCCCGACTTTTATGCTTATGTGACCTTGCCGGCGTCCGGCGACGGGTACGGAATTAAAACAGTTTCGAAAGAGGAAAAAAGAATTGATAAAAAGGAATGGAACGAAACCAAAAGAAAAGGCCTTATTATATTGCCGGCAGATTGGTCCATACTTAAAAAAACAATCCGTCGAAATTGCATAACAAACAAGTGTGAACAAGCCGTCGGCGCATTAGATAATTTATTTATTGTTATAGATAGTGCTTTACAAAAAGTCGACTTGCCGAAATAATTATTTTTCGACGCGTTCAAGATCCCGTCTCATTTCCGAAAGTCTGTTTTCAATAACCCTTAAACGAATGTTGTTTGTTTCCGAATAAGTGTTTTGTTCGCCTTTTGTAAACTTATTGGCGGAGGAAACTCGAATAACGTCGGAAAGTCTTATTGTTTCTTGTCTTAGTTGATTTCGTAAAGAGTCAAAACCTAGGTCGAGTTTTTCTTGCAATTTTTCAAACTTATTTTCAAGACGTTCGACCCTAGATGCAATTGCCTTGCTTGTGTCGTCGTTTCCTTTGTTCATTAAATCAATTCCACGACCTTGCAACATAAACATAAGCATGACGGAACCCCCAACGCCGGCCGCGCCGCTTTTTAAGTTCCATTTTTCTTTAATGATTTCGTTGTCTTTGTCACTCATATTATTTAATATCCTATCACGACTCTTTTAATTCGCAAGGTCGGAAATTCCCAATTCATATTTTGGTTTAAAGTCCATTAATGAACGACAAAACACAAGGCGTTTCGATTGTGTTTCCGATTTGCAAATTGAAATGTTGAATGATTTATAGATTGCACCTATGTGATATTTAACCGCCTTGATGTTCATTCCTAGACTTTCAGCTATTTCTTTTTGTGTTTTCATTTCCAACATTTGACAAAATATTTCAAACCTTGTGTCGTTCATCTTGTCGATTTCACTTATTACTTGTTCTTTTTCCATAAAGTCCCCTTAATTAAATTTTTCATTATGGTTCACCTCTACTTTTTTTATCGTCCGACCAACGATATATATTGTTCAATTGTTGAGTGAGGGTTGCAAATAGCTGAAACCCGAAACATTTTTTTAAAGTCGTCGCGCCTTGAATGTTGTTCGGGAAACATGTTCCCCCATAACCCTTTTTCCCATCAAGTGCAATTTTTGTGTGTTCACTGTTAATGAACCCCGTCGACGACAATATGCCGTCTTGAACCGTTGAATAGGAAATGTTCATCTTTTCGCACGCCTCATTTATTGCGTTAAAATAAGTGACCTTTAAAGCGCCGAAACAATTGTGACCGTATTTAATGAGTTCGGCCTCGGTTGAATTTATGAATTTTATTTTTTTATCTGGAAAAATAGATGAAAAAAGTTTTGAATAAGCACCGTCGATTTCATTTATTCCAATGAACATATTTTTAAGGTCGAATTGGTCTTGCGCCGCACGCCTTGCGGTTAAGAATTCAGGAATATGAATAATATCCATATCAAGTGTTTTTGCAAGTGTTGCGGTTGTTTCCGGCAAGACCGTTGAACGAATAACTATAATTGAGTCGTCCGAACATTTTCGAATAACGTCGTGAACGTTGGTCAAATCTTGTGTTGGGTTGGTTGGGACCGGAACGCAAATAAAAACCACATTGCATTGACTTAAGTCCCCGTTAATATTTTTCAAAGGGTCGGAAATTATCAGTTCGTGTTTTGACTTTTCGGCAAGGTATTGAACCAATGCTTGACCAGTGACACCGAACCCGGCAATTCCTAGTTTTAAACGTGTTTTCATAAAACCCCCTTAGGGGTTATTCAATAACCGAGTTAAACGTTAGTCAACATTAAATAAAAACGATCTCGTCCCTTGCCGCTTGAATTTCAGCTTGCCGCTATTTTGTCGCCGGGTCCGCCGATATGCCTTTGTAATAAGCATAGGTGTCGACCAATGATTGTTCGGTTCGAATAGGGACATAGTTAAAGTCCTGTTTCAACATTGTGATTTCAGCTTGCGACGAAAGAATGTCCCCCTCACGTGTCGCCGGTTCCAAAACTATGTTTGGGTGAACCCCTATTGCTTGAAAATAAGCCTCGGCGAACCTCGATAGATTTATAGCGTCCCCACACGCAACGTTATAAACCGGCCGGGACGCACAATAAATTGCATTATGCAAAACGGTGACAACGTCTTTCACATATGTGAAATCACGAACCTGAAACCCATTGTTATTTAATACTATAGGTTCCCCTTTTAATGTCTTATCAATCCAACAAGGCAAGACGGCCGAATACTCGTCGCGAAACTTTTGTCGAGGACCATAAACATTGAAAAATCGAAAGGCGGTTGTTCTTAAACCATAAGTCTGATTAAACATTTTGCAATATTGTTCGCCGATAAGTTTCGACACTCCATAAGGGTTGATGGGTGCCGTGGGGTCGTGTTCATTTTTCCATTGTCTTGTGAGGTTCCCGTAAACGCTTGAACTCGACGCAAAAAAGAACCTTTGAACCTTGTGTTTTTCACACCATGATAAAAGGTCGTGAGTCACTTTCACGTTATGAACAAAAGTTAAATGAGGGTCTTTTATTGAACGTGGGACCGAACCCCTTGCGGCAAGGTGAAAAACAAAATCAATTTTTGCGCCGAGTGACAAAGCAATACTCGACATTTTTTTATCAAGTCCGACGGAAAGGTCGTGTTCGAAAAAATGAAAGTTCGGATTGTTGGCAAACTTTTCCATGTTTCGACGTTCCCCGTTTGAAAAATTATCAATTCCGATAACTTGAGAATTTCCATTGTCGTTCAAAAGTCTTTCACATAAATGCGACCCTATAAACCCGGCCGCGCCGGTAACAACTATATTCATTTAATCATTCCCCACAATTTATTATTTATTAGTTCAATAGCTTTTTCGAATTTCGGTGACTCTGAAAAATCATAATTTTTTGACCCAATTTTCAACATTATAAAGCATTGATCGGTGTCACCCACCTGAGTGATAAACTTTTTTTTCATATTTCAAACCTTAAGTTTTCGTCGTCCGGTTTATATTTCGACGCGGTTAATTTGTTAAGTTCAATTTTTTTAAATTTTAATTTCGCTTCAAGGTTGTTTATTTGCACAATCAAAATGTGAACCTTTGAATTTTCGACTTTCCTAGGAATGCGGTCGTTCACGTCAAACAAGATAACCGTTTGTTTTGTGTCCTTATCGAAACAAGTTCCGATTTTGTCCAACACGCCGAACCTGGAAAGTTCGGTAAAACATGGGGAAAAGGAATTTATATAAACCCCCGGCATTGCTAGGGCCTCATAGGTCGAACGAATAGTGCAAGGACCGTTTTTATAAATATGTGAATAAACCTCAAACCGTCTTTTCGATAATAAGCCGTTTTCTTTTATAGTTTTGTATGCCTCACTCGAGGTTTTTCGAACGTGGGGGTTCATAATAACGTCCCCAATTCCTTAACCCCAACCATCCACACCGGCGGCGTCGGAAAGTCCCCACAATAGCGCCACAAATGTAAACAATTCCGCATATTATTAACATAATCTTTTTCGGACGGATGAAATTGAATAACAAAATGTTCTTTCGTCCAAAACAAATCTTTAATTTGACAAGTTTCAGACCAACGTGGGGTTCGGTGCCTTAACGACATTGAAACATGTTCCCATTTGTCGTGTTCACCATTCGCAACAACCGTGATTGGTTCTTGATCAAAATGCGACGGCACCCGAAAAAAACCGAATTGGTCCCCCTCTTTTTGAGGTCGTCCCATTGGGTCGGGTTGTCTCCACGGTTCCATGTTCTTAAAAGTTATCATTCCGATTTTTCCCCTTGTTCAAGAATTGCAATTCCTAACGACCCCAATAGGTCGCACAACTTATTTAATTCGGCTTTTGTCAATTCAACCGACGTTTTGTTAAACTCGATTTTGACGGCTTGTGCCGCTTGTTCTTTCGTGAAACCTTTCGCTTCGAAATTTTTCCATAATCCTTTTAAGTCCCCAACGGTGACGCGCCCCGACTTATCAGATGAGTGATTTTTAGGTTCCGTTTTATTTGCGGAACCGCCGTTATGGTTCCGAGGTTGGCTTGTGTTGGCTTTATTCCGTGGGGTCTGGGTGTTTTGACTCTTTCCCTTTTGATGCGGCGTGCGCGACACGTCTCGGACGTCACCGGGTTTATCAGCACCCCAACCGTTGTCGTGGGGGTCGTCACTTTCCTCAAGTCCCAAAATTGCCTTGAGTGAATATCTTTTTGCATAACTGATTTTAATTCCGGCTTTTTTGTCGTCAAGGGAACCGAGATTTCCTAGGTCGTATCTACTAATAAGGCTTTGACCGCTCGTATGCATTAAGATTGTTTGCAATTCCGAACTTGAAACCGTTTCAGCTTTTGGCACAATTAAAAACGTGTGGCACAAACCATTATCCGAACAAATTTTTTGCGTCGTTTCGAAAATTTCCGCAAGGTCCGCATAGGAATGTTTAATGTGTCCAGATTGTCCTTCACGATTTTTTTTGATCACTGGAAACAACCCTTGCGCCTTGCATAAAGCTTTTATAATTTCGTCGCTATTTTCCATAAGTCCCCCTTAAAACGGAATTTCCTCGTTCGAGTCGGCCGCCGCTTGTTCGTGTGCTTGTTGACCTTGACCTTGCGACGACGAAAGGAATTGAAAGTTGTCGACGTTTAAATCGGTCGCGTATTTTTTCGCGCCGTTGTTATCTTCCCACGACCGAGTTTCCATTTTCCCCTCGACATAAACCAGCGAACCCTTTTGAGTGTATTGTTCGAACGTTTGTGCTTTTGGTCCCCACAAAACCAAACGAAACCATTCCGTTCGTTCTTTTCGTTCGCCTTGTTTGTCTTTCCATTTTTCAGTGACCGCAACACTTGCGTTGCATACTTGATTTCCAGCCCCGACCGTTTTTAATTCCGGGTCCATACCTAGGCGACCGATAATTGATATTCGTTGGAACATAGTTCCCCCTTTTATTTGAATGTTAAAATGTTGAAAACCGCTAATAAATTAAACCTATTCCGTGGGGTTTTGTAAGTCAACCCCTTAAAAAATCTCGAACCATTTCGCATTGTTTTTTCGGAACCGTTGAAAAAACCCTTGCTTTATAAACCTTTGTTTCCTCTATGGTTCGGTCAACAATTCGACCTTTTTTGTCGACCCATTCCGCAAGATAATAAGTTGTATTACGAACCTTAACGGTGTCGTTTTTTTTAATAAGTCCTTTCATATTTTCCCCCTTGCAAGTGCAACCCATTCGTTGCGTTTAAATTGAATTTTTATATGTCCCCCATTGACCGCGTGATGATCGGCATTAAAAATATTTTTCCAATGATTAAAAAATTTCCATTCGTCTTTAACAAAACTTTTCGCCGGCTTGTTCAATAGCGAAATAAAATAATCAACTATTTCGTTTGCCGGGTCTTTTTTCTTTTCCGAAATTTCAACGTCGAGATAATCCTCGTATTGATTAACGAATACCGACCAACCCTTGATATATTTTTGTTCCCTTTCCTCTATTCGACAAAGGTCTAAATAGTTCTTAAACGCTTTTTCAAATTGGTCAAGGTTTGCTTGATTTTTAATCAACTTTAAAAGTTTTTCATTGCCTTTTTTCTTACCGACCTTTTTTGGGTAGAGTTGATAATAGCTTTCAACTTGTGTGTCGTTCAAAAAAACTCGTTTTTGAACAATAGTGTTTTTTGTAGTGTTCTGTTTTGTAGTGTTCTGTAGTGTAGCGTGACACGCGCGTACGGATTCCGTGACACGCGCGTACGGATCACGTGACGCGAACCTTTTTCCTTTGAGTTTCTCGATACTTGAGAGTAGGTGTTTTTTGTTCACGGTTGTGAGTCGTTGAAAAAGTTCGGGGTACACACGAATTTTCGACTTGTTTAATTTAACAGCAATTCCGACAATCCAAACATAAGCTTTAAACTCATTTCCGTCGATTTCCAAAAAGTCGGGGTGCTCGAGAATGCCTATTTCCATAGCAAACCATTGGGGACTTTTTATGTCTTTTCTTTTGCATAATGTCGTGAATTTTAAAATTTCAATTTCAATAAAGTCGTTCATTTATTCCCCATATTGTGCCGGACGTTATTTGCTTTTTAAGGCTTGTCACAAAGGAATATAAAAGAGATATTTTCTTTGTAGTTGTTTCAACGTTAGCACTTGAGACAATATAAGTTCAAAAGGTCACGGTCAAACACCGAGGCCTTTTTTTTTAACACCCTCGGCCGTGAAAAATTTAATTGTTGAAAAGTGTGTGGATAACCTCGAAAACAGTCTTGCGTCGGTGCCGCCTTTTTCTTGAAAACCGCTTTTTCACTCAAAAGTTCTTTTTGCGTTTAAACTTCCAAAAAGACACCGACGCGCCTTTCGACCTTAAATTAAAAAATAAATTGGACATTCTTAGTTTTATCGTTGAACATAAATCAACGCCGCCTCGGTGCGAACTATTCGCGCATTAAGGCGACAATTTTTTTATTCAACAATACAATTCCCAAAAACAGTAAACCATTCTTTATTCGACCCTTGCAATTCCCATGTTTCGACATTGCCTTTAACCGCCGTTATTATAAAGGCCGGTCCATAAATCATGTTATTTGAATTGTCGAAACACTTGACGGAAAACAATGCCGTCGGGTCGGTTTCAATAAGTGTGGTTTCAGTTTCCTTTTCACCACACCCAATAAATAAAAATGTTAATAAGAAAAAATAAATTATTTTCATTCCAACCACCTTAAACTATTTTTTCAAGTTCTTTCATACTTTTTAATGCACGTTCAAAAACCTTTTTTTGGAACGGCATAAAGAGGTGCGAACATTTCAAGATAATATTTTTTGCAACGTCAACCGGATAACCGCGCATAAAACCAGTTTGATAAAAGTTCACGGCGTCGAATTTGATAACCCCTTGAGTGTTGTAAACATACGACTTGCCTTGAAACCCGACACGAGGGTCTAGGGTTAATAATAACCCAACCGTTTGTGCATTGTTCAAGATACGGTGCGCACCCCATGAGTGACCAATAAGGACGACTTTCATATCGTCAATAGGTCGCCGGTCAAGATAAGAACGCTTTTCAATTTCAACGTGCGGAAAAACCTTTTTGAGTTTTTTAATCAGTCCTCTATATAAGGCACGATGAAAAAACCCCCCTAGACCCTCAACATAAATTATTTTCACTTTTTCCCCTTTAGTTTTTTGTGCATGGTGCTGAAAATGATATGGTCACGAACCGCGTCGGCAAACAGCATTGTTGTCTTATAGTCGCACGTTGACACGGCCTTGACAATGTTGTCGAGTTCGGGAAACAAGTGTTCAAGTTTATCGGCCTTTTTTCTTGCGTTGTCGTTTTTGGTTTTTTGTTCGGCGCAATGTTGCAAAAAGTGCCAACGTTCAATGTTCTTTTCGTTTTCATAGTCCTTCTCGTCCCAATTAATTTGCGCTTTTGTTGACAATAGCATTCCGCCGGACGAGTCGGTCGCAAGTTTATACCATGTTCCAATGGTGAAACTTTTCCGTCCGGGTTTGAAAAAATAATATTTGCGCGTTTTTGGCAAATAAAATTGCAACATAGCCGTGTCTTGATCAAGTATTTTTCCGGCAAACACGAGTGAAATTGGTTTCGTTTTGTTTTTCATAATATTCCGCCTTTAGTTTTGTTAAAAAATTCTTTCACATATCGTTCTAACGAGGGTTCAAAAGTTATGATTAAATACGTCCAATATTGGTGCATAACACTTTTTGCCTCATAATGGTTAGGACCAACCTCGAACCGTCCGTCGTCGTGATCTAGGTTATAGGTGCAATGTCCTATTTCGTGCATTAACACAATATGAATTGCATTCTTGTCGTCCTTATTGTTTTCCCAAAATTCCGGGTCAATGAAAATTTCCTTTGCGCTTTTTCCATTCTTTTGTTCACCGTGGCATTCGGCAACGTGGGTTGACGTTGATTTAAAGTTGATGGGTGTTAATGAAATAAGTTGTTCGTCGGAATATTTTAAAATTCTTGCGTTCAACGCATTAAGTTCAATTTGAATTTCCGGGTCGATGCCTTGAAATTCAGTTTCCGGCGCACCACACGAGGCAAGAATTAAGAATGATAAAAGGAATAAAATTTTCATATGTCACCGCCTTTCGAATGTTCGAGGTCGAAACAATCGTTGCACAAACCCGACTGAAACATTAAGTCCTTTTCGTTTTCATCTTGTGGTTTTTCGCCGCACTTGTCACACTTGTCGACGTTGTTTAAACAATGCAAAATCATTTGCCTCAAGAGTTCACTATTTTTTAAATTATTTTCACGCGCATATTTTTCGAACTGTTCAAACTCAACAACATTTAAAGCCGTTGCAACCGGTTTGTTGCGCGGACCTGGAACCGCTTTTTTCTTTCCTTTAATTTCGAACATTTTTCACCTCGTCCCAATATTTGTTAAAATGAAACTCGAACCATTCGAACACCATTTTTTCGACAAGTTCAATTCCCCAACCGGTCGAGTCGGAAATTTGTTTTTCACTTTCACCGTGAATATAGTAATAAGTTTGGACGGCTTGTCGTTTCCGTCCGTATTTCATTTGTGCAAGGGTTAACTTTTTCATTTCCAACCATAATTTTCGACATAAGTTTCGACCAATGATTGCGAATGTTTTGTGTCGGCTTGCAAAATCATTTGTTCAAGTTCTTTTGTGTGACGACCGAACACTTGCACAACATATTCAATTATTTTATTTTCAAGGTCCTTTTTTGCGTCGGCGGCGGAAAGACCCCAACCGCAAACAGTCCATTTTTCCCCGGAAAAATAACCGCATTGATAAACTTTTCTTTCTTGTCCTTGCTTGAATTTATTCATTATTTACCGCCTTTTAAAAAATCAACAAGTGATTGAATGGTTGTTGAATTAAAAACAACACGTTCGGTTCCGTCCGCCTCGACAATGATAGGCAATGCAACACAATTTCCATTTTCGCACTCAACAACTTTTACATATTTTTCTTGTGTCCTTTTTACCCTTGAATAAAAATAACGTGCTCCTTTTTTATCAGGACCATTTTCTTTAAATACGCCTAGTTTTTTCCATATTGATTTTGTTTTGAACATTATGCTCCGCCTTTTCTTATATATATTATATCAAATATAACGCATTATGTCGACTATAGTGTGTCAAATTGAAACATTTACAACCCTATAATTTCAATTATTTGCACGTTTAAAGTCCCCCAAAAGGCTTTTGTTGAACTTATGAACCCCGACCCGACTCACGACCGGAAAAGAAAACTCGACTCGTTATAAGTCCCCACAAGACCCCACAATAGGTTGTGAGTTTTCAAAACGGACAACCTGAAATAATTATTTTCGACCTTGAAACAATTCCGAACTTTCAAGAGATTTTAAAAGTTTGGCCTAGTGTGGGTCAATATCCTGGAAAGACATTGCGTGCGACAATCACAACAATAATTTGCGCCGGTTATAAATACCTAGGCGAAAAACAAGTTCATTGTCTTAATGTTTGGGACGTTAAAAATTTCAAGATAAACGACGACAAAAGAATTGTTAAAGCCTTATATGATGTTTTGAAAACCGCCGACGCAATTGTGACTCACAACGGAAAACGTTTTGATTGGAAATTTTTGCAAACCCGATTGTTGTTTCACGGGTTGCCGCCTTTGCACCACATTCCCCACATTGATACTTGTTCGTTGGCAAAATCAAACATTTTTTCTTATAATAATCGACTCGGTTATATCGGCGAATGGTTGGTTGACGATAAGAAAATGTCACACGACGGTTGGGACCTATGGGTCAAGGTTTACAACGGTGACAAAAAAGCAATGAAAACAATGTCGGATTATTGCAAGCAAGACGTTGCATTAACTGAAAAGGTTTTCATACCATTAAGACCTTTTGCAACAAATTTGCCGAATTTTAATTTGTGGTTTGACGACGACAAAAAAGTTTGTCCGTCTTGCGGTTCGAAAAAATTAAAGTCACACGGATTGCAACATACAAAAGCAAAGTCTTATCGTCGCTATAGGTGCCGAGATTGCAATTCATTTTCCCGTGTTGATTTAAGAGGTCTTAGTCCGAGGTCGGTTAAATGATCAAGGTACGCAAAACCAAAAACTTGCGTTTCATCTTAAAATTAAATGAACAAATTTTTCCGTCGGACCCATTGGAACCAAACGCAAGTTCGTTGTTTTGGCTTATATATATGAACGACGTTCCGGTTGGGTTTGCAAGTGTAAGGGGTTTAACCCACACGCCGGACGTTGCATTTTTTGACCGCGCCGGCCTTAAACCAATAGCACAAGGAAAAGGCTTGCATAAAAGGTTGATAACTATTCGTTTAAGATATTTGCGCCGCATTGGTTATCGTTGCGCAATAACTTATTGTCTTGACGATAATTTCGCCTCGGCGAATAATCTTGTTGCTTGCGGTTTTAAACTTTATGAACCCGAAAACCGTTGGGCTGATAGTTCGCAAAAAAAAGAGGTTTTATATTTTATGAAAGACTTATGAAATGATTTTCGAAAATATTCCAATTCCGCCGTCGACAAATCAATTGTACGCCGGAAAATCGGTTCGACATAAGTCCACGAAATATAAAAACTGGCAACATGAGTTTTTGTTGTGGGTTTTAAAAAATCAAGGTTCCGTCCTTGGAACCCGGCGCATCGTCCGTGAACATTTTAATGAAAGTCCTGACAATTTCCTCAAACTCGGAATTCAAATAAACGTGCCGGCATCTATTATATTCACAAAAGACGGCCGAAACAAAAAAATAGATGCAACAAATTTCATAAAAGCCTTATTTGATAATGTCGCCGATGAGTTAGGGGTCGACGATAACCGATTTTTTTTGTCAAATTGCGAATTTGTTTGCTATGATAATTTAGACATTTGTCCAAATGTAACAATAATATTCGACAAGTGCAAATTGAGGCGCAAAAACCATGGCAAAAGCAAAAAAGAAAAAGACACGACGAAAAGCCGGAACGGGAAAAGTGAAAGACGTGAAAACCGCAACCCAAAGGCGCGGCACAAGGAAAGGGAAAACGACCCGAAAACAAAATGGTTTAGGTCGACCTAGTTTATTCACCGAGGAAAGGCGTCGAATAATTTATTCGGTTTTAAAAGATTGTCCTTTTATTGGTCCGGCCGCAAAAGCGTCGGGTGTTTCCGCAAGGTCGGTTCACAAATGGTTGTCGCAAGGAATGCACGATGCTGAAAATTCACTCATGACGCAGTATGCCGAATTTTATCAGACCGTTAATGAACTAAAGTCTAATGCTGAAATTGCACTTTTCCAAACTGTTAAGACCGCGTCGTCAAAAGATTGGAATGCGGCAAAATATGTTTTATCGTGCATGGAACCGAAAACGTATGGTCAAAAAAGCGCAATAAAAGTTTCCGACGGCAAGGACGACGACGACGGTTTCGACGGTGAAAACTTGCACTTAAGACTTGCAAAAATTATCAGTGAAAACGAGGGGGAATAAATGGTTTCAGGAATTGAACTTGCAAAAGAGCACGGCGACAAGGAAACGGCGGTCGCAATTGATGCAATGAAAGACCAACTTATAATTGCGTTAATGAAACGACTTGTTAATAGTGAAAACAAACTTATAATTCCAATTGCCGAGGTCGACGATACCTGATGCGAAATGTTATCAATGGAACTTGACCGACCTAACTTTATATTCGAAATTGTTTTAAAATCTTAAAACGAAAAGGAAAACTAAAATGTCAAAATATCAACTTGAAATAGGTCCGTTATTAGATGCCGAGGGGGGTTCGAAATACACGAACCATGCGAACGACAACGGCGGTCCGACAAAATGGGGTATCACAATAGGCACGTTAAGAAGTCACCGGGGAAAAGCGGTTTCCGCCGCCGATTTTAAAAACCTAGGAAAAAACGAGGCCGTTCAAATTTATAAAAAAAGATATTGGGACGTTAATCGGACAAGCGAAATCAATTCACAAATTGTTGCGAAAATTTTATTTGATCAATCGGTCAATAGAGGACAAACAAGGGGTGCCGAGATACTGCAAAAGTCTTGCAACGAATTGCCGGGTGCAAATATTTCCGTTGACGGCGACATAGGTCCCGAAACAATAGGCCGAGTTAATTCCGTTTCCTCATTTGACCTTGCGAACGAAATGATAAAAGAGGCGCAAGACCAATATGTCGGAATTGTTAAACGAAAACCTACGCAAATGGTTTTTCTTGCCGGTTGGATTAACAGGACACAAGAACTTATGAACGCATTGGTTATAGCGTCCGAAACAATGTTTTGCGGAACCGAACCAATTGACAAACCTATAGACAAACCGATTGTTGAGCCTGTTAATGGTCCAACACGCAACGAAAAGTTTTTGGTTTTCGCCGCCGGCGACATAGGAATAAAAGAATATCTAGGGAAAGGTCAATCAAACCCCCACATTGAAAAATATCATTCTTATGCGCGTGAGGACAACGACTTAACAAAAGGTTTAACCGACGACGTTCCGTTTTGCGCGTCCGCAATATGTTATTGGTTAGAGAGTGTGGGAATGAGTTCAACAAACTCAATGCTTGCAAAATCATATCTTAATTGGGGTGTTTCAACAATCAAGGACCCAACCGCCGGGGACATTCTTGTGTTCGACCGTGGGGGTTGGAAAGGTCACGCTGGAATATTGGTCTATTGGACACCGAGGCACGTTTGGTCGTTAGGCGCAAACCAACGGGACGCGGTCAACGTAACAAAATATAGCCGTTCGAAATTGGTCGACACAAGACGTTCGAGTCTAATGCCGGCATTAACACACGAATTGCGTAAAAAGCTTATTCAATTGGGTGAGGACATTAAGAACGGGAACAAGGTTGAACTTTCCGGGTCAATGTCTTGAAAATCATAAAACGGGTTCCCTTTAAAATGTTCGGTGAAACCCGACTTGTTCCATTAAGTACGGCAACGAATGGAACGGTCGATAAAACCCCACGGGAAAGGTTTTCCGAAACATTATGGATTGAACGCGGCGAGGATTGGTATGGACTAATGTCCCGACGTTATATTAACGCAACCGTTTTGATTGTGACTCGTTCGGAATGGTTAAAGAGTCCGTTGCAAAAGTGAATGAATTCGACAAATTTAAGTCAAAGGACTGGCGACTAAATAACTTGTATAAAATTATTGATAAGGACGCGAAACTTGTTCGGTTTCGTGAGTTTCCTATTCAGCGTGAGGTTAGGCTTGCAAAAGGTCGGATAAAACAAGTCCTTAAGGCGCGACAAATGGGAATAACCGCCGGTGCAACAATTGACTTGCTTGACGATACGATATGGACACCCAATAAAACAACAATGGTTCTTGCGCATAAACGTGGGGACCTTGATAAGATATTTCAAAAAGTGCGAATTGCTTATAAGGAAATGCACCCCTCTATAAAACCAGTGATTGACCGAGGCGGCGGTTCAAAATATGAAATGCGGTTTCCTGAAATCAATTCCAAAATATTTATTGATATTGAAAACCGTGGGGACACAATTCATCGTTTGCATGTTTCCGAATATGCCTTTGTTGACCCCGAACGTTTGCGTGCAACCCTAGGTGCCGTCGTCCCGACCGCGCAAATATGTTATGAGTCGACACCAAACGGAATGTCGGGGGACTTTTATCAGCATTGGGTTAACCCACATTCAACACGAACAAAATTATTCTTTCCATGGTTCTTTCAACCTGAATACCAGGTTGATGGGTCACATATAAAAAAATACACCGCCGACGAAAAAGATTTAATTCGTGACGCTAAAAACAATTATGGAATTGCAATAGGCAAACATCAAATTGCCTGGAGGCGTGTTCAAATTCAAGAAAACGGCGAAATGTTCTTTCAAGAATTCCCCGAAAACGATATTCAATGTTTCCTTGCGTCCGGTCAATGTCCAATTGATCAAGAATTTGTTTCAAAACTTTTAAAGGAATTGCCGGAACCAATATTAGACGACGGGACTTTGAAAATATGGAAAACATACGACAAAACAAAACGTTATGTCCTAGGCATTGATGTTGCCGAGGGTGTTAAACTAGATCATTCAGTGATTGACGTATTTTGCACCCAAACAAAAGAGCAAGTCGCACAATTTCGTTCAAACACCATTAAACCTTTTAAACTTGCCGATAAAATTGTCGAAATTGCCGGAATGTTCACAAGCGGCGGTCGACCGTGGCCTTTGGTCGGTGTCGAACGAAACAACCATGGACACGCGGTTCTTGAATATTTATATCATACGAAAACATACTCAAATTTGTTTCAACATAAAGAAGACACGAACGGTTGGCATACGAACCTTGTCACACGGCCGATAATGGTTAATACTTTCATTGATGGGTTTGAAAATGAAACAATTAAAATCAATTCCCCCGAAACGTTGGGTGAATGTTTGACGTTGGTCAACAACAAAGGCAAAATCGAGGCCGATACAGGACACCACGACGACTGTTTTATGTCGGGTTGCATAGGGGTTCAAATGTTAATGTCAGACTCAACAAATGATTTTTATGAAAACATTTCGCAAAAAATTCTTGTCTGATAAGATAGGAAAAACGGGGGAAATATGCCGGAAAACGATGCAAAAGAAAAACAAGAATTGAACGAACGTCCAACGGGCCAACAACCAAAGTCTGAAAATACTTTAAACCCGATCCATAATTTATATTTCGGAATGGCCGAAAAGACGGAACAAACCTCAAGTTATATTCAAGCATCGTACTATAAACCCTATAATCCGAGTGACATATATCAAAAAAGAGGCGACCACGAAATTTTTCAAGCAATGTATTTCGACGATCAAGTGAACGTCTGTTTGCAATTGAAAAAAGATTTAATTGTTGGTTGCGGTTGGGACATTGTTTCCGACGATGAAAGTTCAAAACACCTTGTCGACGACTTATTCTTAAGGCTTGAACAAGACCCCGACGAAAGTTTAGACGACTATCTAGACTCGTTGGTCGATAATGCACAAACTTTTGGTTTTGGTTGCGCTGAAAAAGTATTTAAGAAAAGACCCGACGGATCACTCACATTGCGTTCATTGAAAACAAGACACCCCGACTCATGGTTAATTCATACCGACGATCAAGGGAATGTCACTCACTATGAAAGTCGAGGAGCAAATAGCTCAATTAAAATCGACCCAAAATCAATTTTAAAATACACGCCGACAATTTCAACCGTTGGACCTTATGGAATTTCCGACCTTGAAAAAGTTTATGGTGCATGGTTCACGAAAAGACATATTGCACGTTATTATGCAATATTTTTGGAAAAAGCCGCGTCCCCGGTGCCTATTGCAAAATACGACAAGGTTGTTCCGCAAGAACAAGTTGAGGAAATTTTCAACATCATTAAAAAGTTTCAAACAAAAAGTGCCCTTGCAATACCTAAAGAATTTGACGTCACTTTCCTTGAGTCAAAATCAAACGGTGAGTCGTATACAAAGGGAATAAATATGTTCAATATGTTTATTGGACGAGGACTTTTCATTCCCGATTTATTGGGTTTTCAAGGTTCGGTTTCCGGCGGCGGTTCGCAAGCATTAGGTCGGGAACAAATCGAAATGTTTATGAAACATATTATGAGGCGACGACGTTCCATTGAAAGGCTTATAAACAAACAAATTATTCAACCCATTATTATTTTTAACAACGGACTTATGGAAAGTTATCCGTCTTTCAAGTTTCGTCCGCCTACCGAGGACGACACGAAAGAGTATGCAAAACTATTCATTGAGGCGTTTAAAGGCCGCTTATATAAGCCGTCCGACGATGAAATAAATCACTTGCGTTCGTTGTTGAAATTTCCAGAGGGTGCCGTTGACCGACCGACACCGACCCAACCGCCGGGGACAATTGGAACCGAAGTCGAACCGGACGACGACCCAAACGACCCGGAACCCGGAAAGAAAATTGAACCGAAACCCGATGAAAAGGAAACGGAAAAGTTTTCAAAACAGTTCGGTGACGCACCGGGAAACTATTCACAAAAGACAAACTTTAAAGCTATTGAGTCGGAATTAAACGCAAGTGAAAGTCGGCTTGTTGCGGCCTTAAGGCCTATCATAGAGGACCAATATAACGACCTATTTGATCAAATAAGGCGCAAAAAGATTTTGGGCGACAACCCGAAACCCGAACGCATTAACACAATCAAAATTAAACACCTCAAGAAAATGAATAGCGTTATAAATAAGGCCTTGAAAGAGTCGTATAAAAGACAAGGTGAAATTGCATTATCCGAATTGTTTAAGAACAATTTTGCACAAGTGTTGCCGAGTGAAACTTTCCTTGCCGTGTTGGACGAGGAAGTTTTTAATTATGTCGGTGACTATGAATATAACATTTCACAAAATTCACGCCTTGCAATGCAAGATGCAATTCGGGACGGTCGACCCGTCTCAAGTGTTATTGAAATAATTGACTCTACAATGAAAGGGAATTCAATTGCATCGGTTGAACGATACGCACGAACAAAACATACCGATGTTATGAACCAAGCAAGACTTGCGGAATTTGAAAACTCAAAGGTCGTTGACGCTTATCAGTTTAACGCCTTAATGGACTCACGAGTTTCCGAAATATGTTCCGGTTTGCATGGGAAAATAATTTCAAAAGCCGACGCTGGAAATTTCGCACCGCCTCTACATTTTAATTGTCGTTCGGTATTAACACCGATCACTATTTTCGAGGACAAGGTTATAGATACCGAGGTCGGCGGAACCGTCGCGGTTCGCGACCCACGAAAGGGTCAAATGGTTGAACGCAAAATCAAAAAGCAACCTATAAAACAATTCCTTGAGGAAAATCACGGGTTAAGAATTAAAGGCGACAACTCTAAAACAAAAGACTTGTTGCAAGTTCGAAAGTCACGAGGGGTTTAAATGTCAAAATTTCAATTCCTTAAAGCGTTTGATATTCGACGCGTTTTTTGTGGATGAATATGGGGAAACTTTCCGGCGGTTAACTTGCGTTTTTCCTTAAGGGAATATAAAATCAATTAAAAGGGGTTTGAATGGAATTTTTAATCGAAAACGAGTCACAAATAGTTCGAAACATTATAGCGCCGGACGAATTTGTTCCCGACACGTTCGACTATATAAATATAGGAATGGACATAAATATAGTTTGTGGTTCATTCCGAAACGACAACCTTGTTCAACGTGCATTGAACCCCGAACGGAAATGTGTTCAAGGGGTCACGTTCAAAAAACCAACATGGTCAATGGAAACCGCACTCGGTTGGTTGCAAGACAATCAAAAAGACATTTCGAAACTGAGTCGGGTTATGGAAAAAAAGGAATTCGGCAAGACCCGTGAAATCAAAGGCGTCGAGATATTTTCAACCGGAAAATGGAACGGACAAACGTTCACCGAAAAGGACCTTGATAAAATGGTCGACGCCTTTAACAAGACGAAAGACGGTGCGCGGCCTTTTCTTAAATTGGGACATGATCAACAACAAAAGTTGTTGCAAGCCGAGGGTTTGCCGGCGGCCGGATGGGTTGACTCTATGTATAGGGACGGAATAAAACTTAAAGCCGACTTTGTGGACATTCCCAAAAAGGTGTTCGAACTTATCAATAACAAGGCCTATCGAAAGGTTTCAATCGAACTTTTTAAAGGTGTTGAGATTATGAAAGAACGTTTCGATTTAATGATTGGGGCTATTGCCTTGTTGGGTGCGGAAACGCCGGGGGTTTTGAACTTAAAAGATATTCTTGCAACGTATAAAATAAAACAGTACGATAATGTTGAAACATACACAAACAATTGTGAACTAAAGTTTAATTTAAACGAAAGTCAAAACAACAAGCCTTTAGGGGGAAACATGACAATAGAGGAAAAACTTGCAAAAGCCGAACTTGAGGCAAAAAACGCAAAAGCCGAACTTGAGATTGCGCAAGCCGATGCGGAAACATTCAAGGCCGACGCCGACGCATTAAAAACGTCAAACGACAAGAACGAAAAAGAACTTGCCGACACAAAAGAAAAGTTCAACAAATCGGTTGCCGATCTTAAAACAATCGAAATCGAAAAACAGGTTGCCGAACTTGAAAAGGACGGTCTTATCACGAAAGCAATGGTTCCGTTTGCAAAACAAATTCTTAACGGCGACGTTGAAACATTCAAAATTAAAAAAGATGAAAAAGAAACTGATGCAACAAGATTCGAACTCATAAAGCATATGTTTGCACTTGCGAAAGGTTCCGATGTTAATTTCGACGATAATTCATTGGATACAAAAGGCGACGGCAAAAATGCAATTGATCAAGATAAAATAAACGCTGAAATCGAAAAGTTTTCGAAAGAAAATGATTGTGATTATTCAACGGCTTATTCTGAGGTCACGAAAAAGTATGAAAAAGAATTGGTTGCGTCCGAATAACTTAAATTAAAACGAAAGGGGTTTTAGATGTCTACTGAAAAAAACGTACAATCATTTAAAGTTGCTTCGACATTATCGTCTCAACGTGGGGTTTATATCTCCGCCGCGAACACCGTTGCTTATCCGGCCGGTGTGACAAACATGCCCGTAGGTGTGACAATTGACGATGTGACCGAGACAACTCAAGGTATTGCCGTTGCAACGAATGGTGCAATTGCAAAATTATTATTTAACGACACGGTTGCGGCCGGTGCATTGGTTGCACTCGACACAAGCGGTCGCGGCATTCCATTTGTTGCAGCCGGAACGACAACTAGTTCAAACGCATATGTTGGAATTTTAACATCGGCGAAAGTTGACGCAACATTAACGGTTGCAACGGTTTATATTCAACCGGGCTTAGGGGGTTAATTGTGGGAATTGCAAAAAGTCAATTGAGAGTCGACAAGCTTTTATCAAATATTTCAGTACGCTATAAAAACGAAAATTTTATTGCAAATGAAGTATTTCCAAAGGTTGCCGTTAAAAAAGAAAGTGATGTTTATAGAACATACGACCGAGATTTCCGTTTGCCGGAAACTATTCGTTCGGCAAAAGGGGTTGCACGCGAACATAATTTTGATGTTTCGACGGCGCCTTATGTTCTTGAGCAACATTCATTAAAAGATTATGTGAGTGACCGTGATCAAGAAAACTATGAAATCAGTGATCTAAGACGTGACACGACTGAAATTTTGACTGAAAAAATTCTTATGCGTAAAGAAAAAAGCGTTGCGGATCTTTTCACGTCGACTAGTTGGTCGCAAAATGTTTCACTTTCTGCCGCACAACAATTTTCAGCGAACACAACAACATCAAACCCAATTCCTATTTTTGATACGGCCGCAACGGTTGTTCTTGAACAGTCGGGAATGATGCCGAATATGTCAATAATTCCCTGGAATGTTATGGTTGCAATTAAAAATCATACTTCTGTGATTGACCGTGTGAAATACACGAACATCACAATCACAAAGGATATTATCGGCGCATTATTGAGTGTTGAGAATATGTTGGTTCCGAAATCGGTTATTGATACGGCCGCCGAGGGTTTAACCGAAAGTGTTTCCGCCTTATGGGGTGACAACGCGTTTGTTGGTTATAAAGCACCGCGTCCGTCGAATATGGCACCGTCCGCCGGTTATATATTCGAAAACGCGTTGCCGCTTGTTAAACGTTGGAGAGACGAGGACCGTCAATCCGAAGCAATCGAAGTGAACCAACATTATTCACCGAAAGTTGTTGCAAGCCTTGCCGGTTATTTAATTAAGGACGCTCTTTAAGATTGTTCTTTTTTTACAACAAAAGTTAATCGAGTTCGAGGGGTTAACCCTCGGACTTTTGTCTATGAAAGGGAAGAAAGATGCAAAAAGATAAAAAGACACGTTCAAGACGTGCAACCGTTAAAAAAAAACCAGAAGAGAATCCCGTTAAGTTATCGGAACAAGACCAAAAACATTTCAACGATGAAATGAAAGATGCGGACGAGGAAACAAAAACGCAATGGTTAAATAGGCGTTCAAAAGAACAAGTCGAAATCAAAAAGAACAATTTCGTTGTCGATACATGGTATGTTAAGGTCGGGAATAAGCTTGTTCGAAAACAAAAGAAAAAGTCCGGCGGCGCGTATTCGCATTATATGGGAAATTATATAAAACACCCGGCGCTTTTGACCGACGAGGTTAAGGAAAACTTAAGAGGGGAATAAATGGGACTTTATTGCACAACCACAAGTTTAGCAACATTATGGGGGGGTGCAAGTTTCACAAACCTCACCGCGACCGCGACTTTAATGATCACTCAAGCCGAAAATGAAATTGATAAGCGACTTTCACGTCGCTATGATATGAGTTCGGCAATATTTAACACAACAACGTCCGTCCCCCCAATGATAACAACTTTATGTGAATGGTTGTCGTTGGGTTTTATATATGAAAATACGGCACGCGGTTCCGCCGACGCATTTGTTCGTGCGGACCGATATATTCAAAAAGCATACGACAACATCGACGACCTTTTGAATTATAAAGCCGACCTTGTTGACACAAGCGGCGACAAAATAGCCGGCGACGGAATACAATTTAAAGTTTATTCAAATCAAGACTCGTACGAACCTACTTTTAACGAGGACAACGAACTAGGTTGGACGGTCGACCCGGATAAACTCGATGACATTTCGGATGATAGGGAATAAATATGTCAACAACCAACATTGAATTTGACTCGAAAAAGGCTCAACGGTTTTTCAAAAAATTAACAAAAAATGTTGATAGGATAGGCGACCGACACAAGGAATATATCGACACAATTTCGGTGTTTGTTATTCAGGACATTGAAAGACATTTCGAAACTGAGTCGGGTTCCGAAAACAAACGTTGGCCTGAATGGTCCGACGCGTATACTAAACATATGATAAAAATTGGAAAAGGTTCGAACTTTAAATTGCAAGACTCAAGACATTTGCATAATAGTTTAAAGGCCTCGAATTATAGGAAAGTCACGAACGGCATAATGTGGTTTAACAATGCCAAAACAAAAACCGGCGAACCTTATGCGGCAATACATGATCAAGGCCTTAAAAATGGGGACGGGGTTAAGATGCCAAGACGTCGCTTTATGTGGTTGTCTAAAAAAGCACTCGAAAGAATTAACGAGGCGACAATGGAATTTGCAATGAGGGGTCTTTTAAGATGAGTTTAGTTTTTTCATTTCGTTCGGACACAATAAACGCATATTATGCACCCGGCGGTGAGGTTTCGTCTAGCTATGATCAAGGACAAACAACTTTAACGCAAATTATTGACTGTTCGTTCACGGGTTGCATAGGCGCAAAAACTTTAAACATGGACAACTCGGCGGTTAATTGTTGGCGGCAATTTTTCGGTGCCGATAATACACCGGCGCAAACGGATGAATTCACAATTGTTTATCGTATGGCAAGGGCATTAGGGGGGTCTACGAGCACAAGCAACGATTTTCTTTTTCAAGGCGGCGGCGACACGGGTTCATATTTTGGCTTGTTTACAATGGGTTTTCGCGCCGGTGACGAACTTGTTTCATCAATGCGCTCTGAGGCCGGTTCCAACGGCGGCGCAAATCAAACAATAGGAACTTATAATTTCGGCGACACCTCATTCAAAGATTTTGTTGTTCGGGGAACTCACACCGGGAACCTAGTTATTGACGTTATGATAGACGCCGCAAGCATAGGCGGCACCACCTTTTCAAGAGGTTGGTCGTTGGCAAATTATCCGAAAGGACAATGGAATACTTTCACTTTCGGTCGTAGCTTTAACGGAAATATTTCAACCCATTATACAAATGAGGTGTTGATTTTTGATCATTATTTAACCGACGCCTCAATAACATCGGTTTTCACTGGGTCAAGCCGGACCGCTTTTTATTCAGCAACGGCGGAACAACCAATAAACACGGTTGGACCCGGCGCCGCAAATGTCGTCGACGGAACCGCATACACAATTAAAGGAATATCCTTGACGGGAACATTTGCCGTTGCTGATTATACCGACCCCGGCGTCGCAAATGTTTTGTCGGGAACGGGTTATGTTTTCAACGATGCAACATTGACCGGAACTTATCACGATGCTGATTATACCGACCCCGGAATAGGTTCGGTCGCAATTGGAACGGAATACATTTTCAACGATGCAACATTGACCGGAACATTAAGTGTTCCAACACCGTCAACGGGAACGGCCGCAACGGTTCCATTGGGTGAATTAAAAGAACAAATTCGTTATGTCCTCAACGCAAACAACACGGCGACGGGTGCGCCTATTGGGGACCTTTCCGACGGACTAACAAGACGTGTTCAAATGATTTTAAAAGTGAACCCGGAAAAGATACCGCCGAACGATAATATTTTGCCGGCATTAACTGTTTTCATTGACTCCAAAAGCACCGCACCGGAAAGTATTGCACGTAATGGTGCAACCGGAAAACGAAAGGCCGAAATAAGTCTTAAAATTGCCGGTATGGTTTGGGAACCTTATACTGATAATCGAATAGAGGACCCGGCCGACGAGGACCTCGAAAAGTTAATGGAAAACGCCGAAAAGATTTTGCGCGGTTATGATAGTTTGTCCGGGAATGTTTCGTGGCAATTCCCGACGCAAATAACTTATCATTCGTTAGGTTGGGACGAAAAAGCGCATTATAGGGGTTCAATAATGGACATAAAAGCAATATTATTTTATTAACTAATAAGGGGACATAATGTCTAAAAAGAATAACTTATCACACGATGCAATTATTAAACAATCATGGGGCGCCTATAACCAATGGTGCGAACAGTGGAGACGACACGCAAAGGCGGCAAGCAAGGTTAAGAACATCACAACATTCGCCGATTTTGCAAACGCCGGTATTGGAAAACCCCTTGTTCTTGTCGCAAATGGTTATTCATTCGAGGAAAATCTCGAGACTTTAAAAGCAAACCGACACAAGGTCGATATTTTGGCTTGTGATAAAACTATAGGTCACTTAATTGAAAACGGTATCATTCCCGACTATTGTCTTGTTTGCGACGCGAATGTGTCCTTTGAAAAATATCTCAAACCTTATGTCGATAAAATTCAAGATATTGTTTTATTTGCCAACGTTTGCGCGAACCCGAAATGGTTTAAACTCGGTTGGAAAAGTGTTTGCTTTTTCGTCAATGAGGACTCTATAAGTTCACACGTTGAATTTTCAAAACTATCAGGTTGCAACCAATTTATACCGGCCGCAACGAACGTGTCGAATTGCATGGTTGTCCTTGCAACACAATCAACAAACAAGGGTCGACGGAACTTGTTCGGATATGATAAGTATTTATTGGTCGGTTTTGACTATTCGTGGCGAAAAGATGGAAAATATTATTCATTCAACGACGCCGGGGACGGGAAAAAAAGCTATATGAAACACGCCTATGTTGTTTTAAGGGACGGGAACCCGGCATATTCATCGTCAAACCTCATATTTTCGGCAAAATGGGTCGAGGACTATATTCGAAATTTTCGCTTGCCGGTTGTATGTTGTTCGGAAAAAACCATTTTAAATTCAGTCCCAACAAAGGACCTTAGTCAACAAATGGGTTATAATTATCAACGTGAGGACTCAATAAAAGTTCGTGCTTATATTGAAATGCGCGACACACTTGCACAAAATTTAAAAAACGTGGAAAATAAACTTATGAAAATCGGAACCGATCACTGGTCGAGTTTCCAAAACTCAATTTAAGGGGGAATTATGTCAGTAGGTCAAGGTTCATTAGAGGGTTATGCCTCTTATCTTGCAATTGGTCGTGAAACAACATTCGGAACCGGGGTCACAACAACCGCCGAATTCAACTTTTTAACGGCCGCAATGAAAACAATTAAGGAAACGAAAACGATTGAACAAGTCGAAACAAGTCGAACTTATTCGAAAAATTTCAGGACCTCAAAAATTGTTGAGGGTGAAATCGAAAGTTATGCTTATGCGGAACAAGCGGGTTTTCAATATTTATTGCAAAACGCATTCGGCGGAACCGTAACAACCGCAACGGCGACAAGTGAGACAACCGGGGGACTTGCGTTCACTCATTCTTATGTTATCGGTGACATGGGGGGAACTTATAAGTCCTTGAGTTTTAATCATAGGAAAGGACAATCTAGTTCCGCACAAATTTTTGAATACTCTGGAATTCGAGTTAACGAGGCGAATTTCACCGCCGAAATTGACGACGCTCTGAAATGTTCTTTTTCACTCATGGCAAAAGACTCGACCCAAACGTCCAACGACGTTGCGTCCGCCTTATACACGACAACCTCGTGTGAACCATTAACGTTTGTTGAGGGTCGTATAAGTGTTGAGGCCGGAACACTTTCGGATATTACAACAACGAGTTTTTGGCACGTTCAAACGGTTGAGTTCGGAATTGCGAACAATCTTAAAGGTGACACGGGTTCCCGTCGAATTGGTTCCGACACACTAGACGTCTTGCCGGTTGGAATTGCCGGGTTCACCTTGAATTTAACAATGCGTTTTGATACGACAACCGCATACGACATGATGTTGAACGACACCGACGTTGCGGTTCAATTGAATTTTGAGGGTTCGACTTTAACAGGCTCAAACCAAAAACGGGGAATGAAATTTAATTTTCCGAAAGTCAAAATAATGGACAGTGGGGACCCGGAAATCGGCGGACCGGACGAACAATTAACATCACAAGTTGTTTGCATGGTTTATCGTGACGTTTCAAGCGCCGGCGGTTATGCAATGCAAGGTGAGGTCACAAACTTAACGAGTTCATACTAACTAAACCGGAAATGGTGAATAAATTATGCTTTTCTTTTGGAAAAAAAAGACAAAAAGTCTTAACGATCACTTAAACGAGACGAAAGTCTTAAATATTCGAGGCGTTCATTTTAAAGTGAAACGCCTCGGTGTTGTTGACCATTTGAATGGGTCGAAAGTATTAACGGAAAATTATCATCTATATAGCAACCCCATGGCGGAAAAAGGAAAATCAGGTCCGGCCGTGGACACGATAAAAAAACATTATCGTGACGTGTTTATGTCTTGCATTGCCGAACCGGAATTGTCTCGAAAAAAAGATTGTCCAATGGGTGAGACTTTCGTCGATAACATGTTTATGGACATGGAAATTGCACACGAACTTTATATGGAAATAATGATTTTCACACACGGCAAAAAAAAAATAAAAGATGCCCTCAAGAATTTTCGTTAAACCGTGAAAGGCTTTATGAAATTGACATTCTTGCAAAACGTTATGGGACATTGCCGAGTGAGATTAAAAACCGTTCAATAAGTGACTATCAATTCAATGTTCTCGTTGCTACAATTGCAATAAGTGAGGAAACAAAGGCCTCGAAAAAAATGATTGCGAAAAGGAAACGATAGTATGTCAAAAACCGAGGCAACGTTAACCATAAGAATTAAAAAGGTCGGGGGTTCGGTCCTTAAGGGTCTGAAAAACACAATGTCGACGCTTGCCGGTTCCGCAAAACTTGCCGGTGCCGCATTCGGTGCCGTTGGTGCCGCCGTTGGTGCCGCCGCAATTAAGGCCGGAAAGTTTAAAGGCGTTCAAACATCGTTCATAAAACTTGCACAATCACAAGGTCAAGTCGCGGACACGATGTTAACCAAAATGAAAGAACTTTCACGCGGAACAATTTCAGACTTAAAATTAATGGAACAAGCGAACAACGCGGCATTATTAGGTTTGCCGGTTGACCGTATGGGTGACATGTTGCAAATTGCACAATCGGCCTCACAAGCGACCGGTCAATCAATGCAATTTATGACTCAATCAATGATAACCGGTTTGGGTCGACAATCAAAAATGATTTTGGATAACCTCGGAATTGTTTTTTCGGCGGAACAAGCAAACAAAAATTATGCAATTCAAATTGGTGCAACCGGACGCGCATTAACCGATGCGGAAAAAAAGCAAGCGTTCATTAACGAGGCCTTAAAGGTCGGAAAAGAAAACGCGGAAAAGGCCGGCCTAGGTGCATTGAACCTTTCACAAATGTGGGAAAAGATGACCGCCGGCGCGGAAAATGCAACCGTTGCAATTGGTGAGGCCGCAACACCGGCACTTGCATTTTTTGGTGAACAAGCCTTGTCGGTGTTCGACTCGTTAAACACAAAGGCAAGTAAAAACGAATTATCAGACTTTTTTCAAAACACCGCAAAAGTTATAACGGTTGTTAAAAACCTTTTTGTGACATTCGGTGAGGTTGTCGGAACAACCATTGCGTCCGTTGCCGGCGGTTTATCAGCACTCATAAGCGGAAATTTCACACAAGCAAAAGACATGATTTTATTGGGTGCAAGTGAAATTGGTGCGGCCTTAAAAGAAAACGTTTCGAAAACAGGTGCGGAACTCGATGCCATTGACAAGCAATTTTCCGACGCAAGAATTGAACGCGCACAAACCGAGGTCGACGCAAAAATGGTTATTGCGCAAGAGGCGGCCGTTGCGAAACAAGAATTTGACATTGAACAATTCGAA
>Ga0222691_1000109_pt1 | contig 35634 bp, 36 predicted proteins | sample AntAcemetage1237_FD_179839 | JGI IMG/M metagenome (GOLD analysis project Ga0222691, IMG submission 179839) | Saline water microbial communities from Ace Lake, Antarctica - #1237 | ecosystem: Environmental > Aquatic > Non-marine Saline and Alkaline > Saline | place: Antarctica: Ace Lake... | reverse complement strand
CTATTACAATCGCTCTAGGATACATAGTGCGTTAGGTATGGCACCTTTGAAATTTGCAGAAGAATATACTCTGAGATATGATGAGAGTACGTAGAAAAGGTGTCTGAATTTTGGGGTACCTTCCATTCTCTCCTGGTAGAACCTACTTTAATGAGCTCGTCGCGTTAACATATGCAGGTGATGTAAACGCTTGGTTGTGCTGGCACCCTAATCGATTATCACGTAATCCTATAGATGCAGGGACCATAGTCTATCTTATGGATTTGGGATTACTTCACCATATCAAGACCCCAACAAGAGTATATTTCAACAACCCTACAGACAAAATGATGCTTAATTTTGAGTTCACAATGTCTAAAAAGGACTCAGATGACAAAAGTGGATTCGTAAAAAGCGGACTCAAGAAGAGATACAAAAAAGGTTTGCCGACAGGAAAAGCACCTATTGGATTCCTAAACGATAAAACAAAAGAAAAGGGTGACAGGGGGTGGTTAGTGGACGAAGAACGATTCCCTATCAGCCAAACATCATCAGTTCGATCTGCCCTCAAGGGATTGGAAGATATGTTATTAGAACAACACCTCTCTTGTTGCGTAGTTGATCAAATTAAATCTGGTAAAGAGAAGAAGGCAGTCGATGAAATTATCAAAGTATATAAATTAAAACGTTAATATGATTAAAGAAAAATACACGATCAAAGATTTTATTCCCCTTATAGTAATATTCACAATAATACTGGCATTCTCAATTGTTGCACCCATGATATGGGGTGGTGGAATTATGCACAGTATGCGTGATTTTATGGGAGGATTTTTTGTCATCTTCGGTCTTCTCAAGATTATGAAGCTAAAAAGTTTTGCAGATGCATATCAGATGTATGATGTCGTTGCAGTGCGTTCAAAAGCCTACGCCTACGCGTATCCATTTATTGAACTTACACTTGGTATTTTCTTTTTCATTAATTTTAAACCACTTCTTACAAACTGGATTACCCTTATTTTGATGTTAGTGAGTGCCCTTGGTGTATATCTTAAACTACGAAAAAGAGAAAAGATTATGTGTGCATGTCTTGGAACAGTATTTAAAGTTCCGATGACGTGGGTGACGCTCTTTGAAGACCTTCTTATGACTGTTATGGCCCTTGTGATGATTGTCTCTTTACAAGGCGGTATGGCGAACACAGACTTCACTCAGTTATCAAACTCAACACAGGAGGTACAAGCCATGCAAGTCATAGAACTTACTGATGGCGACACATTTGACCTGGAAGCAAGTATCGTAAAACAACAGGTTGGTAATCGAACTATCAAGCGACTCGCGTACAATGGGCAAATTCCCGGTCCTGTTATTAAGGTGCAAAAAGGTGCAACTATTACTGTGAATTTAAAAAACAGCATTGACGTCGATACAACTCTTCATTCACATGGATTACGTCTTGATAATGCGTTTGACGGCGTCCCTGATGTTACCCAAGCTCCTATTAAGCCAGGCGAAACATTCTCATATACACTGACGTTTCCTGATGAAGGTGTGTATTGGTATCACCCTCATATTAGAGAAGACTACACCCAAGAACTTGGACTCTATGGAAACTTCATCGTCGACGGCGATGATAATTATTGGAATCAAGTAAATCAAGAGGAATATTTGATATTTGATGATTTTCTTGAAGATGGAGAGTTTGATAGTGAAAAAGTAACTCATACACTTATGGGGCGGTTTGGGGATACGCTTCTGATTAATGATCAAAAAGACTTTAAAATTACTGTTGAACAAGGGCAGATAAATCGATTCTTCTTAACGAATGTTGCGAATACTCGAGTCTTTGATCTTGAATTTGAAGGAACTGAAATTAAACATGTCGGAGGTGACGTTGGAAGAATTCAAAAAGAAGAACTCATTAATGATGTCATCATCGCCCCTGCTGAACGATATATTATTGAAACGATGTATTCAAAGACTGGAACATATGAGATATCTCACCGAGGAGAAAAAATTGGTGAAATCATTGTTACTCAAACAGGTAAAGGTTCTGCAATCTCTTTCAATCAGTTACGGAATAATAGTGACGACTACAGTGTTGTTCTTGGCGATCTAGATAGTCTTCTTGCGAAAACATCAGATAAGTCACTTCGTCTTAATATTGAAATGAAAGGTGCTATGCAAAATATGATGGGAGGTACCATAGATCACAGCTCAATGATGATGGATTCATCAGAAGATCAAGCAATGATTGAACACTGTAAAATGATGCCTAAAATGTCTGGTTGTGAACCCTACCTTGAAACTGAGACCATGGAAGAACATTCAAACGATGGAATTGAATGGGAAGACGAAATGGCAATAATGAATCAAATGTCTAACGATCAAAATCTTGAATGGCAAATTATTGATGATGAGACTGGAAAAACAAATATGGATATTGATTGGTCATTCAATCAAGGTGATCTAATAAAGATTAGTATATTTAATGATCCAAATTCAATGCATCCTATGCAACATCCTATCCACTTTCATGGACAGCGGTTTGTTGTACTCACTCGTGACGGCGTTACGAACGATAATCTACAATGGAAAGATACAACACTTATTACAACAGGAGAGACAGTTGATATTCTTGTAGAAATGTCTAATCTTGGAACATGGATGACACACTGTCATATTGCAGAACATTTACATGCAGGAATGATGTTTGGATTTAGTGTTGTCGATGCAACTGATGATTCGAGTGCGCCGATAAGTTTACAAGATCTTACTTCAGAATATGAAATTCAAGGAACAGAACACGTAACTCCTGGAGAATCTCACAATACATATAATTCTAATCCACCAAGTTCAGGGTGGCACTACGCACAAGCTCCTGATTGGGCCATTTACAAAAAACCTATACTTGATGAAAGTGCATTACATGCTGTTGAGCATGGTGGTATTTGGATTAGTTATAAGGACATTTCTACTGAACAAAAAGAAGAACTTGAATTAATTCAAAAAGATAATAAAAAAGCCGTGATTATGAGTCCACGAAATGAAAATGATGCCTCTATTGCCATTGTGTCTTGGGGTAAGGTAATGAAACTTGAAGATGTTAAGACGGGCCTTATCCAGAAATTTATTGATGTGAATAAAAATAACACACATGAACCATTTGCAGGCTAACATAATGAACTACTGCCCACAGTAACTCCGCTACACCAAGGCAAACAAAAAGACTTAATCGAGCTTATGTACCTCATATAAAAAAGAAAGCACCTGTGAAGGTGCTTTCTTTTTTAAGATCAATCTAGTACTCGGGTCGCACTAACTACGTAGGTAATTAGGTCACACCGATACTAAGTTGTCAATGCGGAGACGAGAGGATTCGAACCTCCGGGGGCGTAAACCCCACTTCCTTAGCAAGGAAGCACAATAGACCACTCTGACACGTCTCCATATTGTTCTAAAACATTGTTAGACTACCATATTTGAGTCTTTTTTCCTATATTCATAGATATAAAGAGCCAAAAGTAAAAAATAAAAAAATGAGGTACAATAAAGACACATGAATACTAGATTTTTCTACAATAACGTACCTATCGTTGAGGATAGCTTTATTGATATTATCTCAAACAAAAAACGTTTTCAAAAAGTACCAGAAGATTGGTATGTTGTTGTGAGTGACATAGAAAACTCCACCGAGGCTTTTGACAATGGAAAATACAAAGACATGAACAACATCTCAGCCAGCACGGTTGCAGTTGCTGTGAATGTTGCTTCAGAAAATCATCTACAAATTCCATTCATATATGGAGGAGACGGTTCTACTGCGGTTGTCCCAAAACAAATCCTCAAAGAGATTCTTGGAGAACTTATCACACTTCGAGAAAATGCAAAAAACAGTTTTGATCTTAATCTTCGTGTTGGATACATGTCAGTTGAAGATATCAAAGAAGCCAACAAGGAAATTTTGGTTACGAAGTTTTTGGTAACGGAAGGATACACTCAAGCGGTATTTTTGGGAGATGGACTTCACTACGCAGAAGAAAAAATAAAAAGTGACAAACGACTGCAAACTAGACTCGATATAGAACCCCACCCACTCAACCTCGAGGGACTTCAGTGTCGCTGGGACGAAATCAAGCCACCCAAAAGAAAACCCGAAGCTCTGACACTCATAGTCCAAAGTGTCAGAGAAAAAATGGACACAAAAACATATTTACAAGTCCTACATGATATCGAAGAAGTGTATGGGAACTTCAACCAAAGACACCCTATTACTTCCAAAAATACATTTCGATTTCTTGGATTTAGAACTCTTATTCATGCTTCAAAAATTAAATTTGGGTACGTCAATCCTTTTTATATTTTGATTCAATTCTCAAAGGCTTTTGTGCATAGTGTCAACATAGCACTTAACCTGGACCTAATACTCTTTCGTCATGATGACTACACAGAAGAGCTCGTCACAGCAACAGACACTTTGAAAATTGATGGTAGTCTCAAAACAATTATTGCAGGAACATATTCACAACGACAAAAACTTCTGGCAAAACTTGAGACAAGAGAAAAGAAAGGACAAATACTCTTTGGTCACCATGTTAGTTTGTCCACAACACTTACTTGCTATATCCACAAAAGAAATCAACAGTACGTAAACCTGATAGACGGAACAGACGGCGGATATGTTCAAGCTGCCAAAGAACTAAAAGCTAAAATTAAAGAAATATAAAACCATGAATAATCCAGAACAACGAGATACAATATCAATCATTGCCCACGAACTTCGAACATCCCTCCTTGGAGCGAAATGGGTTTTGAAGATGCTTCTTGATGGTGACTTAGGAGAAATCAATGACAAGCAGAAATTGTTTCTCGAAAAGACATTTAAGAATAATGAAAAAATGGTTGACCTTGTAACAGAACTTGTTGAGGTTGGACATTCAAGCGAAAGTAAGCCGCTTGATTTTACAGAAATGAACGTTGTAGAAGTTGGGAAAGATGTTTTGGAAGACTTTGAAGCTGATGCGCAAAATCGAGGTATTAGCCTAGAATACACGAGTCCAGTAGACGGAATTGTACTAGCAGAAGTAAACAAAAACAAAATCCATTCAGCAATTCAAGAACTTCTCAACAATGCACTCAAATATACCGAGAAAGGCTCTGTCCAACTCAGTGTCACGGAAGACAATGACAACCTGTTCATTCGTGTTACCGATAGTGGAATAGGAATTTCAGAAGAAGACAAAGCAAAAATATTTGAAAAGTTTTTTCGAGGAAGTAATGCAGAAGCAAAAGAAGAAATTGGTTCTGGGCTTGGCTTGTTTGCAGTAGAAAAAATTGCAGAAAAACACAAGGGTTCTGTATCTTTTGAATCAGAACTTGGCAAAGGATCAAGCTTCACCATGACACTACCCAAAAAACACTAATATTTACTTATTCTTAATTCAAAGTTACAATACAAACCATGGAAGGAAAAAAAATACTTATAATTGAAGATGATACATTTCTACAAGGACTTGCAGCCAACAAGCTTCAGTCTGAAGGACTTGAAGTAAACACAGCCTCTACAGGTGAAGCAGCACTCACAGAACTAAGCAACCAAACATACGACGCTATCATTCTTGACCTTATGCTTCCTGATATTTCAGGGTTTGATATTCTCAAGCAAATTAGAGAACGAGAAACAAACAACAAAATACCTATCCTCATCTTTTCAAATCTCTCAGATGACAAAGACATCAAACGAGGGCTTGAACTTGGTGCTACAGACTACCTCGTAAAAGCAAACTTCACACTTGATGAACTTGCAGAAAAAGTAATGAAAGTATTCAAATAAAAAATAACTAGCCAACAGGCTAGTTATTTTCATGTGGCCCAAGAACATTGTTTCTCTCCATGAATATACTATTTGAAACAGGTTTTACATTTCTTTTTTTATTTATTTCCTGTTTTTTTGTGGTGGGAGATTTGAGAAAAACCAAGAAAAATAAAAAAACGAAACCCCCATCAAGAGATAGGTGCAAATTAATGGTGCGTACATCTGTTTAGAATTATAGTGTTCTTTCTAAACTTAGCACAAAACCCTAGGCAGCGCCAAGAATTGCACCCAGGATAAATATGAGGACAATCACTATTGTTGTGATCCAGAGTCGTTTTCGTTTTTTCTTTTTAAAGTCATTCATATGGTGGCTATTTTCTTTTTAGGTTTGTATGGCTTTATTGTAACCTGCTATAGATAGTTTGGTAAAATAAGACCATGAATCTCTCAGACTCAATATTACAAACATTTCGAACTACCCCGCTCCAAAAGAAGGCTCTCGCGCGTCTGAAAATAGAGACGCTTCAGGATTTGCTTTTTTACTTTCCTTCTCGATACAGCGACATATCTGAACTCAAAATGGTTGGAGATCTGGTAGATGGAGAAACAGCAACAATATACGGACAGATAAAGAATCTCAAAACAAAAAAAGCTTGGAAATCCAAAATACCTATGGCCGAAGGGACACTCGAAGACACCAGTGGATCCATCAAGGTTACCTGGTTCAACCAAGCATTTATTGCAAAGGTTTTGCACGAGGGACAAAATGTTAGTCTGACAGGGAAAATAAGTGGCGGGAAATATGGACTCACCATGACAAATCCTGAAGTCGATAAGGCAACTCACTTACCCACCGATGTACACGAAACACTCTTCTCCCAAAAACAAGAGGTCCGTGAACAAATTCGGTATCCTGTGTACAGAGAAACACGCGGAATTACTTCGCGTTGGATTTTTCACACAGTGCAAAAAATAATTGCAGCTGGAACCTTGAGCCAACTCCTTGAGTACATTCCCGAAGACATTCTCAAAAAATATAATCTCCCAAGTCTAACATCTGCACTTGTTTGGATTCACATGCCAAAGCGCGAAGGTGATGCGCACGCAGCCCGAAAACGTTTTGCCTTTGAAGAAGTGTTTTTTATTCAGCTCGCAAAAGCCCAAGAAAAAAAAGTAAACATTTCAAAAAATTCATACCAAATTTCAATCTCTGAAGAAGAAGTCGACAACTTTATTGAACGGCTTGGATTTTCCCTTACGGGCGCACAGGACAAGGCTGTGGAAGCAATCATCAAAGACCTTTCAAACCCCTATCCAATGTCTCGACTTCTGGAGGGTGATGTAGGATCTGGAAAAACAGCCGTCGCAGCATCTATCACAAATGCTGTTGTTACCAACAGACCTCTTGGGCAAGACTTTGGAAATCTACAAACAGCACTCATGGCACCAACAGAAATCCTCGCAACACAACATTTTGAATCTTTTGTGGAATTGTTTGAAGGAACACCAATTCAAATTGGACTTGTAACAGGATCAGGATGCAAAAAATTCCCAGCAAAAGTTGGTCCCGAAAAATGGACAAATATTTCAAAAGCTCAACTTCTCAAATGGGTCGCAAATGGTGAAGTTCCAATACTTATTGGTACGCACGCTCTGATTTACAAATCAGTTCAGTTCAAAGATCTGGCTCTTGTTATTGTTGACGAACAACACAGATTTGGAACAAAACAGCGTGCTCGACTTTCTCAAAAAGAAGGTTTTGCCCCTCATTATCTATCCATGACAGCAACCCCAATCCCCCGAACACTAGCCCTGACTATCTATGGTGATCTAGACCTCACGCTTTTGGACGAAATGCCACCGGGAAGAAAACCCGTCGACACACGACTTATCGCACCAAACAAACGCGACGAAACCTATGATTTTATCAAATCGCAAATGACTGAAGGCAGGCAACTTTATGTGATTTGCCCACGAATCAACGAACCCGACCCAGACAAAGAAAATGCCCTCCAAATGAAATCAGTCAAAGCAGAAAGTCAGAGATTGAAAAAAGAAGTTTTCAAAGACAAGGAGATAGATATTCTTCATAGTAAAATGACACCAAAAGAAAAAGAGGATGTCATGGCTCGTTTTTCAAATAACGAGATTGATATTTTGGTTGCAACATCAGTGGTTGAAGTGGGAGTAAATGTTCCAAACGCAACCATGATTATTATCGAGGGCGCAGAACGATTTGGACTTGCTCAACTTCACCAGCTCCGAGGGCGTGTGATGCGAAGTAGTTACCAAGCGCATTGTTTTGTGTTCACAGATTCAAATTCTGCAAAAAGTCTCGAACGTCTCAAGGCACTTCAAACTGCAAAGAATGGATTTGAACTTTCGGAGCTTGATCTCCAACTTCGTGGTGCAGGAGATTTGGCCGGAGCTAAACAATGGGGTATTACAGACCTGGGAATGGAAGCCATCAAAAATATCAAGATGGTAGAAGCAGCGCGAACAGAAGCTCAAGACATAGTTGAAAACAACAAACTAAAAAAACTTCCAGAACTCCAAAAAGAATTTAATCTTCGCGATCAAAAAATCCATTTTGAGTAAAACTTGACAAAAACACACCGTTTGATAATCTGATATCCACAAGTTATATCAACATAAGTTGATATAATTAAAACACAAACCAAAAACACCACCCTAAGGTGGTGTCCGGTGAGAGGATCTTCAAGCAATTATTTGTTTGAAGATTTTTGGTTTCCAGCAGGAAATTTTACCCAGCTTCCATTAAAATGTTGGCATAGCATAAAATTATCATCTACTGGAAAACATTTAGCAAATTTTGCCATATGTTTTTTTATTTTTAGAACGTTTCGGTTCCAATCTATTTTACTACTAAATTGTAGAAGTGATCATAGAAAGAAATTTCACCCCTCAAGCAATAACCAAACATTTAGTTACTACAAAGAAGTAAAATTCACTACAATTTTACCATTTATTTGACAAAAATTACAAACTCGTTGTACTTCCGACAACATATTCTCTATCAAATCAAGTCTTAAAAACAAAACCCCGCTTTCGCAGGGTTTTTGTTTATTGTCCACCAGCCAGGACTTGAACCTGGGACCACGGAGGTATATCAAATTAAAAACTTTAGGATGTTAAAACCACCGTCCACCAGCCAGGACTTGAACCTGGGACCACGGAGGTATAAGCTCCGCGCTCTACCAACTGAGCTACTGGTGGACGGTGGTTTCAACTGTGCAATTGTAAAGTTTTCTATACTCTATAACTACATTTCTTATTTTCCTTCTTTCTTTTCAACTTTCTTTTCTTCAGCTTTTTTCTTTGGCTGAATTCCAAATTTCTTTACAAGTTCATTAAACTCATCTTGTTCTAGAGTTTCTTTGTCAAGAAGTTCATTTGCTATTGCATCCAAAACTTCTTTTCTTTCTCGAACAACTTTTCGAGCTGTTTCGAGCCCATTGATGATAAGCTTCTTCACTTCTTCATCAACAATTCTTCCAACTTCTTCGGAATATTCCCTATCACCAAAACCTCGTCCGTACATCACTTCGGAATCTTTTCCTTCCAAAGCTATCGGACCAATTACCTCACTCATACCCCACTTGGTCACCATAGACCGAGCAAGTCGAGTTGTAACCTGAATATCATTTGAAGGACCTGTCGTGATATCACCCAAGATAAGTTCCTCTGCAGCATACCCCGCCATAGACATTGCGATATCGTCTATAAAGTTCTTTTTGCTGTGGTAACTTCTTTCTTCAAGCGGTAGATGCCAGGTAAATCCTCCACCTCGCCCACGAGGAACAATAGTTACTTTGTGAATTGGGTCCGCATTTGGAAGCACCGCCCCCACAAGCGCGTGACCAGCTTCGTGATATGCTGTGATTTTTCGTTCTTCTTCTGAAAACACTTTTGACCGTCGTTCAGGACCAATCATCACTTTCTCGATAGCGTCAATCAAATCAAGTTGAGCTATTGTCTTTCGTTCTTCTCGAGCAGCTTTGATTGCAGCTTCATTCATGAGTGCCTGCAAATCAGCCCCAGAAAACCCAGGAGTCCGAGTTGCTATTGTTTCAATTTTTACATCTTTTTCTAGAGGTTTCTTTCGTGCGTGAATTTTCAAGATTTCTTCTCGGTCTTTTCGATCTGGCAAATCCACATGCACCCGTCGGTCAAATCGTCCAGGACGAAGTAGCGCATTGTCCAAAACATCAGCTCGGTTTGTTGCTGCTATTACAATCACCTTTTGGTTTTGTTCAAAACCATCCATTTCTGTAAGTATCTGATTGAGGGTTTGTTCACGTTCATCATTTCCTCCGCCGTGGCCGCTTCCACGCTTCCGCCCCACTGCATCAATTTCATCAATGAACACAATAGCAGGAGCAGAGCGCTTTGCCATCTTGAACAGGTCTCGCACTCGAGACGCACCAACACCCACAAACATTTCTACGAAATCAGATCCAGACAAGTGAAAGAATGGTACTCGGGCCTCACCAGCAACTGCACGCGCAAGAAGCGTCTTTCCTGTTCCTGGAGGACCCTCAAGCAAAACCCCTTTTGGAATCTGTGCACCAATCTCGATAAACTTCTTTGGATTTCGAAGGAAGTCTACGACTTCTTCAAGTTCCTTTTTTGCTTCTGCCACACCCGCAACATCTCTGAATGTTATTCGATTTTTAGCATTTGGATCAAGTGTTTGTGCACGAGATTGCCCAAAAGAAAACATTTGCATCCCCTGACCTTTTGCAGAACGAAGGAGAAACCAAAGAAGTAGACCAATAAAGATAATAGGCATGAGGCTCGGAACAATTCGCCCAAACCAATACAAGAAACCACTCTCACTTTTGATATCAACTTCTACAGCCTTCAAAGCTTCTGGGCTAACTCCATAGTTGACCAATGTTTCTGTAAGAGAAACCTCTCCTTCTTTTTTTGATTCGTAGACAGTTTCTTCGTCACCAAAAAGTGTAAGGCTTAGATTGTTGCCTTCTACTACAATTTTGGAAACATCGCCATTTTGAACAAATGTTGCAACCTCGCTCAAGTTTACTTCTTGTTTTTCTTTCTGGTCTTCAAATAGAAAGGACATCAGAACAACCAGCATCATCAATAGGAAAATACCTCCCCATAGCTGAGATAGGAAATTTGTTGGCTTTTTCTTATTTTTCATCTTCTTCTTCGGTTTTTGGTCAGACATAATATTCCTACTTTATAGTATTTTGGCATTTTTTACCAGCAAAAAAGCCCCTTTGAGTTAAGAGGCTTATCTTGTAAAGAAAGAAGACTTTACATAAGAAGTTTTTTTTTCTGAAAGACCAGTTCCAAAACGATCACGCATATTATTTCCGAGACAATCTTTAATAACATGATTTTTACATTGAGGTTCTCCGTACAGAATATCTTCAGGGTCTTCTGTATAATTTTTGTGATAATCAGCAGAAAATGTTAATGAGTTGAATACTTGATCAGCATCTGGCATAGCTAAAGGTTTATGGGTGGAACAATATATATAGTTATTTAATTTTTATTATACATATAATATCTTATTTGTAAATAACCACCAAAAAACCACTCCCAGAAGTGAGCGGTTTTTTGGTGGAGGTGACGGCTTTGACACCGCGTCCATAAGGGCTACAAATATTGCATCTACATGGTTAGGTGAGTTTAAATAATTTAAACCCTAAACCTCTAAAAATCAACAAAAAAGTTTAAGGTCGAGCTTTGGTTTTCGTAATACTATTCAGCAGACAGTATTCTTATTTCGATAGATATGATACTCGCGAGCCTTATCGAAAGTCTGGCTTTTGAGCAGCAACCGATATTTATGCGATTGCAAATAGATCACCTGCTTTCGCAAAAAATGGTGACCGTACAGCTTTTTTGTCTGCACATAATTTTTTTGGATGTTTTAATGTGTTTCCAGCACACCATGCACAATATTATAGGGTTCCTTTGTCGATACAGACACCCCCCGAAAATTATTTTTTTATTAAAAATAATTTTCGGGGACCGGCATCTTCCCTTATTATTTCAAAGAGTCTACTTAAATTTTCGTCCCATGTCACGTTCTTGGTCACGTTTTTTGATAGTTTGGCGCTTGTCGTGTTTCTTCTTTCCACGTGCAAGTCCAACTTCGAGTTTTATATTCCTACCTTTATTATACCACGATAAAGGGATAAATGTCAATGATTCTCCTTTCTTTTTGTCTAGAAGTCTTGCTATTTCAACCTTCTTCAAAAGAAGTTTTCGAAGACGCCTTGGTTCGTAGCTCGCTGGAGTGTTCTTTTCTTGATATGGGCCGATAAATGCATTTTTTAAAAATACTTCACCATTAACGATGGTTACATATGAGCCGTCTAGGGACCCGTTCCCTTTTCGTACAGACTTAACCTCAAAACCAAAAAGAACAACCCCCGCCTCAATTCGTTCAAGGATTTCAAAGTTGAATGTTGCTTTTTTATTTTTGATTAATGTCTTACTCATGTATTACAAGTATATACGCTACTTCTCCAAAAACAACCTCGCGAGGCGAACATCAAAATAAGAAGTTTTTGAATCCGCCTTATTCTTAACTGGCGAAAGATGTGTTTCTTTTGTTTCGTTGAAATGATTTTGGAATAGTACCAACGTATCCTTAAAACTTTTGCTTTTCGGACGAAGATACTCTATTTCATTTTGAAGCAAAGCACCTGACTCTAGCAACTTTTCAACATGACTAATAACTGTTTCTTTTGTGAGTTCTCGTTCCACAGCAATTTCGTTGATTGTTTTTTCTTCTGAAACAAGTTGTTTTGTTTTTTCAAATGTTGAAATTTTGTCCGCATATGGATCTTTATTGCGGGCGACTTTTTCGAGAGAACCACCACAAGCAACAATAAATTCCTTGTGTCTTTCTTCGAGTTCTTTTTCTGTTTTTGTTGCAACATAGTCAGCAACTTGATCAGATTGCTTGTGGAAAATCTCATCTTTTTTCAAAACTCTTGGATGAACAACAAGAGCCCCAGGACTAAACCCAAGCAGTCGAAGCCCGTCGAGTGACCGAGCACGCGAAAGCGCAACATATCCTTGTCCATATTCAAAGGCTTTTGACAAATCAAGTTCAACAGCATCCAAACTCATTCCCTGACTTTTGTGAACTGTAATAGCCCATGCAAGTCTAAGTGGAACTTGCTCAATACTTGCCAAAACTTTTTCACCGTCTTCAACAGACCAACTTGTTGGTTCTATTTTTATTTCTCTACCATCATTTGTAGTAATAATTGGATATCCTGTTTCTTTGCAAATTTCAGTAACTTCACCCAGAGTTCCATTCACAAATCCTGCTTCAAAATTATTCTTGGTACACATCACCACCGAGCCCAACTTGATATACAAAACTTCTGGAGACAAACAGCTATCTTTGAGACGTTCTACCACATCGGCTTTTCCTATTCCAAGCATTTGATAGCTTGAGAGCTCACCTTTTATTTTGTCGAGCTCTTCAATATTAATTTGGTCAACATCAGCGTTATGCGTGTACAACTTCGTTGGTCGAACAACGTCTTCAAATTCAAAATTGAGCCTGTCTTCAAGTTCAGAAAAACCTTCTTCAATATCCCCACGACGCATAGACTTGAGTATTCCAAGTAGAGACCCTTCATCCTGACGGTGTTGTTCGGACAAATAACAAACCAAGGGTTTTAAACTTTTCCAGCTTTCAGATTCAAAAGCAAATTTCTGCTCTTCACCCTCTCTTGTTACAGGAGGAAGTTGAAAAAAGTCACCGACAACAACAAGTTGCATCCCACCAAATGGTTTTTGATTTCGTTTGAATGCCTGACAAACTTGATTGATCGTATCAAATTGATCAGATGACAGCATGGAAATTTCATCAATAATCAAAACTTTTGTTTTTTCGTAACGTTTCCATAGATATCGCCTTCCCTCCAGAGCATCAAGCTCTTGTGCATTCAAGCTTTTTTTAATACCAATACCAGACCAGGAATGAATAGTAACTCCACCTATATGTGTCGCTGCAATACCCGTACTCGCAGTAACAGCAACCTCAACAGCATGATCTTTGAGATATTCTATATATTGATTCAAAACATAGGTCTTTCCTGCTCCGGGTTCACCCGTAAGAAAAACGTTAGCGCCAGTTTTGAGAATTTGTAAGGCTGTTGCTTGCTTCATGAATTCTAAGTATAGCAAAATTATTTTGCGCTTTATAAAGTATTGACTTATATAGTAAAGTATGATATAAAGAAATCTGATTTTAAGAATTCAAATTCTTGAACGGCCTATAATGACCGCCGACATAACAAGCGTCAAAAATCATCAAAAAACAAAATGATGACAGCAAGATCTTTCCCAAAAGAAAAGAAGATTCACCCTTCTAGGGCGTTTCTAAGTCCGGAAGAAATTTTGGACAGCATGGAAATTCCAAAAGAGCTCAAACAAGAGTTCAGAAATGATTTGAAATCTCGAAGATTTCATCCATTAAATTTTTTACACCTCTACAAGATGGTTGTAAAACACGCAAAAAACTATTGTCTTGACCCAGACTTAAACTTAAAAAAGTCTCAGATAATGAATGTGGCTAGTAATACCCGAAAATACTGCCAAGGTATTTTGAAATTTTGGATTGAAATCCAAAAAGAAGGATACGAGAAACCCAAAAAATGTACGGTTGCTTTTGACATTAAGAGTTTTCAAAACGAATCTGTAAAAAACCTACAGATGCCAAAAGTTTTTGGTTTGTCGGAAATTCTGTGTTGTATGATATTGCAATCTGAATTTGAAGTTTTTGAAGAAGGGTGTGAGATCTTTGTTGGTGACGACAAGCAAAACAACACTCTCAACTTTCCTGTTTGCGACATTGAAACATTGCAAGTAAATCTTCAGGAGCCCATTGACCTGGTTGAATTGAAGCATGTGATGTATTCAATTAATCAAAAATCTAGCTAAAACACATCGTTAGATATTGATGAGATTGTCCAGGTCCTATCAACACGAGATCCTGAAGAAGCTTTTCGTACAGGAAAAATAATATTGGAAGCAATGTTGTGGGACCAAAAGTATTTTTTGGAAACCTGCAACAAGTTAGAAATGGCTCACCAAGAAAATGGAAACAGAAATGATTACCTCTTCTTGGAAAAGCCATTCAAGCTTTGCTTAACTTCAATTGCTTCGGGGAAAGTTATTCCAGCACTACAAAGTAGGCTCTGCAAAATCAACCCCGACATTATCGTGGTTAAAAGTGGAAAAGGGTGTATTTTGCGTGTGGTGAACGCAAAAAAGTTCGATTTGAAAAAAATCAAAGGAAAACTTGAGTTCAAAAATGCGCGAGTAAATTCAAATAGAATCTGCTTCACATCAAACTTGAAATTGAGAGAACTTTCAGTCGAAGTGATCAGGCTGTTCACTGAAACAAAACCTTCTTTAGTCTCAACTAATTCAGAGACAAAGAGAGTTTATCCTCAAATAAACATGAGGAGGGATCATTAATCTTGGTCTTCTTAAAAATTTTAAAAACCCGCAACTTGCGGGTTTTTTTGTTTTTCGCTAGAAAGTAAAATATCACCAAATCATTTAGAAATTTCTATCGTTCCTATTGATGTTCGCTTGATAGCCAAGGCGAAACTTGGCAAACCAAGTGACGAACCAAGCTTTTCGGCCAAAACACGGACATATGTTCCCGAGGAAACATTCGCTCGAAATGTCATTATCCCAACCTTTTTGTCACCATAGTCTTCAAAAACTTTTTCCCAACGATCTAGTATTTCATCTTGTCTGAAATCCCCCTCAACAGAACGAACTGTTGTTTCTATTTGATCTCGAAATTCGTGAAGAAATTTGAATGAACGATCTACAATCTCAAGAGAACAGATTTTCATAGTACGTTTTGGAATTTCAACATCTTTATTGTTTCGAGCGTGCTGGAAAAGCGGAACACCCTGCACTGGCTTGGAAGAAAATTTTGGATATTCCCACTCAAACTCACCAACAAAAGAATCCAAAACACCAAGAACAGACATCGCAACATCTTTGTTTGCAAACTGTGTTTGAGTAACAAGACCAAGACAATCCAAACTATCAGTTGCAATACCAAACAATACGGAGAACTCGTATGTTTTATCGAGAGAAAGAAATGATTCTTTTTGATGAACATCATGAGCTGTCAAAACCAACAAAAGACCTTCAGCCGCAGGGTCGAGTCGTCCTGCATATGTCATTTTTTCATCAGGAGATAGGTTTTTTTCAATTCGAAGACGCTCCAAAGCCTGAAGCGGAGTCTCTCCTATTTTTTTATAGACAGTGAGTAAAGCCATGGAAAAACAATACCATTCATTGACTAAAGCTCCAATATTCACTACAATGGGCATACTTTGAAAAAAACTGAACAAACACGAATAAACAATCAAATACGAGCACGAGAGGTACGAGTTATTGACAGCACCGAAGCAGACAAGGAACCTGCAGTCATGGACACACGAGAAGCAATAGCCCTCGCCATGGAAAAAGGTCTTGATCTTATTGAAATATCTCCAAATGCAAATCCTCCTATTGTTAAAATAATGGATTATGGAAAATTCAGCTACGATCAAAAGAAGAAGGCTTCTGAACAAAAGAAAAAGGCACATGTTACAGAAACCAAGTCTATCCAAGTAAAAATTGGTACTGGAGACGACATGCTTGCAATGAAGGCGAAAAAAGCCTCTGAGTGGCTCAAAGAAGGCCACCGTATCAAAGTTGAGCTTTATTTAGTTGGACGATCTAAGTATTCTGAAAAAGAATTTAAACAAGAACGTCTTGATAGAATTCTCAAGCTCATTACTGAAAATTATAAAATTGCACAACCTTTGATCAAAAGCCCTAAGGGTATGATGGTTATTCTTGAAAAAGACCGGGCAAAAAAACAAGGTGAAAAAGAAGCCACAAAGTAGCAATACCCTAATATCCCAGGGTATTGCCAATTTATAGGTTTTTTGCTAAAGTAAACACCGTTATTCTGACATTGTCAGATACGCCCATTAGTTGGGTTTTTTGTTTATCAATAACGCTTAGGCGTAGAAAAATATGAAGACGAATAAATCATTTTCAAAACGAATAAAGGTGACACGAACTGGAAAGCTTCTAACACGGAAACCAGGCTTCAACCACTTCAACGCCAAGCAAAAGCGAACAGCACAACTTGCGGGGCGAACACCTCAAGAACTTACCATTTCAAATAAAGTAAAAAGTCGAGTGCTTCCTCATCACAACACAAAGAAGCGCGCTGCTAAAAAATAATCATGACACGAGTAAAACGAGGAACAATTTCATTAAAGCGACGACGAAACATTTTACAACTTGTTAAAGGTTTTCGTCATGGACGAAAGTCAAAAGAACGACTTGCTATCGAAGCACTTAAACACGCGGGACGAAACTCATTTCGTGACCGTCGAAAGAAAAAAAGTGAAAAACGAAAACTTTGGCAAATCAAAATCAACGGAGCACTTAGCCAGTATGGACGATCATTTTCATCATTTATCAATCTTCTTGATACAAAGAATGTTGAATTAAATCGAAAAGTTCTTGCTGATATGGCTGAAAACAATCCAGAAACTTTTGAAAGAATACTAAAACAAGTACAATAAAAAAAAACGGACCATTTAGGTCCGTTTTTTTTATTGCATGTTTTGAATTGCTGAAATTATTTCGTCTGGATTTGTATGAATATTTGCTCGTGCATAAATGTCTCCTAGTAGAGTTTGTAGTGTTTCTGTGTCGTGACCATCGTGCAAAATAAAAATTGGTTTATCAAGCTCGTGAGCAAGCAAGAGCTCATGAATAGAGTTTTTGTCACCCAAACCAACAACAATAGCATCAACGCTTCTGGCAAGCAAAAGATCTCGCCCTAAATATCCAAAGCCTGTGTATACCACAGTTTTTAGATAGTCTACAGGCTGCCTAAAGTGTTCCTCATGCTCTTTTTTGCCACTAGCAGGAGAAAACCCAATAGTCACACCACCCGTCTCGTGAGCGCCCATAGCAGCCCACATACCAAAACCACCCACAGCACCCGTAGCTACCACCAAGCCATTTTGAGCTAGTTTTGATCCTAATATTTTTGCAGAGTCGAGAATATCTTGAGAAGCATTCTCAACACCAACAACTGCGATTGTGTATGTTTTTTCAACCATTGTTTATATTATAACCTAAGCTTCAAAATCTAACATGATTACTTCCCCAGGTTTAGGTACATGAGCTACAATATCAAGTTCGTCATGAAGACGTTGCGCCAAATGAGTAGCCGATTTCATCTCCCCCATTGCGACAAATACTTGCTTGAGGGATGTCTGAGCAGGTTCTACAAAAGCAACAAGCCCGTCTGAATCTTTATGTCCTGAATATCCACGAACGGTTTCAACCTGAGCATTTACCAGAACTTCTTCATCAAAAATTGTAACTTTTTTTGCGCCTTCTTGTATGAGGCGCCCCAGAGAACCGGGTGTCTGAAATCCCGTAATCAAAATAGTATTGTTTGAATCGCTCAAATAAGCCTTTTCGTGATGGAGAACTCTACCCCCCGAAGACATTCCCGATCCCGCCAAAATAACTTTTGGGTTAGGAATTTTAGCTATTGCTTTTGATTCACGAGTTGCCATGGATTCTTTGAAACCAGGAAATGAAAATATATCGTCACCTTCTATTATTTCTTTTTGGACATCCTGACGAAACAAACTTTTGTAATTATCAAAAACCTCTGTAACTTTTAAGGCAAGTGGCGAATCTAAAAATACAGGCATTTTAGGAACTTCCCCATCCTCAATGAGGTTGTTTATTTCGTAGAGAAACTCCTGACTCCGCTCCAAAGAAAATATGGGAACTACGAGAACACCTTTCTTGTCATAATTTGACTGAAGCACTTGTCGTAACTTTTCCTTTCTTTCATCACGCCCTTCGTGATTTCTATCTCCATAGACACTTTCCATTAGTAAATATTTTATTCCTTCTGGAAGCTTTTCTGTGTCACGAATTAGAGGTGACGGAGAGTTTCCTAAGTCACCAGAGAAAACAAATTTTTGCTTGTTGTATTCAAAAACCAAAAAAACAGAACCAAGAATATGTCCAGCATCAAAAAACTCAACGCTTAAGTCCGAACCAACACTCATGGGCTTGTGGTATTCTTGCGTTTCCCATAGTGAAAAAATTTTGTGTAAAGCTTCTTCATTGTATATTTCTTTCAAATTAAACACCTCTCCACTTTTAGATGAGCCCAATATCCCAACCGTGTCTTCTAGCATAAGCTTGGCGATGTCTCGTGTTGCTGGAGTACTGATAATTTTACCTCGAAACCCTTCGTGTATAAGCTTTGGAATTAAACCAATGTGATCAAGATGAGCATGGGTAACAAAAAGAATATCAACAGATTTTGCATCGTAAATAAATGGATCCCAGTTTGTTTCTTCTGCCATTTTTGAACCTTGTTCAAGACCGCAATCAACAAGAAATGTTTTATCAAAACCTTCTACAAGAAAATTCGCACCAGTTACAGAAAGAGCTCCGCCGGCACATGTTAGTTTAATTTGTTTATTCATGATTCTTTATTTTTTTAAGTGTGTAAATACCAGCAACAAGCCCACCAACGAGACCAAAGACTATGTCCGAAATAGAATCTGGAACAGTTGCAAAAAGCCCCGGTGTTCCGGCTATTGATTGGGCGACGTACTCCAAAACTTCCCACAACAAAGCCCCCACGAGAACAAACAAAAGTACAGACACAAGGGCATCGTCGCGTTTCTTTAAATATGAATACAGCCCCCACACAGCAACCAAAGCAAGCCAGGCCCCGCCAAGGAAATGCATCATGTTATCATACCAAGGAAGAAGTTCGTACCAACCAAAAAAAGAAGCCGCTGTGTTAAGGATGAATATACCAAACACCAAAAAAGCTATTCTTTTTAAGATTTTATTCTTCATACCTTTGTATTATATCATTTAAAATTCAGAAAAATCATACTACAATAAAAAAATCCCTCCGGAAGGAGGGGTTCTTTTTACGGTTATCACATCAGAGGTACTTGCTTAAAACCAAGTGGTTTAGCTATGACACACACCACGGTGTGCATCAACGCGCAATACCTAAAGAATAGTTGTTCAAGTTACTCTTTCGGATAACCGTATCTTTATAGTAACAAATTATTTTTTCTGCACAATATTTACGAGTAAAAAAATTTATACTATTTTTAGTTTTCCACTTGCGGTAAAAATATCTCATCCATCTTCTTATTAAAATACCTACGATTTTCTTTAGGAAAAAGCCTTATAACATAATGCTTCGCCCACGCACGGTTTTTAATTTGTTTTTCTATTTGTTTTACATCAGAAAACAACTCACCCAAATCAGAAACAACGATTCTAGAATTAATGATCCCAAAGTTTTTCATAAAATTAAAACTTTTATCAATCAGTCCATGTTTATATAACCTGTAAACAAATACCGAAAACTCGTCAATTAGTAATTTAAACTCTTCTTTTGGAATTTTTTTAACATATTCACTCAAGGGAATAACTTTCTGCTGATAATAAGCTCCCGATAACTCAAAAACCGGACAAGCGAAATCTTCCCACAACCTGGTGTTTCTTGATATTCTTTTTAAAGAATCTTTTTGAGATTGCTCCAAGCCCAGAACCCATTGAGATAATTTTTTGGGAGCGAAAATCATAAAGGGAACATTTTGAAGAAATCTCAGATACCGAAATATATCCTTATGTGGAACCTTATAAACCGTATGTTCTGAAATACTATACACGTTAACCTGCCAGCCACTACCTATCTTTTTCATATTTTAAAGTATAACAAAAAAAATCCCGCAAGGGATTTTTTTTAATACTTGAAATTATTCAGGTGTACCATCAAGATTCACATCATACAGCATAGCTTCGTGAACACTTCGATAATCATGCATATCTGATTCAGACATCCAGATTTTTATTTCACGTTGAGCCTCTTCTGGTTCGTCAGAGCAGTGCACTAGATTTCTCACGGCGCGATCATCCAAATTTGCAATCTCATACGAATCTAAAGTAAGATCCCCACGAATTGTTCCAACATCAGACGTTGCAGGTTCTGTAGACCCTACAAGTTTCTTAATCACAGCAACGGCCTGATTTCCTTCAATCACCATGGCAACTACTGGTCCGCATTGCATATAAGAAACAAGAGCTTGAATAATACCTCTACCATAATCAATAGCTTCTTTTTCAATAGGAAGACCGGCAGCTTCTCTATTTTTAACAATCCCCTCACCTTTTGATTGATACCAAGCATCCGCCTTTCCGTAGTGAGTAAGAAGATTCTCTTCATCAGGAACAAACATTTTAAGAGCAGATATTTTTAACCCTGTTGCTTCTATTCTTTTAATAATATCTCCAACAAGACCTCTTTGAACACCGTCGGGCTTGACCATTAAATATGTCTGTTGTTTTTTTGGATGTGTATGCATATATATAAATTAGTTGTTTAGTAACAGCTTCTATACTACCAAAAAAAGCCCAGTTCGCAAGGAGACTAGGCTTTTTGACCCTTGTTAAATCGCTCCATAATTTCTGATTCCACCTCGGGTCTTGGTCGTCCATATTTCATATACGAAAGCTCCTTGAGAGGCTCCACAATATCTTTGTTCCCCGGCATATACTGATGAGTTTTTATATTGAATGGTTTTGCGGGTGTTCCATCGACAAGCATCGAGACTAGGGCGTTTTGATTGTCGAGCTTGATAATATCATCCGCTGAAAAGGTTGGTTCAAAACGACTTTCAAGCGCCCGTGCATCTTCGGGACTGATTCGGAATATTGCCATTGAACCGACGTTTCCAAGAATCGCACTTTTAATATCTTCGTTGAGCTGCTCAAGGTATTGATGAGCGACAGTCAGTGAAAGTTTGTACTTTCGAGCCTCCGAAAGAATTGAAGAGATACTTGGAGTTGTAACGTTTTGGAACTCGTCGATATACAGATAGAAAGGTTGGAGTTCCTTGCCAAAGGAATCAACTCGAGAAAGCGCCGCCATTTGAAGCTTTCCAACAATTAACATACCAATAAGGTTAGCATTGATTTCTCCAAGTCGTCCTTTAGACAAATTAACCAAAAGAATTTTTCCGCTATCCATAATATCCCTAAAGTTAAAAGATGATGATTGTTGCGCAACAATAGGTCGCATAACTTCGTTTGAAATAAATGTATCAAACTTTGATGTTATGTACGGCACAAAGTTTTCGAGACCCTGGTCTCCTGTTGTTTTTTCGGCGTTTACCCAAAACTGCTTAATGATTGGATTAGTGGTATGTTCCAATTTCATGTCACGAAAAGTCTTGTCAGAAAGAACCCGGGTAATTTCAAGAAGTGTTGAGCCCGATTCTGGATGATCCATCACAAGACCAGCGGCATTTTTGAAATACTGCTCAAACATCGGACCTCCGGATGACTTCATGTCGAAAAGTTGATTGAAAATATTCATCAATTCATTGATAACAAATGTTTTTTGTTCGGGATATCGGCTATCATACTCAAGCATGTTCAAACCAAACGGCCTTTCAGTATAAGCTGGATCAAAATAAATCACATCATCAGCTCGCTCTTTTGGTATCATCGAAAGCAAGGTTTGAATATCGTTTCCGTGTGGATCGATATAACACACACCTGCTCCATTTTTAATATCTTGAGCAATCATATTAAGAAGCAACCCTGTCTTACCAGTACCAGTTTGTCCAATTACGTACAAGTGTCTCATACGATCAAGCTCTTTCATGTACACATCTGTCATATCTCCTCTGTAATCGTTCACTCCGAGTGTCACAGCCCCCTCACGAGCTGCAGACGGTGCAGGAGCGGTACCAGCACGAGATTCTTTGACTCCCATTGAAGCAGCCTGCCCTATCGGGAAATGAAAAATACTTGTTAACTCTTTGAGATTCAAAATTATTGAATGTTGGGATGAGGGCAATCTAAAAATAAAATTATGAACAAGTTCATCATTTTTCTTGATAGGAACTCGAACAAACTCAAAACTATTTGAGTTTGTTTTTTCGAATTGATGAAAAGCTGATTCAATATCTGACAAAATCGCCTCTGAACGAAGGCGCCCCGAAGAAGAAGCAACTGCACGAATTGTTACAGCATGAATAGCAGACGAAACCTTTTTTGTTACACCTTCTACCGCATATTCATCAATCTTTTTTTCTTTTTCTTCTTCACTACTTGAAACAAAAATATCTTTACCCACAGCAAACAATTCCTTTCCCCACGAGCCACTCACAGCATCTTTGAGTTTTTTACCCTTTTTCACCTCGTCGAGTGCATAGGAAAGTTTTTTGATATGAGCATCTCCAGCTGGAGTTACCAGTATTTGCAAAGAAGCCCCCTCCTGGACAGAGTCAAGTTTTGAAAACACATTCAAAATAACATTCATCGGGTCGTGATCGAGTTCATCATAGGTTGCAATAGGAAGTGCGTCTTCTCCCTTGAGTCGAGCGTAAGAACCAGCGCTCTCGGCACCAAAGACGAAAATATTGTAGTCATCTTTTATTTCCCGAACCTTTGCGTCTTTGTAATATGCAAGAAGTTGTTTTTCCAAAAGATGAGCACGCTCACGCGGAAGTGACATGTAGATAACAACTTCACTTAAACCAACAGGCTTTGCTATTTCGATAGTGTAGTAATTTTTTTCCTTATTATTTTCCCCCATCGCTATCGCCTGCATCCCAGCAAAAAACTGATCCATAGCTCCCATAAGGGAACGCGAATCTTGAGTATCTCCCTTTATTGATTCGGAAGGAAGTGTTATTTCGAACAAAGCCAAATTTAGAGCTTTGAATTCCTCTGAATTATTTTTCAAACCAGGAATCCCGTGAGTTTCGAGCAAATATTGAACCAAAAAACGGTGAAAATCATCTTCCAAATGAGGCTTACCCATACGCCTTACAATAGACAAAGTATTTTTGAAACCTTTTTCCATCAAAATACCAAAAAGTTCTTCGATTTGCTTGTCGTGATCTTCCGGTTTTAACTTGAGAGTAATTTGTTCTTCTTCGTGTTCAGGTAGAGCGTGAGTCTCGTGCAAAACTTCTTCCTTGGGAATTTCGTCGTAGACCTTGATTGTTTCGAGAGCAACATCTTCAGGACTTTTAATAGACCCAGAATCAAGAATTTCTTTTTGTTTCAATTCGAGCTGCTTACGCAAAAAATCAACCTCTTCCTGAGGCGATGAAAAATTGTTTGGTTTTTCTGTAAAAAAATTTTGTTCCATTGCAAATTAATAAATTATAGAGAGTAAATCTTGTCCCATTTAGGGCACGCAGGAACTGCGAGGCGACTCTTGTCGACATTGTTGTCAATCTCATAATCAAATCCGGCGAAGGTTTCTACAAAGGCTGTATTGTCGTGAATCAATCCACAGGAAACAGAAGAAATATCCACAGAAAAATCAATAAAGGTTGTTTGCCCCACCCCAAGTGTTGGAATAAAATAATCATCTTTATGTGGAAGGTAGGAACCAGTTTCTATGTCGCCAGACAATTTAGAAGCACTAAAATTGTAAGGAATATTTCCTTTTATGTGAACAGCGTGGGCTGTGTGTGGACCATTGTTTGTTACAGAAGTTCTGTAGATTACTGTTCTATCTACAACAGAAAGATTTGAGTCTACAAGCGATGTTGAAACTTCTATGTCTGAACAATAATTTTCACTATCTACCATTCTTCCTACCGACTTGCGATTACTCGAAAATTTTTGAGAAGCCCCGTCAAGACATTCTTTAGGGAGACTTTGAACCATTGATTCTTCCATAAAAGAAGACTGATATTCAGACGAAGCAAAGCCAGAACTTACTTGGGCAGTTTGCGGTGGGACAAATAGTAGTTTGCCTTCGGGAGAAAAAATAGGAGGACTAAAAAAACCCAAAAGCATAATACCACCAACAGCAACTATTCCCAGTGTTATTTCTTTTGGGCTCATATACTTATATTATATAACGCCAACCCTAAATCCAAAGTGTAAAAGTAAAAACCACTCTAGAGTGGTTTTTACTTTTACTAATTACCGTCTTCCGCCATTTGAGTCTTAAGTTCTTTTATTCTTGATTTTATTTCTATATCTTTATCAAGAATTTTTCGCTCTTCCTCAGAAAGCTTCTCTTCTTGCTTAGTCTTTGCAAACTCTTGCATTTTTTCCAAAGCGTCACCAAGTGTGGTAAATGTATAGTTTTGAGTAAATTCTTTTTTTAGATTATCAAGACTATAAGAAGAACCTTTCAAGGCAGCCCAAAATTCGTGTACTTGCGGGTAGGTAAATTCACCTCCTTGCCATTCCTTTATTTTTTGCTCACCAGAATTTATACTTTCCTCTAAAGTTGTTATTTGCTCTTTAATTTTTTCACGATTTTTATCGTAGGTTTCTCGTTTTTGTAATAAGGATTTTTTTTCATTATATTGTTTTTGCAGTTCGGAAATCTTTGCTCTATACTCTACCAACTCCTTCTTCATATTTGCAACACCCTCAGCAGCCTCTTCTTTGGCACCCTGATATTCAAAAAAATCTGAAGAATCCTTATATACAACTTTTTTTTCAAGATTTTCAGAAAGTTTAATCTTTATATCTTGAATTGTACGAAGGGCATTTTCTGCATACTCATGTTGACGTTCAAGTGACGAAGATTTATCTGACAAGACTTGCGCCGGACCCTTGTAGCCTTCTCCCTCAACAAAAGACCGACCTTCCACATTATTCATAGCGGAATCATATTTCAAATGCAACAATTCTATTTCACGATTTTTAGAACCGAGGAAATCTTCTTCTTTTTTTGCTTCAAAATTCTTCAAAAAATGCTCTTGATTCTCAGCAGAATAATTAGTCAATTTCATTTCCTCTAATAATTTAGGTATTTTCTTGTTGTATATATTATTCTCAAATCTCCCCCCCTCCTCTATTGAAACAAAAGACTCTTCGTCCACACCCCAAATTTCTTTTGCAAGATTTTCGCTAACATACGCCGGGTCTAATCGACCCTGGTAATCTTGGAATTGATTCTCAAGATTTATTACTTCCTCCTGATCACCATTCTTGTCGGCGGTAATAATTTTTTCTAAGGTTGATCTATTGTACTGCACAGCATTAATTTGTTGTTCTATAGCTTGTGTCAATTTATCCAACTCCAAAGAAGAATCGGCATTGTTGCCCAACACTTTTGAAATTTTATAAGTATTCTCTAGGCTCGTTTTTGCAACTTTTTCAGCAAATCTAGAGTTTTCTTTATTGTCACTACAAAATCGAGAAAGATCTTTTTGAGCATTTTCTAGCTCAGACAACTTTTCTTTTACTTCTTCGTACAACTCTTGATTTGAATGATTTTCAATAAAATCTTCAACTTCATTGTATTTATTTTCTTTTGCTTTATATTTATTTTCAATATCTTTCATTTGCGATTGAAGATAATATTCTCGAACAACATCTTCACCAAACTCTTCGTTTAAACGCTTAAAAGCTTCCGCTTTTACTGCACTAAAAGCACTCTCCCCAATCATGTCATGAGGAGCTTTAGTTTCCTTAATTTTTGCTTCAACTTGCGCAAGAACTTTAACCCTCTCTTCCTCTTGCCCTTCAGGTGTTTGTTTGAATACTTCTTGACGTTTTTCCTGTGTTTTAGCTATTTCTTCTTCTAATTTTTCAAGTTCTTCTTTTTTATTAGATTCTTGATTTTTTATTTCTTCAAGTTTCTCACTATCACTACCAAAAATTTCCTCTTTCATTCCATTCTCATTCAGTAATTCTGTTGTTTCTTCTGATGATTTAAGTTCTCGAACTGCTTTTCGCTGATTACCAATATTTTCCTTTCTATCATTTCGAGCAGAACCAATCTCGTTTTCTAAAGATTTTTTTTGATTTTTTAGACTGTCTATTTCTGAGTCAATTTCTTGAAGTTGATTGTACAAATCTTGTTTCTTGTTTTTTTCAACTTCTTGTTGCTCGGCTTCCCGTTGTTTCTTTTCTTCTTCTTTTTGTGATTTCAATAGTCTTGCTTTTTCCAAAGCTGAGAGTTCCTTGTTTGTATCTTTTTCCATAGAGTATGATGTTGGGGTTAATTACTATATTTAAATTATATCAAAAAATTAGAGGGGAAATAAATAAAAACCACAATGTCTTGTGGTTTTTATTTTGTCAAAATTATTGGACCATTTTCGGTGATGGCTATTGTGTGTTCAAAATGCGCAGACAATGACCCATCATAAGTAACATAGGTATATTCATCTTCCGTAACAGCAACCTCATCACTCCCCAATGTAAGCATCGGCTCTATTGCAATAACCATTCCAGGAACGAGTTTTTCACCCGTGCCTGGCTTTCCGTAGTTTGGAACATAGGGATCTTCGTGAACTGAGTAGCCAACACCATGACCTGCAAGAATACGAACAATTCCGTATCCGTAAGGCTTTGCAAAACTTTCAATAGCATGCCCAATATCTCCGACAGTATTACCAAGCTGAGCAGCTTTAATTCCTACCATGAGAGATTCTTTTGTTACATTCATGAGTTTTTGAGCGTCTTCAGAAACTTCACCAACACCAATAGTAATCGCGGCGTCAGTAATTAGACCCTCATGCTCAACACCAATATCAATAGACACAACATCTCCTTCTTTCAAAATAATATCTTCATGCGGTATTCCATGAACAACCTCATCATTCACAGAAACACACACCGCTGAAGGATACGGGTAGGACACGCCTTCGGGGGTATAATTCAGAAAAGCGGCTCGCACACCAGACTCTTCCAAGAGGGCTCGAGCAAGAGTATCAAGATCTCCAGCAGACATTCCAGGTTTTACCGCTTCAGACAAAGACCGCAAAATAGAAGCGTGTATTTGACCGCCCTTCTTCATTGTTTCGATATCTGACTGTGTTTTTAATTGCACTCCCATACTTTTTAGTTTTATCGTGTTGCAAGTTTTGAAATTATTTGACTGTGAACCTCTTCAACGGTTTGCTCACCGCTTATTTCAATAAATGTGTAGTCTGGATGTTCGTGAAAATAAGCCATTGCTGGCACAACATTCCACTCAAACCATTTCAAACGACTTTTAATATATTCCTCGGTATCATCTTTTCGTCCGCGCTCTTTCATTCTGTCGAATGCCCAAGTATCAGAAACACTAATATAAACCACTATTGGATTTTTCTGATTATAAAATTTAAGAGCTGAATCAAGAACCGGAGCTTCTGCCGGCCTTCGACACAAACCATCAAGAATTAGGTCTTGTGTACCGTCGTACTTTTTAACCAAAATATCAGTCCAAAGCCAAACAGGCATAAAGACTGGGAGCAATCCACCTTCAGACAAAACTTTTCGCGTCATATCTGCCGTGTGAGATTCTGATTTAATAAATTCACGAAAACCCTGACCTGTTTCAATAAAAAGAGGAGATCTTCCCTTTGCGGTCTCTAGGTATGTTGCAAGCAATTTTGCTTGCGTTCCCTTTCCTGACCCTGATTTTCCAAAAAATATAAATGTTTGTGGATGCATTATTGCTCTGTTGTTAGTATATAAACCGCTGAAAGTATAGCACGACACTGACTTTTTCCAAACAAAAAAGCGTGATAAATCACGCTTTTTTGTTTGGTCTTTAGAAGACTAGTACTGACGCATTGCAATTGCTCCATCAATTTTCTTGAGTAAATCAAGAATAACAGACACTGCAATAAGCAAGGCTGTTCCTCCAATAGCTAATGTGGCAACTCCAGTGAGCTGCTGCATAAGCACAGGAAGCACAGCAACAATTCCTAGGAAAATAGCTCCCAAAAATGTTACTCGTCGAACAATTTTCCCAATATATTCAGCTGTCATTTGACCTGGTCGAACCCCTGGAATAAATGCTCCGTTCTTTTGTAGATTTGTTGCAACTGACTCAGAATCAAATGTAATTGATGTGTAAAAGTATGTAAACAAGAACACTAACACAAAGTACAAAAGTGAGTAGGCCCATGTTGATTGCAAAAACCATGTAAGAGAACTTACTACGTTTTGACCAAAGGCCGAAGTCGCATCAGCAAAGAAGGAAACCAAAACTTGCGGAAGCAATAGAATTGCGAGCGCAAAAATAATAGGCATAACCCCTGCCATGTTGATTCGAAGTGGAAGAAAGCTGTGTGCAGCTCCCCCACCACCAATCTGCCGAGCACTGTTGGCATATGTAATAGGCACCAAACGCTCTGCTTCTGTAACAAGAATAACTCCCGCAATCACGATAATAGCCAAAGCTAGAAATCCAATATAGAGTGGAAGTTGAGCAATATCAAAGAGGAATGAGAACTGACCAAGTTGGCCAGGAAGACCTGCAACGATACCTGCAAAAATGATGATTGAAACACCATTACCTACTCCGTATTCTGAAATCAATTCACCAATCCATGTAAGGAGAAGTGACCCAGCTGCAATTGAAGCGAGGTTGGAAGCCATTTGTAATGTTGTTTGATCAACCAACACACCTTGTTGTTGAAGAAGCATGAGAAGTCCAAACCCTTGAACAAGAGCAAATGGAATTGTAAGCACTCGAGAAATTTGTGTAAACTTCTCTCGTCCCATAGCACCTTCTTCGTGATACATCGACTTGAGTCGTGGACTCATTACAGTCAAAAGCTGCATCACAATAGAAGAAGTAATGAAAGGCCCAACTCCAATCATCACGATTGAAAGTGTTGCCAATCCTCCTCCCGAGAAGATATTAAGAAGACCAATAAGCTGATTGCTCTGAAGCAAGCTTTCTAGTTGGAAAGCATCAATTCCAGGAATTGGCACAGACGCAAGTAGTCTGAACGCAACCAAAGCAAATAGTACAAAAAGTACTTTTTTGCGAAGTGATGAATCCTTGAAAACAACTTTTATTTTTTGCCAAAATGTCATGATAGTAGTATATCACCAGCTCAAGCATGTTTTCTTAACTTTATCAGTCAGAAAACATACGAGACTAGCTGTCTAGGCTTTTAGTTTACCACCAACCGCTTCAATCTTTTCTTTTGCAGATTGTGAAGCTGTACATGCGATAACTGTAAGTTTTTTCGACAATTCTCCTTTCCCGAGAATTTTAACATCTGGAAGACGTCCACCGCTTCGAGAAATCAACCCTTTTTCTTCAAGAGTTTTTGGAGAAACAAGAGACCCTGTTTCAAAAACCTCAAGCGAAGAAACATTAACAGCAAATGGCTTTCGAGCCGAGCTGTTTACAGTTTGCCCTCGGTTTTTACCATGGCCACGAAGCTTTGGAAGCTTTTTGATCAAATCACGAAAAGCCGGTCGTCCGTTTCCACTCGCGTGTTGACCCTGACCTTTATGACCTTTACCTGATGTTTTACCTCGAGTTCCACCTCGACCAACTCGTTTCTTGGTTTGGTTTGGTGTTGCTCGTTTTAAATCATGTGTTTGCATAATAGTAGTTAATTAAGAACAACAAATTACTTGTCGTCCTCCTTAGAGTCTGTAGTTGTTTCGACCGCAGCAGTCTCTTGTTTTTGAGAGAGTTTTGCAAAAGCTTTCATAGTAGCTCGAACGTTGTTTATAGGGTTTTTGCTTCGAGAAAAAATTTTTGTTGTTACGTTTGTCATTCCAGCCAAGTTAAAGATGTCTCGGATAGCAGAACCTGCCACCAATCCCTTATCTTTGTTTGGTGCTATCCACACTCGAGAAGCTTTGAATTTTGCTTCAACTTCGTGCGGAATAGACATATCTTTTGTTCGTGTAACAGAAACCATGTTCTTTTTTGCGTCTTGAACAGCCTTGTTAATTGCAAGAGCTGTATCGCTTGATTTTCCAGTACCGAAACCAACACGTCCCTTCTTGTCTCCAATAAGCATAGCAACAGAGAAAGAAAATCTTCGTCCCCCAGCCATAACACGTGTTACTCGTCGAATATTGATAATCTTTTGATCGAATTCTGGTTTTGGTCGTTCAGCATGTCGTCGTCGCGGAGCTGATCCACGTCGCCCTCCAGCAGGACTGGAATTTCCAGCACCTCCAGGTTGCCGTCGAGTTGTTCGGGGTGCAAATTTTGGAACTGGCTTTGCAGCACCATCATTTGAAACTTCAGTATTTGTTTTTGTTTCTTTAGTTTCTTGCATGTTGTTTAAAATTTAAGCCCAGCCTCTCGAGCACTGTCTGCCAATACTTGTATCCGACCCATATATTTGTATCCATTTCTATCAAATACAATTTCTGTAATATTTTTTTCTCCTGCTTGTTGAGCAATTGCTTTTCCAACTTCTTTGGCTCGTTCAATCTTTGTTCCCTTTTCAATCTTTTGGTCTGTTGCAGATGCAAGAGTTACCCCATTTGCGTCATCTATCAACTGGGCTGAGATTGATTTGTTTGAACGAAACACTGACAACCGAGGTCTCTGTGCTGTTCCTTGAACTTGTGATCGAACTCGTTTTTTAATTCGGAAACGCTTAGCAAGCTTGGTATTTTTTATCGTTTTCATACGTATTTCAGAAGAAGACTATGCAGACTTCTTACCTTGCTTACGTCTAATGTGTTCACCTGAGTATCGAATACCTTTACCTTTGTAAGGTTCTGGTTTCTTCTTTGATCGTATACCTGCAGCGAATTGTCCGACCCTTTCTTTATCAATACCAGTTATTGTAATGGTATTTTTTTCCACTTGAACTTCCAAGTCTTCTGGCACTTCTATTTTCACCTGGTGTGAAAAACCAAGATTAAGTACAAGTGTTTTTCCTTCTAGTGCTACTCGAAATCCCACCCCCTCAACTTCAAGCTTCTTTTCGTATGGAGTGTTTACACCAGCAATCATGTTTATGATGTGTGATGCATATGTTCCCCAAAGCGCATATGAGAAGTTTGAATTATCAAGCGGTTTAAGTGTTATTTCACTACCAGCAATAGTAATTTCGATATTGTTTTTAAATTCTTTTGTAAGTTCTCCCTTAGGACCCTTTACAGTCATAAGACCTTTCGACAAGTCTACTGTAGTACCTCCGGGAATTGTGATGATTTGTTTTCCTACTCGTGACATATATTTACCAAATCTTAAACAACGCTTCCCCTCCAACTTGCTCTTTTCGAGCTGAGTTTCCATCAAGGATTCCCTTTGGAGTAGAAAGTACTAATAATCCATATCCGTTTCGAACCGGTCGAATATCTTTTGTTCCAAAATACATTCTTCGTGAAGGTTTTGAAATTCGTTTAACAAATTTTACTCGAGGCTCTTTACTTGTATACACAAGCTCAAGCTCAAGCACTGGAAATCCTGATGTTCCTGTCTTTTTGTTAACAGCTTTCAAAAATCCATTCTTCTTCAAACATTCAGCAATGGCGTGCTTGTACTTTGAGTATGGTGAAGTCACAACATCTTTTTTAGCTGCACTACCATTTTTTACCATTACTAACATATCGGCAATTTTATCCATATATTATTTACTATCAGATGCGTGTACAGAAAATACACACATAGTAGTGCTTATTACCACGATGACTTACGAACTCCCGGGATCATCCCTTCGTTTGCAAGTTCACGAAATTTAATTCGGGACATTCCGAAATCTCGGAGATATCCTCTTGTTCGACCTGTGAATGCACACTGGTTTTTTCGTCGCGTTGGAGACGAGTTTCGAGGAAGCTTTTGAAGCGCCTCAAATTCACCAGCAGCCTTCAGTGCAGCACGCTTTTCAGCATACTGTTGGTACATTCGCTCACGCTTTTCATTGCGAGCAATAACTGATTTTCGAGCCATATAGACTACAATTAGCAGATATCACGTAAAAACTATTGGAGCTAAAGACTCAAAAGCCTTTAAATTCAAGAGAATTGACGGATCTGCACGTTATTCTATTAATATCTTCAGAAATCCGAAGACAGACTTCATATTACGTGAAAAGGCCTTATATGTCAATCAAATATCAAGAAATCCCGGAATATTCCGGGATTTCTCACAGACCTAGAGTAGCGAACCGATCTGTATTGTAATTATACCAAAATATTGTTCAAAGAAATCAACAATCAACAAGAGCGCATCTTGCTTGAGCTCGAATAACGTTAGCTTGTGAATCTTCGGAATTATCAAAAGAGTTCGTAATCAAAACACCAACCAAACCAACCAGAATGATTGAGGCAAACAAAATTATAGTTTTCATGAAGTGTTTGTTAAACATAATCTAATTATACACCAAACCAATTACACGCAAATGGTATACTGAATCAATCATGTCAGCAAAACATGGCGACAACTCTATCTTTACAATACTCAAGCTTCTTGTAACATTTGCTTTTGTGCTTTTTGGTCTCTATACAATTCAATGGTTTAGTGGAAGCAGCTCAATGAATATCCACGCTTTTGAAAAAGAAACATTAACCATCGTAATTGAAAATACAGAATTTCAACTTGAAACAGACAAAATTATTACAAAACAAGGAAACAGTCCAGAGATACAAAACGACTTTCTTTCAAATTTCTTTTTTTGGATTGGATTAAATAAGTCTCAAGAAAATATTGGAACCATCAACAAAAACTATATCCAGGAGGAGGTTTCGGAATGGGAAAAAGCATTGGGATTCAAGCAAGTTTCTGAAGGGTCTATCACACTAGAAAAAAATAATGTCATTATGATACCTCCCCACGACGGAATGTCTATCTCAAGGGACCAGTTGTACTCCTCGCTCCTGCGACAAGCGCGCAAACCAGAGTCCTACAAAAATTACGAATTGCACATACGAACAAAAAAATCAAAACCAAGCACAACAGAACAAGAACTTGAAGATATTGTGTCATCACTTGAACAAGCTCTACAGAGTGGAATCACACTTACAAACAAAGAATATGATATTAGCCACCAACTCACAACAGAGGATATACAGTCGTCTTTGTCGATATTTTTCAACGCTAAAACAAAAGAACACGAAATATACTTTGACACAGCAAGTCTTGAAGAGTATTTAAAGCAATACACAACAGAGGCGGTTAATGCTGAATTTGAACCTCAAGCAGACTATTCTGTAACAATATCCCCTTCCCGCAAAGGGTTGAGTATAGACATGGAAGAAACTCAGAACTCACTAGTGAACACAATCAAAACAAAAAAAGATGTTGCCGACATTATTTTTCTAGACCCTCTTGAGCCAGAATTTAGCACCCAAGACGCTGAGAGTCTTGGTGTTGAACACTTGGTATCTTCTTTTACAACCTTTTATTCTTGCTGCGAGGCTCGAGCAAGAAATATTCAAAACTTCGCACAATCAATTGACGGAGCTGTTGTTGGGCCTGGAGAAGAATTCAACATGAACACATATGTTGGACAACGAACAAAAGAAAAAGGCTTTGAACCCGCAGGAACACTAGTGAAAGGTGTTCTCATAGAAACAACCGGTGGCGGAATTAGTCAATTTACAACAACTTTTTTCAATGCAGTGTACTGGGGTGGATATAAAAATATTTCACACAAACCACATAGTCGATATTTTTCTCGTTACCCAGAAGGAATCGAAGCAACTGTCTCCTGGCCTGAGCCTCATCTCATATTCCAAAACGATACAGATTCTGGAATTGTTATCAAAGCATCATTCACAGAAACATCAGTGACAGTATCTTTCTATGGAAACAACGATGGTAGAGTTATGGTTGGAGACCACAGATACGGAGGGACGGTAATGCAAGCAAAACGAGAAGGAGGACCCCAAGCAAGAATTGTAGTTTCGGAAGTAGGTGAACCTCAAAACCAAATCGACCCAAAAGAAATCTACTACACAAAAAACTCAATAGAACCTAACACCATCCAACTCAAATCTGAAGGACGTCCGAGTTACCAAGTTCGAGTACATCGAGACATTCTTCAAAACAACCAAACAATAAGCACTGACATTTGGAATGTTCGATACCTTTCTGAAGATAGAGAGTTCTGGGTTGAGCGTTGCGAATACGCTCCTGAATTTAGTGTTTGCAGAACCCCAGAAGACATCGAGAAGGAAAAAGACGAGCTCCTAGAATTTTATGAAAAACTCGAAAATGGGAATTAGTATGTATGCCAGATGTGCTAGGTTCTTCCTTGCACATAGCTATTCCACAGACGCATCCAACTCATCCATCATTTCAAGTTGATCTTGACCAAAGATAAAATCAAAGTCTGAGTAATCCTTTCTTTTGTTCCAAAGGTAGTTTTCAAGGAAAACCCTCGCCTCTTTCTTGTCTACAACACCCTCTTCTTGCCACCCCGCCTGAAAAATATCAAGGGGGTTAAAATCTATATAATATTGCAAGTATTGTAAATAATCTTCAGAATTTACAAGTTTTGATTTTGACTTACCTTGAAACAAAACACCGCTTCTTTCGTATTTTTTATTAAAATACATTGTGTAGCCAGTCATAACTTTTTGCAAAAACTTTGAAATACCACCATCTTCGATTTGCCTTAAACAGAAATGATAGTGATTAGGCATCAGACACCAATTCAGAATCTCTACCAGCGGACTCTCTTTCTGATTTTCATTATTGATATTGATGATGTGCAAGGTCCTTCCTTGCACATCTTTTATTTTTTGGTAATTTCCTTTTCGTTTTTGGATATATCGCTTTATATTTCTGGGCGCTCTCTCGCTCGAATTGCAAACCTCCATCAGAAAGATGATCCTACTATGGTCAGCCTCGTCCATGAATATCTTTCTTTTGTCTACGCCACGATTGAAGACATGGTAGATTCCGTTGTTTTCAAAAGGGGAATTTCTTTTTGCCATTACTTTTATTATGCCATATTTAAATATTTTAAATCAGATTATTGTGTAAATGTAATGTGCTAGGTCCTTCCTTGCTC